>OIGD01002661.1_pt1 | contig 13360 bp, 11 predicted proteins | sample 1582211 | NCBI WGS metagenome assembly OIGD01 (sample SAMN04414078, study PRJEB24778) | human gut metagenome | material: faecal | host: Homo sapiens
AAAGTTTAAAAAATATGTACTCAAGATTTAATTTACCACAAAATTAATTTTCAAAAGGATTATTATATGACAACAACTATTATTGATGGTTTATTTTATGCAAATAAAATAATAAATGACATAAAAAATAAAGTTGATAAACTAAAAATTAAACCAAAACTTGTTGTCATACTTGTGGGTCATGATAATGCAAGTCAAATTTATGTAAGAAATAAACAAAAAAGATGTCTTGAAGTTGGAATTGAGTCTGAAGTTTTACATTTAGGCGAAAATATAAGCGAAAATTTACTTTTAGATAAAATTAAAAAACTTAATGAAGATAAAAATATAAATGCTATTCTTGTGCAAATGCCATTGCCTAAACATATAAATTCCAATTTAATAATTGAAACAATATCTCCGTTAAAAGATGTCGATGGATTTCATCCGTATAATGTGGGTAAACTAGCATTAAATATGACTCCATATGCTGTCGCTTGCACACCAAGTGGAATTTTAAAATTATTAAATGCATATAATATTGAAATTAAAGGCAAAAATACTGTTATTTTAGGACGTTCAAATATTGTCGGCAGACCATTATCATTGCTGCTATTAAATAATAATGCAACATTAACAATTTGCCATTCAAAAACAGAAAACATAAAAGAAATAACTAATACAGCAGATATTTTAATTTCTGCAATTGGAAAAGCCAATTTTATTGATTCTACATTTATAAAAAAGAATGTTTGTATTATCGATGTTGGAATAAATCGAGATGAAAACAATAAACTTACAGGTGACGTTAATTTTAACGACGTGTTCAATAAATGTAAATTTATTACTCCTGTTCCAAAAGGTGTTGGACCTATGACAATAGCAATGTTGCTTCAAAATACATTAAATTTGTATAAAATTCAAAATAATTTATGTTTATAATGTTTATTTAATTTCAAAAACTACATTAACCACCGATGTTATTTTTTTGTCAATTGATGTTGTATCATTTATTCCCATATCTGATACATTATTTGAATCAACTGGAGTAATTTGAAATACCCCCATTTTTACGGAGTTAATTTTTCCTACACGATTGTTTGTAGCTTTTAACATTGCAGAAGCTCTTTCTTTTGCATCAACGGATGCTTCCTTTAATAAAGTAACTTTATCATCGGCAAGTTTTGAATAAAAATATTGAGGTTCAAATACATTAATGCTTATTCCGTCATCAATTAATTTAGATAATTCATTTGAAAGTTTTTTTATTTTTTGAACATCTTTTGAATTAACCGTAATATTTTGAGACATATTGTAATAAGCAACCTCGTTTGTCATTATGCCATTTTGACCATACTTAAATGTTTCATATCCATTTTGTGGTTTTATATCAATATCATTTTGGGTAAAACCTTCTTGAGTTAAATAATCAATAACCTTAGGTAATTGATTAGATATGGTTTTGTATGCAGAAGTTTTATTATTAGCTTTTGTAATAATTTCAAACGATAAACTCGCACTATCTGAGGTAACAATTTTTGATGAAGAGCCTGTAACAGCTATACCTTTAATATTTCCTATTTTATTTGCAATTGTTTGAGTGCATTCAATCATTGTTATTGCCAAAATTAAAGTTATAATAATTAATTTGTGTTTATCCATACTATCATGTGCGATATTGAACATTTTTGATTCTCCATTCTTCTTATAAATTATAATATCATAAAAATAAGATAGAAATACAAAAAAAGATATATGATTTTACATATATCTTTTTTTGGCCCGACTCTTTCTTACTTAACCTTCTGTTTTTGTCTATAGACTTTAAGACCGCTTTTTTGAATGTTAGGTGTATCAATCTCAAAAACGTGAACACGTCCCTGACCAAGATCACATTTTATCTGACCGCTTTCAACCTGAAACTTACTGGGGTTATCAATTGAAGGTAGTAAGTTGTTAAGTTTTTGACGTTTCTTTAAACCTGGAACTTTAACAATACCTGTTTCTCTTTTATTAACATCACGGTTTGCAATAACAAGAAGTGTTTTACCTTTATAATGACGTACAAATGTTATAATTTGGTCATTAGGATCTCCTTCTTTTTTTAATGGAATAAAAGAGCCTTTTGTAATAACATCTTTATGTTCGTCTCTCATTTTCATAGCTTGTTTGAAAAATTCACCCAATTCAGGATGTTCTCCGCCTGGTTTACGTGATAAGTTAAAGATATCTAATTTACCTTCATGAGCTACATAAGTATTTGAATCAGTGAATGAAGTAGCAGCCAATTTATCACGATATGAATAGTCGTAATAATCACCTGATTGATACCCATCTAAAATATATGGATTTGTCATTGGCAAAACAGCCTGTAAGCCTGACACAAGATTAGTAAAAGTTGTACCGCCATGGTACATAAGTGACCTGTCATCATGAGTACCAAATGAACCTATTAATGATTTGTTTGGAGGAAGATGTTTTGTCATTTCAAGATTCTCAATAACATAGTTCATAAGATCACTTGCTTTTTGCCACTCATACAGAATATGATACTGGCCATAATATGAATCAAATCCAGCTCTTAAACAATCTTCAGGTCTATCTTTTTCCATATTAAGCTGTGGGGATGCATCTTCATAACAATAGCATTCAGCTAACCAACCGAATTCAGGGTCTTTTTTACGAGAATAAGGTATAATTATATCCCAAAATTCAGTAGGTTTTGCTCTTGCAACGTCAGCACGAACACCGTCTACACCAAGGTCAATTAACATATCTATATAATCTTTGTGCATTTGCAATACATAAGGATTTAAAGTTCTTTTAGTTTTATCGTCAAACGGCTGCAACATTCTTATATCATTCCAACCCTGTGGAGTAATAGCAACACCATTTTCATCAATTGCCATTAATTCCGGCTGATTTAAAAACATTTCATATGATGCGCAACTTGGTAAATCAAACATTACTTTAATTCCACGCTTATGACATTCATTAATAAATTCTTTGCATTCTTCTTTTACATCACGAGGATCATTAGGGTCATCAAGCATTGGATCAAGTTGTAGAAAATCAAGTGGTGAATATAGAGAACCGGCTGTGCCCATAGCTTGTTTTTTACCAACCGGATGAGGAGGTAAAATATGCAATGTATTTATACCAAGTTCTTTGATTTCATCAAGTCTGTCAATTGCATTTAAAAATGTTCCTGATTGCTCGTTTGCATCAATAAGTTCATTTCCATCTTCGTCTTTGGCATTGAAAGTTCTTATGGCTATACCCATAATTTTAACATCATTATTATGAAAATCAGTTTTTAGTGTGTTTTTATAAGTTGTAATTTTATCTACATCTTTTGATTCATCAACTTTTGTTGCAGCCTCAAGATTTATTTCTTTTTGAGACTTTTTAGCTCTGTCTATTGCATTTTGACCTGCAATTATATTTGTTACAACGTTTTGAGATGAAAGATTTAAAGCAGTCCCCTTATTTTGTGGTATGCTTTTATTATTTGTTTTTTTATCATTATTTGAATTTCCAAATTTTATTGAATTAAACTGATTACCATATAAATTGTTTACATTTCTTATCATCATGCAACCACTCCTTTTGGATAATGCTGGTTATTTTTTTTATTTTTTGAGTCAGATTTAGAAGTTTTACCAATTGTCAATAATCCGATAACTGTTGTTGCAATTGTGGCAATAGCTCCACCAATCATAACACCTGCCCATATTTTCGTATTATGTTTTCTTTTTGCTGCATCGGATAATATCCTTTCATGAGATTGTGATACCAAATCATCTTTTGAAAAAATATTGCCGTTAACCCTAGCACCATATTTAGTATGTGTGATGCAATCAGGATTTAAAGGATCATCTCCTGAGCCCAACCAGAAATTTATTTTTGCAGATATATCACTTAATACCTGTAAAACTTTATTTTTATTCTCAAGAACATCTGAGGTATCTTTTGAAATCATTTTTTTGTAATAATCCTCAGGCTTTTTTAATGGTGTCTTATCTTTTATTAGTTTTTTAATTGCATCTTCGTTGGGAGATGTCGGATATACAAGATTGTATATTGCTTTGTATAATGCATTTTTATCAATACCATGCTTTGTTGTATAGCTTGATACTTTATCATTTTTGGTAAACATATCTATAATAATGTTTTTAATATCTTCATATTTCACATTATTTAAGTTTGAATCTTTGACCTGAATTAATTTCCATTGTTTTTCCAAATCGCCTGTTTCTATACGACGAAATATATCAAGTGCCATAATTGGTTTTGCAAAGTATGCTTGAATCCCTTCAATGAGGCGACTATATTGAGACTGATAAACTTTTAGCTGTGAACCGTTTAAAGTTATGTCACTTCCTAAAAAGTGTTGTCTGACTATTGAAAACTTATCATCTTGTCCAAAAACTTTAGTACCTTCTTCAACTTTTTTCATATAAGTGTTAAATAAATCATCATCTAACATATCAAGTATATTCTCTTGTATTTTTGCAAGAGATTTAATTACTTTTTTATATTTTTCCTCATCTTTTGCAGCATTTTGCATATATTTTGTAATTACTTCACGTGCTGCATCATCATTAGTTGAAGCTTTTGCAAGTTCTTTGCCTTTTATTCCTAAAGCTTTAATAAATGAATCAGTAAATTTATTAGCCTGATTTGAAATCACTGAACCATCAACTTTACCAACTGTACTTTGGAAGAAGTTATATAAATTTTTCTGGTTTGTACGAACTGCATCTATTCTATTATATAAATCATAAATACTAGCTTTAAAATTATCATCTATACTAGATGCATTAAACATAGAATCTATATGTTTAACTATAGGTTCAAACATATCCTGAATATTTGCACCATTTATTGCGTAATTTTTATCTTTTGCAGAACTTTTTAATGCTTCTAAAAATTCACCTCTATCATTTATTTTTAACGGATCTATTTTGGATAAATCTATATTATATTCTTTTATTAAAGTTTTTAAATCTTGTTCTTTAAAAATTGTTTTTTCACTTGCATTTTTGAAATAATCTAATACATTTTTAGCATTAAATTTTTTTTCTGGCATCAAACTTTCTATCTGTTTTTTCATTGCTTCAATAGCTGTGGTATCTGCTTTTTCATCCTTACCAACAAGTATTAACATATTTGCAAGTTTATCAACAACGTCTCCTGTTAATGTTTTATTGCTATTTAATAACGATTTTATACTCTTTAAATTTTTTGTATTATGAGGTTTATAATCTTTTGTAACTTCCTCTATTTTAATCTTGTTCAAATGATTTTTTGCAGACTTTACATCAATCCACTGTGCTAGAGCCTGTGCCGGAATTTCAAGTCTATTACATATTAGCGCAGTGCCTATACCCGAGGCAGGACCTGCTGTTAACATCCACCAAGTATTAGCTTGTAACGCTATATCATGAGCACGTTCCTGAACTTTTTCATTTTTATTTTTTGCATCTGCAGGAATTCCCATTTTTTTAGCCATTTTATCATATTCTTTTTGACTATATAAATCCCAAGGTGTATATTGAGAATCTTGATAAAATTCTTTTATACGTCCATAACTGTCTTCAAATTTTTGACGATAATTTACACCATATCTGGCCTCAAGAGGATATTGAAAAGCAATTTTAGGCCATAATTTCATCATACCTAGAAAAACTGAAGCTCCTACAAATTCCATTATTTTTCCTTTTGTGGTCGGGGTTTTTGTTGAAAGATAAGCAGCCAAACTATATGAACCTGCAGCTAATGCAAGATCATTTTGTCTTCCTAATTCATAATCGTTAGCTTGTCCTTTTAAACCTTTACCAATTGCTTTTACATCACCTACAAAGCATTTAGGACCAACCCATTCTGTTTTACCGATAAGACGTCCTCGCGGCTTTTGAGGTTTTTTCTTTCTTGAAACATTAACTCCAGTCCCCATTGTAATGGAACTATTAGAATTATTTATATTTGGAATCCCACTTAATGAATTTACCATACTAGCACACCACACTATCCTTATTATTAAACTTTATCTCATTTTTTACTTTTTTAGGTTTATTATTAGTCAATGTAATAATATTACCTAATATTGTAGACGCTATAGTCGTGTATATTAAAGCTTTACCAGCTTTCTTTGAATGCATTTCTTTTATACTTTCAATCAAAGTTTTGCCTATCTTTTTTGTTTTTCCCCAGATATTACTTGGCGCTAAGTTTTGAATGCCTTTTGCTGTGGGGCCCAAACCAAAGAATTCTTTGGTTGAATTTTGCATGCATAATCCAACACCAAGTATTGCCCAAGCATAACTTGACCAAGTTTCACAAATACGTTCTTTTACAGCTACTTTATGTATAAATGGTTTAACTAACTGGTCAGAGGCATTGAGATTTTTACCCAAACCGTTCTTTTCTGCTATATAATCATAATAAGAACCACGTTTCTTACCATATTTGTCATAATCATAAAGCAAGTCTGTTCTTGTAAAATCAACACTTTCAAAAACTTTATGGTATTCAATATTTGCATTCACTTTTCCATCACTTGTACTTGGCAAATCGCGAACTGTTTTTTTGTAAGGTAAATCAAGATCAATACCTGTTATCCATTTAACAGGTTTTTTAATAAAGCTTTTGGAGATATTTTTTAAAACACCATATGCCAAAACTCCTAAGGCAAAAGCATTACAATATTTCGCAGCTTGTTTTGAACCATGCTTATCATAATGTTTTGCTATTGGAGCTATTGCCATCAATGTTGCGCTTCCAAGAACATATGGAATCGTACCCATGTCTAAAAATTCATAAAAATTAGAATTTTTATCTCCTTTAAGACCTTTTGCAGGATATATTGTAAAAGCATTTACCAGTCTATCAGTTGCGATTTTTGCTCTGTTTTTGAACGTATTGTCTATTACATAGTCGCTTGCCTGATGTATTTCCTGTTCTCTTGACTCTTTCCTGCCATTTTTTTGACGGTCATCTTTGATTTCCGCCTTGAAACTATTTCTTTTTAAACTAACTAATGATAAATTATTCATTTATTTTTTTCCATATAACCATTAGAACAACCACTTATATAAAAACCCTAAAAAAAAAATTTGTTAGTTTTGAGCGTAATTGTTACAAATCTTTACAAACTAGCCCCAACAAACAAAAAAAACGGGGCTTAGCCCGTTTTTTTTGCTTGTATTATTTAACTAATTTTTTTCCCTGTTAATAATTTTATTGTTTTTAATCCACGAAAACATGGAACGAAGCTTATTTCCAACTTTTTCAACAAGATGTTCTTCGCCTTCTTTTTCCATTTTTTTAAAGTTTGTCATGCCCTTTTGATATTCATTTAAAAATTCATTTGCAAAACTTCCGTCTTGAATTTCATTTAATATCTTCTTCATTTCTGCTTTTGTTTCGTTTGTTATCAATCTCGGTCCGCGGGTTAAATCACCATATTCAGCAGTGTTGGATATAGAGTATCTCATATCTGAAATACCACCTTCATTAATTAAATCAACAATAAGTTTCATTTCATGAACGCATTCAAAATAAGCCATATATGGTGAATATCCTGCTTCGACAAGTGTTTCAAAACCTGCTTTAATTAAAGCTGAAACACCCCCACACAAAACAGCCTGTTCCCCAAATAAATCAGTTTCAGTTTCTTCTTTAAAAGTTGTTTCAATTATTCCAGCTCGACCTGCACCTATACTTGAAGCATATGCCAATGCTATTTCTTTTGAGTCACCTGTTGGATCTTGGTAGATTGCTATCAAAGACGGAACACCTTTTCCTCTTTGATATTCGCTTCTAACTGTATGTCCAGGACCTTTGGGCGCTACCATTATTACATTTACATCACTTGGAGGAACAATTTTCTTATAATGAATATTAAAGCCATGCGAAAACATTAAATACTGACCTGGGCTTAAATATGGTTTAATCTGTTTTTCGTATACTGCAGATTGAATTTCGTCAGGAATAAGAATCTGCACTATATCTGCCCATTTAACGGCCTCTTCAATGCTCATTACAGTTAGACCTTCATTCTTTGCTTTCTGTGCTGACTTACCATCTGGTCTTAAACCGCATACAACTTCAACTTTTGAATCTTTTAAATTATTTATTTGACCATAACCTTGTGAGCCATATCCAATTACTGCTACCTTTTTCTTTAAAAATTTACTTGTATCAATATCTTTGTCTAAATAAATTTTTAGTTCTTCCAATTGTGTCATCATGTACTCCTTTCAATTATACATTCAACTTTCATTTTATTTTATCATAAAATAACAAGTTTTTATCTAAATATTATAAGCATGCTTGATTTTTTGTTATAAATACTGGTTTTTAATATTATTATTACGATAAGTTAAAAAAGTGATGACTTTTTAAAAAATTTATGATATTTTTTCTTTATTAATAAATGTTATAAATACTAAAAAGAGAGAGAATTATGTTTGATATTGAATTTTATAAAGGACTTGGAACTTTAGGGCTTGCAATAAATTCTTTTGTTGAGAGTTTTTTTCTAGTTCCGCCACCTGATTTTCTGCTTATAATTTTAGATCTGGCAAATCCTAAAAAAGCTTTGTTTTATGCTTTTATATGTACTGTTGCTTCAGCTTTTGGAGGAATTGTTGGATATTTTCTAGGCATGTTTGGTGGAAGACCTATATTTAATTTTTTGTTTCGTAATAAGCATGCACAATTTGAAAAAGTTGAAGCTTTATACAATAAATATGGTGCAGCAGCGGTTTTATTCGCTGCTTTTACACCAATACCATATAAAGTTTTTACTATTGCAAGCGGTATTTTAAATATGAATTTCGGACAATTTATAATTGCAAGCATTGTAGGACGCGGATTAAGATTTTTTATTGTCAGTCTTGTATTAATGTTCTTTGGAGAGGCTGTTCAACAATATATTGAACTTATTATACTTGCGGTTACTATTGTTATTATCATATTTTTTGTTATTTTATATAAAAAAAGAAATAAAATAACAAAGATTTCTGACACTATGCCTAAGTCCGAAACAATTGAAAAATAGAGTATATTACAAAAGTTCATTATAAACTTTTAAATATTCTTTTGCACTTTTTTCCCAAGAAAAGTTTGAATTCATAGCGGATTTTCTCATAGCATTTAAAGTAAATTTGTCATTATAAACATTTAATGCACAATTTAAAGCTTCAAGCATGTCATATCCGTTAAATCTCCAGAATTTAAATCCGGTTGAATTATCAAGAGGATATCCGATAATTGTATTATCAAGTCCCCCAACAGCTCGAACAATTGGCAAACTGCCATATTTCATAGCAATAAGCTGACCTAAACCGCAGGGCTCAAACTTTGAAGGCATTAAAAACATATCTGAAGCTGCGTATATTTTATGTGATAATTCTTCGTTATAGCCTATTTGAGCCCTTATATTTTTAGTATTATTTGACAACCATATAAAAAGATTTTCATAATCTTTATCACCTGAGCCAAGTATTACAAAATTTGCATCAAGTTTTTGTAATTCGTATTCCATATCCCGGATTAGATTTAATCCTTTTTGACTTACAAGTCTTGAAATTATTGCTATTAAAGGTTTATTTTTATCTTTATTGTTAAAACCAAATAGGTTTAATATTTCTTCTTTATTCTTTCCTTTATTTTCAATTGAGTTTATATCATAATTTTTAACTAGACTTTTATCGATTTTTGGGTTGAATATCCCGTAATCTATACCATTTAAAATACCGCGGATTTTGTATGGCACAGCTCTTAAGGTAAAATCCATGCCTTCTCCAAACTCATCTGTCAGAATTTCAGAAGCATATTTTGGAGACACAACAACGATTCTGTCTGCAAAATTTATTGCTCCTTTCATCCAATTGACATGTCCAAAATGTTCAATTCCAAGATGGTGATAAACCCTATGCTTTTGCATATTTGTAAAGTCAAGTATCGACGGGTCTGTTACACCTTGATATGCAAGATTATGAATTGAAAATACGGTTTTTACATTATTATAAAATTCATCCATATTGTAATTTGAAACAAGATAACTGTTCATTATTGCAGTATGCCAATCATTTGTATGAATAATATCAGGTGTAAAGTTTAAATATTTTGCATATTCAAGAACAGCTTGTGAAAATGCAATATATCGTTCATGCTCATAGTCCTGATAAAGCCATTTAGGATATACTTCATTAAAGCAACCAAAATAATACATTGAATCAACAAAAAAAACATTTATGTTTGTATCTGGCAGCTTGGCAATATAAAGCTTAAATTCCCTCATCTGATGACCGAATAAAATTTTAAGTGTGGAATCAGGTAATTCTTTTATATTAAACTTTTTTTTGTCTATACAACCATGAAGCGGGGTAAATATAGCAATTTCGACATCTTTTTCTTTTATAAGCTCTTTGGGTAAACTTCCCATGACATCTCCAAGACCTCCAGCTTTTGAAAAAGGTGCTACTTCATTTGATGCAAATAATATTTTCATAAAAATTATCCCCCTTCTTTTGATAAATAAGTAAGTATTTGCTTTAACAATAAGTTTGAATCTTCTGAAATAATTTTATTATCTTTGAGTACCTGACTATATGTTTTTTCAATTTCATCTTGATTATATCCAAGTGTTTGAAGTATGTTTAAAATTTCAGTATATTTTAAATCATTACATGACTTTGTATTAATTAATACGTCATTTGATTTATAGTTCACAAGTTTATCTTTTAATTCAATAATAATTTTCTGTGCCAGCTTAACACCAACGCCTTTGGTTTTTGCAACTGTTTTATAATCTTCGTTTAAAACGTGAGAAATTAAATCACAATAGTCAAACTCGTTAAGCAACTCAAGAGCAACTTTCATTCCAATACCTGAAACACTTTGCAATATATCAAAAATATCTCGCTGTTCTCTTTGAAGAAAGCCGCACAATATCATCTGATCTTCTTTATGTATTAAAGATATATATATTTTTATGTTCTCCTTAATATCACACAAAGAATCAATTACTCTGTCATTTGTCACTATCTTATATCCAATATTATTAATATCCAGAACCATATATGCATTTTTATAAGATTTTTTAAATTTAGCAGCCAATTCACCATAAAGGTATTCGTACATTTTTATTCCTTTAACATTTTATTTAATACTGTTTTTATATTAAAATGATACTATGAATATATTTAATATGCTCAAATTTAAAAATAAACTTTTAAATATGTCTTACATGGACTATCAGATTTTATGGTTAAAATTTTTAGATCTACTTGATACACCAATATTGTTTGCATCATTTGAAGAATTATATGAAAAAGGAATTGATTTATACAATGAAAAAAAATATTTTTTGGCTTCTAAATGCTTCGCAAAAGCATATTATATACGTCCAAATGATTCTGATGCTTTATATAATTATGCTTTAAATCTTCAATTATCGGGCGAGTATAATGAAGCTATAAATTATTATTTAAAATATTTAAAAATTAATTCACAAAATCCTGATGTACATTATAATATTGCATTATGTTATGAAAATAATGCAAATTACGAAAAAGCTGTTGAACATTTTGAAAAAACTTTAAATATAAAAGAAGATGTAAATATTTATGTATCATTATCGTATGCATTAGCGCATATGAAAAAATTTGAAAGAGCTTTAGAGCTTATTTTAAAAACCATAAATCCAAAGGATTATAAAACCTTGGAATATTTGCTTGATATGGGAACTTTATTTGAACAAAAATACAATCAGCAGTTTAATTTAAATATTGAATATTTAGAATTTGCAATTGAAGTATACAAAAAAATTCTTATTTTTGATTTATCAAGCTATGAAGCAAATTACCGACTTATGAAATGCTATAAAAAAATGAAAAACTATAATGAAGCCCAGAAGTATTGTCTGGCTGCGTTAAAAGCATTTCCAGGTTCTTTTGATGCCAACTATAATATGGGAATTATATTTTATTTAACAAATAAATTTGAAGATGCAATTTATTATTTTCAACGTGCTATAAAAATTGAACCTAAGCAGACAGCCGAAGTATATCTGAATCTAAGCTTAATTTATGAATACCTTCAACGTGAAGAAGAGGCAATAAAAACGTTAAAGGATGCTTTAAACATTATTGAAGATAAAAAAGAATTAAATACCCTTAAAAATAATTTGCGACGTTTAATGAAATTCTAATTTAATCAGTGTTTAAAACAACCATTTCACAATTTTTACAATCAAAATTAAGCTCGTATTTTTTATTTTTATCATCAATTAAGAAATATTTATCATTTATTCCAAATTGTTTTTTACACAAATTTAAAGAATGTAATATACAATGTTTTGTCCGCATAAGTTCATACTTATTATGTTGTGTATGATTTTCTTCAAATGCCACTTCAATATTGTCAACGCCATGCCTTTTATAGAATTCTTTTGCATAATCATTAAATACATTTTCTTTGTATGTTATATCTTTACTTATATAAGGATGAGTTGTTTTTTCTATTTTTTTTGTTTCTTGCTTATAATTTTTAACTCGGTATTCTGAAAACTCTTTAAATAAATTTCTTCTTATTTCATTTAATTTTGAAACAGGAATAAATGGAATTTTAGTTAAATTAAGAAATACGTATTTTATTATAAAACACGAATCGGCAGATTTTGATAATTGCTTTATAATAGTTTCAGTATTTTCAATAGAATTTTTCGCATATTCAAACTCATTTTTAATAATCAAAGAATATTCATATATTCTATCTCTTATAGTAAATTTATAATCATTTTCAATATTTTCAACAATTTTTTCATATGTTAAACCATCTTGTTTCATACGAACTACTTCTAAAACTAACAATCCTTGTAATCCAGTATTAACCATTGAATCAACAACGGTAATTTTCGCATCAGGATATTTTTCAAGGCAAATATCTTTAGCACTCATAGCACTATTATAAGATCCACTAAACTTTGTTGTTATGCAAATACAAATAATATCATTTCCCTTAACGATTTCTTCTTCAAAAGTTGTAACATAATCGCTAATCGCTGGCATTGTTGTTTTGGGATAAACATTTGGTTCATTGACCAATTTATTGTAAAATTCTTGAACGCCGATGTCTACTTTTTCTTTCAAATACGTATTACCATCAAATGAAATGTAAAAAGGTACTACTTTTATATCTTTTTCTTTAACTATTTCATCTGGTAAATCACAAGAACCATCACTTATTATTGTAAAATTTTTGTTATTCATCTGGTCTATTTCCCTCTTTCTTAATAATATCTAATATATCCCCTATAATATCTATCAAATCTCTTACTTTTTCTTCACCAAGTTCGTCTAATACGTAA
>OIGD01002662.1_pt1 | contig 13348 bp, 19 predicted proteins | sample 1582211 | NCBI WGS metagenome assembly OIGD01 (sample SAMN04414078, study PRJEB24778) | human gut metagenome | material: faecal | host: Homo sapiens
AAGAAAGAATAATTGATCCAAATTTATTATCTAGTATAACTTTTAATTCTAATGACAGTTTATCATTTGTTAAAGATGAAAATAATTATATGCTTATGTGTTCACTAAATGGTGAAAAAAATATTATAAAAACTTATGAAAAACTTTTATCAAAAAATATCTCAATGCGGTTAAAGGATGATATGAATGGAATAAAGACATATGTTTTGAGAGCAAACTCACATAGGTATTTAGCGAAACTTGATTCTAATAATTTTGAAATAATATACGAATTGTAAACTTTTGTAACAGTTTCAAAAAAAATACTGAAAAATAATAAAGTTTCATTAAAGAATAGTCGATAACTTAACTAACGCAGATAAGGGAAATAGGGTACGAAAATGAGAATTGATTCAAACAATGTAAATGGAAATTATGGGGTATATACATCACGAAGCAATCAAACCCAGAAAAAAGATGAAAACAAAGAAATACAGAATAAACCTGCTGAATCGCAGGTAAAACAAGCTAAACCGGATGATATATTAAATGCACTTGCAGCATATGGTAATTATAATCTTAATGCAATCAATTCTACTGTAACGAGTTTTGCAAGCTCGCATAAAACTTCAGTAAATCGTATTGGAGAAAATACGCAGCTAATTGAAGCATTATATGATGAACTTGCATACATGGGCTTAAGTGATGGTGCAATTAACATAGTATTTAGTGCATATTTTGCATAAGAGGAGGCATCAATTTAAATTTACTTTATAGTAAAAAAAATAATGACCTGATATTTATATTCAGGTCATTTTTTTTGCGTTAAAATCTAAATATGAAAAAAATATTTATTGCTTTAATTTTTTATTTTATATTTTCAGCAGATGTCTATTGTGCAAATTTAGACGAAATGATAGGCCAGATGATAATAGTAGGATATCATGGCGATAATGTTGAATCCGAGGGTTTTAAAACTATTCTAAAACAAATAAATAATAATCAAATTTCAGGTGTTATATTATTTGAACATAATATTAAAGATAAAAAAAATTTAATTGAAATGACAAAAAAAATAAAAACCACAAATTCAAAATACATACCATTTATTTCCATTGACCAAGAAGGAGGTTATGTTCAAAGATTAAATAAAAAAAATGGCTTCAAAGATTATCCGACTTTTCAATCAGTATCAAATATGACAATAAAAAATGCTTCAGAAATATATAATGAAATGGCTTTTGAATTATATCAATCAGGATTTAATCTAAATTTCACACCTTGTGTTGATTTAAGTACAAATAAAGACTCTATAATATCAAAAAAAGAGAGAAGTTTTTCAAATGATTATAATAAAGTTATTGATTATTCCAAAATAGTTATAAATGAGCATAAAAAATATAATGTAATTACAACATTAAAACATTTTCCAGGTCATGGAAGTGCAATTGGAGATACTCATCTAGGCTTTGTTGATGCAACTTCAACCTGGAATAAAAACGAACTTCAACCATATATTTCACTTTTGAAATATAATCCAAATCAAATGGTGATGGTGGCACATACTTTTAATGGTAATTTTGATTCTCAATATCCATCATCATTATCTAAAAAGACTATAAACGGCTATTTACGTAAAAAACTAAAATTTAATGGGGTAGTTATTACCGATGATTTGGATATGCTAGCTATTAAAAATAATTATACGTTAGATGAAACAGTAATAAATGCAATAAATGCAGGAGTCAACATACTTCTTTTTTGCAATTTTAAAGAAGACAATCCCCAATTACCTGAAAAAATTCATAATATTATTATAAATGCCATAAACGAGGGGAAAATAGATAAAAATGATATAAAAGTATCTTATAATAAAATCTTAAAATTAAAAAATATGAAGGGAAAAAGTAAAGATTGAACTTCAATGCAAAAATAAAACTAAAATCAACCCACGTTGGGGGATTAACATATTAATTGCGGGGCGGCAGCCCGTCATGTAAAAAAATGAGAATTTAAAAAAGGAAAAGAAAAATGATTTTTGACAATATTAAAAATGCTTCCATATATTATAATTTGAGTGAAAAAATAAAGGAAGGTTTATTATTTTTACAAAATAATGATTTAAAAAATATGCAAGAAGGAAAACACATAATAAACGATGATATATATGTAAACATAGAACAATATTATCCAAAACCAATCGAAAATTGTAAACTTGAATCACATAAAGAATATATTGATATTCAATTTATAATTGAAGGCGAAGAAATGCTTGGCTTTGTTAATCTTAATGAGAAAAGTTTAAGCCCTATACAAGCATATGACGAAAAAAAAGATATCATTTTTTATAACGGCGAATGTAATTATTTAAAAGCTAAACAAAATGATTTTGTTATTTTTTATACAAATGATGCTCACAAACCTCAAATTGCAACAGATTATAGAAAAATGCTGGTAAAAAAAGCTGTTGTCAAAATTAGAAAATATTAATTATAACAAAAAATATATTGACATAAATTTTTGCTTTAGTTATTATAAATATATATTGAATTAAGCCCCCATCGTCTAGAGGCCTAGGACAACACCCTTTCACGGTGTAGACAGGGATTCGAATTCCCTTGGGGGTACCATTAATAAGAAGCTTTTCAGCTTCTTTTTTTATTATACGTTTTCAAATGCTCACAAAGTGTTCACAAAAATTTTTTCTTCTATTTTTTTATTCGCAGAAGTATAAACTTCACTCATTATTTCAGAATAAATATCATTTGTTGTTGCGGTTCTTGAATGACCCACTTCGCGGCTTATATACACTATAGGCAAACCTAATGTATGTAATAAATCTACAAATTGCCCTCGTAGGTCATGCACTCTCATATAATTTTCAGGATAACCTGACAATAACAGTAACAAATTAAATTTTCGTTTTATCCATTTAGGGCTAACTGGTTTATTTTCTTTAGAGCTTCTAAAAAGCAACCCTTGGCATATTGCTTGTTTTTTTATATGCCATTTTATAATCTCACCAATAGTGTCAGAAAAATTGACTAGTCTAGTAGATGCTCGTGTTTTTGTCCTATCTTTCAAGATACCGCGCGTAAATTGTTTAGTAACAAATACTCGATTGTTTTTAAAATCTATATCTTCCACTTTCAAAGCACTATATTCACCTAATCGCATACCTGTAAAAATAGCTAATGAAAATATGCAGTAAAATTCCGGCATTTGAGTTTTACATATTTTAATTATTTTTTTTATTTCATCAATAGTAAACCTTTTTCTTATAACTTTAGGCTCAGTTGAAATACGCATTGTAGAAAATGGATTTTCTATTATAAGTTTCATTTGTATTGCATAGTTAAAACTAGCTTTACAAAGTTTTCTGCAACCATTAAGCACATACGGTGATTTATTTTTTGATGCATCCAGCCATTGTTGAATAGCCAAAGGTGTTAATTCATCTAATCTAAACTCATTGAAATATTGCAAATGATTTTTCAAATAGCCTTTATAATTTTGCACTGTTCCTTTGGAATATTCTATAGAATTTTCAATATGTTCAATAAATAAATCTAATATATCTTTAAATCTTGTTGTTTCAGGATTTAAGGCAAATGATTTATTTTTATATTTTTTTATTGCCTCGAATTCAGCTTGCTGAGCATCAATTTTAGTTTTAAATCCACTTTTTCTAAATTGTTTTCTTGGGTGCTTTTGTATTGTTATACAAAATTCCCAAGTAAATAAACCGTCTTTTTTATATCTTTTTCTAATACTCATTTTTTCTTTGCCTCAATTTTTCCCATTTTCAACCAATTTGCAACATCTTTTTTAGAAACTTTAAAACCACCTTTTGTATACAAAGGTATTTCATTAAGTATTCTTGTGTATTTATATAAAGTGTTATATTTTATTCCATACAACGAATAGGCTTCTTTAAATGAAATTAAATCATTGGGTATTATATCAAAACTTACTACACTATTCATTCTTATCCCTCCTTTTTTACTTTCCCGCATGAATTTTTGTAAATTTTTTATACATTTTTAAAATTTTTTTTATAATAATTTTCACAGTCTAACATTACACCGCAAGGAACATATTATGGGTTAATATAATTCTTTACCACCATTTTTTATATAGTAATCGCATACAAGTTTCTGTATCCTGTGTTTGCCATTAAAACCTTTTTTATCGCATATTGCATTTATATGCGTACGAGTTGTTGTATATCTAATCCCTAATTGTTCGCTTATTTCAATTGGCTCATAACCTTTTATTAAAAATTCATATACCTCTTTTTCTCTTTTTGTTAATTCGTATAAGTTGTTGTTCATCTTCTGCTCCTTTATAGTTATTTGTGTCAAATATTGTCTTTTGCTTCTAATCATTTCCTCTTCTTGCATTTTAAGTGCCAACTTTTTCAAATCCCTTGTTAGTCAATTCCTTAAGATCTGTTTTTCCCCAGTCTACGAAAGCAAATTGATATGTTGCTGCTTTAACTGTTCTGTTGTTTTTATCCTTGATGCTTTTACGCAGTGTCACGGTCTGGTAAGTTTTTGATTTTGTTTCTTCAAACTTAGCAGATGCTTTTTTGCACCTTTTGCGAAAATCTTTTACTGTTTTTAGTGTTGGTAGTTTATCATATTCATACTCATTTATGATAAGCCTGTAACACTTTTCATAATCCCATAAGTCATAAGTGCCAAGTTCCCTTTTGTATTCCTGTGCTTTTTCTGCATCTTTGCTATTGTAGTATGCAAATAGCTTACGTATAAACTCGTCTTTTTCGCTATACCACATTATTTTGTCTCCTCCACTTCTCTAAGTGCTGCCATAAAAGTTGTGTTGTAAAAATCATCATCAGGTGCTGCGCGGTTATCATATACTCCATTTCGCAAATCCGAATAGTTTTTATCTTTGAGTAAAAAACTCACAGATGGTTTGTATTTTTGTCCGTCTTTGCCTGTAAATTTACCAATGGCTTTCATTGTTTTTAACACGTCATCTAATGTTTCAAAAAAATCAGGTGTATTCTCAATAAGCTCCGAAAGCTGCAAACATTGAGGTGAACTTAAAAACGGCATCATTCCCAAATGCTTTTTATAGCATTCCTTAAACTGCTTTACCTCTTCACTTAAAAACGGGTCCTTTTTACGTTTTTGAACGCTACTATCCCTTGTCATATCAACAATGTTTTGTTTTTCTTCATGGTTTGTATTTTGTTTTTCGTTTTTTTCGTGCGTGCTTTCTTCCAATGGAGAATGTAAACATAAAGAATTGTCATTTTCACTATCACTTACACTATCACTATCAAGGTTATTTTGGATTTTTATTTCTTCATTTTTTAACCCAGAAAAACCCACTTGGTTATTTTGGGTTTTGGGTCGACCCCCATTTTTCCCATTCTGTCTATTGCGATCAACTACAGACTTATATTTTTTTAAATCTCTATCAAAAATATTTTTAAATGAAATAAATAAAGCTTTTAATATACCTTTTAATTCAATTCTCTGTTCAAGTTGATAAAGTTTTATAGCTTTAAATAATTTGCCTGCTTCATCATCTGTCAATTCGTCTAAAATTTCTAAGCTGTCAAGATACATTACAAAACTTTTTCTATCCATTTTTCTATTTCCTTGTCTTAATAAAAGCGGGGATGCCACGGCTCATCTGCTATTTCATATATGTGTATTAAGTTAGATATTATTTTATTAATCAAGCCCTATCGTATAATTCTTTTATTCTCGCCTGAGTTATATTTATTAATTTCTTTTTCAAGGACATTTTTTGTTATCTGTTCATCTTAAGCTTAAACTTTAAATGTGATATTGTTTCTTTTTTACTTATCATATTTTAAACTAAAAACTAAAGCTTTTCTTTTAATTCATTTCCTTTAGGGCCTTTTTGGTTAAATGTAGTTAAAAGTCTTTGCATTATAAAACTGTTCTTTCAAGCACTTTTATATTTATCCTGTTTAAATCATCATAAAAACCACACTTTTTTAATCTTATAAATCTCTCCCTAGCTCGATTAAGTATGTTTTCCTGTGTCGGAAATAAATCAATTCCATCAGGGTCATAAAGTTCTAATGTTATGGATGTGATACACTCACGCATAGCATTTACGAAATTGTTAAATTTTTCTTTTTCATAGTTTTTAATTCTTGTTTTTGTCATTTTTGTCTCCTTTCATTTCTAAAATTTTTATAATTGAGCAGCTTTATTTTTGTAAGAAAAAAATGTTAAAATATGGATCAATTAAAAGATGCGCAGATATAAAAACTTTAGTTATATTTAATTTTCAATGTAAGATTTTTACATCAAAACTAGGTCATATAACTATACACTTGTGGCTTGACTTTTATTTTTGATTTGATATTATTATCTACAGAGATTAAAAGAGGAGGAGTTAACTTAAAGTTAGCTTTTCCTCTTTTTTATCTTTGCTGATAAAAGATACTTATCTATGAAACTATTTAAAACATTTGTCATTGTAGTATTGTTATCGATAGTATGTTTATAAAAACTTCGATATTTGTCAGTTTCTGTTAAAAAGTTAATACGTTTTTTCATAAATTAGCCTTTTTATGTTTGTTAAATTACATAAATGAGTATACTAATAATGAACTCAATTGTCAAGCATTAGTGTATTTATTGATTTGTAATACAAGATTTTAGCGGTAAAAATATGAATTTTATTGAATTACAAACTAGTTTACAAAATTTAACTAAAAATAAAATATATTTAGCTGATTTCGCAAGAATTTTAGGGTGCGGTAAGGCAAATATCAGCAATAAAGTTAAAAATAATAGTGAAATAACAGTATCTGAGTTATTAAAAATTGAGCAATATTACAATATTTCTGTATATCCAACAATTACATCTATTTCAACAAGTAATTTGAAAAAAAGGAACTCAGTAAAAGAATTTGATGTTAAGCAATTAAATAAAGTTTTTGGACGCAAATTAAATAAAATACAAGTTGAAAATAATTTATTAATGGATGAAATGGCTGAGCTTTTAGATATGAATATAAACTATTATACTGATTTATGTCTTGGGAAAAAACAACCAAAAATAGAAGATATTTATAAAATATGCGCAAATTTTGATGTTACCCCTAACGAGTTGATTGAAATTTAGGTTTTAGTTCCCCGTTTTCTGTGTTTATTTTTATGTTATATAGCTCTTCAAACATGGTAATAGTATTAAAATATCTAAAATCTACACGTTTTTTGGCCATTATTATATTTTTATTCATTTCATTCAACTTGATAAAACTTGATATAAATCCCAGTAAAAGAATAAATATTATTATATTAGTTTTGTCTTTTAATACTTTTGTTAAACTTTTTTCTAACAAACCCAAAAATTCGTTCATCCAGCACCTCTTATTTATGACCAATTCACTACTAATATAATACTACAATAGAGATTGTTAAAAATCAAGCATATTTTATATAAAATTTCAGTTTTTAATTATTATCTGAAGTACAAATAATTGAATACGAATATCAAGAATTATTAATACATATTATAAAAAACAATACTAAAACGGCCATGAACGAAAAGAGGTTTTAAAATATGATTGTCTGAACAACTTAAACTATGATGATTTAATGCAAGTGTATACCTCATCTCCAACGATGATGTATTTTAAAATTAAATATTATAAACTAACAATGTAGGCTAACAACCTTGCCGTTGTCAATAGCTGTGAGTCTTAAATTCCATTGAAATAATATGGGGACAATATTCTTGCTATGACTGGTCTTAAGACAAAACGGATATGGGCGAAGCTTGCTTTTTTTAGGTTTACATTACAAATCTTTAGGGAGATGTCTAAGTGTTTTTTTGTTGTAACCACCAATTTTCAGCAACTTCAAGTTGTTATATTCCAACACAAAATTTTAAATACAAAATAGCTCTTTATGCATTTTGTCCGACTTGTGGAAGCGCATTATACAAAGAAAAGAAAGTAGGTTTTGATAATAATAAGCATATTAGCAAGCAACGAAAAGGTGAACAGGCACAAAAGCTTATAAATAAAGCAATATTTAACCGTCTTATTATTTTTGAAAAGGCTAAAACAGGAAGTAAACAAAATCAAAACTGGTATTATGGTGATTTTTGCAAAACAAAAGAAAAAGATGAAAATGGCAACCCTATTTATTTACAGTTAAGATGTAATTTTAACAAAGGATATGAAATACTTAACAAAGTTAAAACTTAAACAAAGGTATTCAAGAAACAGGTTTCACAAAGGGAAATGACGTTCTAATCAACCCCAAGAATTGTTAACTGATAAATAAATGGCTAACAAAAATTTATAGATAAATTATTTAAAGAGGCGATTAGTTTTATATAATGATTACAACAGCGGATATATATAAAGCGTTAAAGTTAAGGCTTGAAGACTGCTTTGAAGATTTAAATATTCAAGTAAAAGATGTAAAAAATATAAGTCTTCCTTGTTTTAATATTGAATATATAAGTGGTAATAAACAAGAAATAGCAAATGAGACAACTCAAGCAAAATATTCATTCAATATAGTATATTTTTCAGAAGAGAAAACATTGATAGATTTAACTTCAATCGAAGAAAAATTAAAAACGGCACTCAAAAAACCATTAAAAGTTTTTTACAATTTAATCAATGATAATGTAAAGTCATGTTATAAATTCCTTGAAGCAATAAATACAAATATTGATTTTGATGAGAACGATTATATTTTAACATTTGCTATAAATTTTGATTTTATAGAACCTATTGAGATACAAGAAAACAACGAAAAAACAGATGCAAATGCTAACCCTTATGATGATGAAGCATTAAATAATGTAGAAAAAATTAATGATATTACACAAAATTTTAAATAAGAAAGGAAAAAAAAATGGCAGAAGTAGAATTAAACGATTTAAAAGCTGATATTCTTGTAATTTTTAAGCAAATAGTTGCTAATAAAATATCAGCAGGTGACAAAGGACGGGCTTTATTTTTATATAAAAATGAAAGTTTAGAGGAGTCTTATAAAATATCGACTTATAAATCAGCTATATTAAGCCTTGAAGATGAAAAACTTGAAGGCTATATAAAACAACTTTTTAAAGGAGGTTGTCAAAAGGTAACGGTTATTGAATATAAAACAGAAATGGCAGATTTTGTAAGCGCGATTGATAATTTGTTACCGAATTTTGACTGGATAATGTCAACGGATACAGGAATACAAACAGATGTAAAAGCATATGCAATGGAAAATGAAAAATTTGCAATGGTGTATAACATTGAGGCGGATTCAATAAATGTATGTTCAATAATAAACCCAAATGCAGTATTAAAGAATGATGACGGAACTACAACAAATATAACTGGTTTGGAGCTTATCCCTATAGTTGGCGGTGTTGCTTGCGGATGTCCTTATAATATGTCAATAACATATAAAGTGTTTGATGAGCTACAAAGTGTTGGTCAACCTCAAACATATAAATTAGGTCAATTAACGCTTTATCCGGAAGAGGAAGGTATAAGACTTGCCAATGCATGTAACACTTTACAAACTTTAAATGCTAATTATACAGAAGATATGAAATCGTTGGCAATAGCTGAGGGAATGCGACGTATTAAAGCAGATATAGTTAAAGCATTTAGAACAGGCTACAAAGGGAAATACAAAAATAACTATGATAACCAGTGTTTATTCTATTCAGCTGTAAACTATGGATATATAAAAGAACTTGAAAATTTAGGTATTTTAGACCCAAATTATGACAATGAAATATATACTGATATCGAAACACAAAGGAGCGCTTGGCTTGCAGTTGGTAAAACAGAAGCTCAAAACTGGAGCGATGATGAAGTATGTAAATATACATACAAAAATATGATATATGCGACCCTTGATGTCAAACTTTTAGATGCTATTGAGGGGATAAAATTAACGGTTGAGATGTTTTAAGAAAGGATAAAAGAATGAGTGCAAATACAAAAATAAGCAATGTTTGGACAGGTACAAACGGTGAATTATGGATAAATAATACTGATAGGATGCTTAGAGTCCAAAAATTTAGTTTTAAACAGACAAATAAATATGAAAAAATAGACGACACTGACAATTTTGCAGTACAAGAGCGACTTGTAGGAGTAGAGTTATCAGGCGAAATAATAAAGTTTAAAGTTGATTTTGGCTTAAATGATATATTTGAAAAATACAAAAACAAACAACAGGTTGAAATAACTTTAACAGGAAAGGTTGAAAATCCTGATACAGGGGAAGCTAAGCGTATATCAATAACAGGTATAACGTTACAGGATTTTGAAATATTTGGTTTTGAAAAAGGTAAAGTAAATCAAGACACAATTGCATTTAATGCAATGGATTATAGTTATCTTTAATATAATACTAGAAAGGCATTAAAATGAGCGAAAAAGAAATTTTGACCGCTGAAACATTATTAAAGAAAAAAAATATAATAAGCGGTCAAGAAGAGATTGAATATTACAGCAAATTTTTAAACGGAACTATAAAAATAAACCGGTTACCAGCTCAACAAGTTTGTGAAATAATGCAAGATGATAGTAAAACCTATTATGAAAGACAAAGCGAACTTATCTATATGTCTTGCCCTTGTTTTCGCGATGAAAAGTTGATAAAAGGTTATGATGTCACTTTACCATATAATATAGTCGAAAAAATATTTGCTGCAAATTTATTAGAATTTGCTAGCTTATGTGAAACTGTGTTAAATTTATACGGTTTAGCTGATGCAGGTGAAAAAGTAAAAAAGCAATAAAAAATGATGATGATTTTGCGCTTATTCATCATTATTTACAACGAGGACATAGTTTGAAAGACTTGCTAAGCCTTGATTATTACGAAAAAGAGATATATAAAGCAAGCGCGGTGGTAGAGATAGAAAACGAGGCAGAAAGATGGCAAAAAAACTCGCTATACAATTTGCATTAATTGATAAAGCAACGGCACCTCTAGAAAAAATAACCAAAGCTTTTGACCATAATCAAAAAACAGCTAGAGAAATACAAAAAAGCTTTAATAATGCATGTAAACAGTTGTCAAATAGTGTAAAACAACTTGCAAATTCCACAAAATTGCCCATCGGTGAATTGATGACTGTAGGTGATACCATCGCTGCGGGCTTTAAAGCATGTGTTGTCAAACCTATGGATGATTTGGATAAAAAAATGGAGTTGTCAGGTAATAAAACTACAATAAATAATTTTAAAGCACTTGGTATTTCCATAAAAGATAACAACGGGCATTTAAAAAATCAAAAAGTTTTATTTAAAGAAATTACTCCAAGACTAAAAAAAATACCAGATGAAAAAATTTTGGGTGTCAACACTTGCTACGACAATATTTATTTGTTAGAAAAAGGTTTTGGCGCGTTTTCTAAGCAAGCTAATAACTTATTGATACCAAAGCTCAATTGGTTTATGAACGTTATAATTGACAAAATGTCTCGGATAAGAACAAAAATAACCCCAATATTTACAAAAGTAACTCAATATGTCCCGTCAATTATAAATATTGACAAAAGCTCCTTATTGGATTTTGAAAAATTTCATAGTGGCACAAAAAAAACAATAACATTAAATATGGATATGATGCTAAATCCTGCAATAACGCTTGTAACAGGCTATAGTGCGTTTGCTAACATTCTTGCCATTTTAGAGAAAAAAATTCGCCAAGTTACAAAAAGCGCAAAAAAAGCAAAACAAGTGTTTGATAGCGTGAAAAACTTCTTTACAAGTGGCAATAAGGAACAAAGGAAAAATGTGACATCAAAAATAATACCAAAGCAAGCAAACTTAAAATCATTTACACCTGGCAAGTTGTCACTTGTTGGCGAAAATGGTCCTGAATTTGTAAACTTGCCAAGAGGTACAACAGTTATAAATAATAAAGAAACTAAAAAAATTGTTGGAACAAAAGATGTCACTATTAATATTAATATAGCTGGTAATATGATTGGCAATAACGAATTTATTACTAATATTAAAGAAATTTTAGGTAAGGAACTAAAAACAGCATTGGCGGTTTAAAAGATATGGATATAATATTTATACGTGAAAGACAAGCAGGTCAAAATTTACTGACACAAATTAATAATAAATTGCTAAGTACAATCCAAGAAGCATTTAACGTCACAAATCCCAATACAGAAAGTCTATTTTTACCAATTGTGCCCAAAGATATCCCATTTGTGAAAACAAGTGACACAATCAATTACAAAGGCATTAATCAAGCATTTAATTTGCCTTCATATCAAAATCTTGAACAATTGTCTTGGAGTGGTATTTTTCCGGTTTACAAAAATTACAAGTCAATACGAATTGCAAGTAATCTAAATGGCTATGACTATGTTCAATTTTTAGAAGAACGTCAGCAAAATCAGTTACCTTTAAGACTAATAGCATATGACTATACATCAGGTGATTATGGTTTGAGCAATATTTTAACATCGGGTATAAATATTTTATTTGATGATTTAGTGCTTGTAAGTGAATTTAAATATAGTATTGATAATGCAAAAGATATCGCATATAGCTTGAAACTTGACAAATTTAAATCGAATATAATTAATTATGCTATAAATTGGGGTCAAATGGTTACAAGTGCTGAAAAAAATATAACAGCACGATATGCTTTAAAAACTTTAGGATTAATATAAAAAAAATTATGATTTATGATTTTTATATAAACAATAAACTTGTCAACGATATAATATCAATTAGCTATAAAGAAAGTCTTGGCGATGTTGCAAGCTCGTTTGAATTTAGCTCGTTAAGTGATTTTGGCATAACATCGAATGACAACGACAAGACTATTTTAAATTCACTAAAAATATGCGAAAAATATAAAAAAGAACCTTTTTATTTTGGTTATATAACTGATTGTGAACATACAAAAGATAAAAATGTTTATTCATATTCCGGCTTCGATATTGGTTTTTATTTAAATAAAAATGAAGTCATAAAACAATTTAGAAATGCAAACATTGGCGAAGCAATAAAATCTTTATGTCGTGATTATAATGTAGCCATTAACCTAACAGATAATTTTAAAAACTCCATATCTAAAATATATAAAGATGTAAAATTTGCGGATGTATTGAAAGAATTGCTTGCGTTTGAAAAATTAAAAGGTGGTTTGAGTAATTTATATATTGATTGTAAACGCGGAGGGCTTGAAATATTACAATATGAGCTTGAAGAAAATTTAAGTTCAATTATTGGAAATGGCATATTAATTGATTCGTATGAGACAATTAACAATATAAGTATAAAACATTCAATTCAAGAGTTAAAAAACAAAGTTATAATAACGGACAATAATGAAAAAAGCATAAA
>OIGD01002664.1_pt1 | contig 13338 bp, 12 predicted proteins | sample 1582211 | NCBI WGS metagenome assembly OIGD01 (sample SAMN04414078, study PRJEB24778) | human gut metagenome | material: faecal | host: Homo sapiens
TGAAAAAAAGTAGTACTCTATCTTACTAACACAATTGCAGCCACGACATTAAAACTAACCTATCTGCCACCGCTAACCCAAAAAAACAAAAAAACCTTTTAAAAATTAGGGCTATGGGGCGAATTACCGCCCCGAGAGAAGAAAAGGGCTTGACAAATCTCCCGTTATCTAATAAAATATTATAGAATGAAGAGTTTTGCGGTTTAGGTTATCTAGAGAAGCGAAACGAGAGAGGCGGTTATGGAGCTGATAACGGCGCAAACGCTATGGAAGGACTACGATTCAAGGAGCTTGCCTTTGGGCGAGACCGTCCTGTCCGTAGAGAACCTGTCGCGCTACACTGTCAAGCATATATACTTTAATGGCGAAGCCACGGGCGACGGCTGCACGAGAATCTACGCGCGGCTTTATACGCCTGCGTCCATTCCGTCGGGTGCCGCCGCCGTTCTCATGAACGACATCGAAACGCCGTTCGACGCGACGTATATAAATCTTCTGACCGATTGCGGCTATACGGTGCTGGTCCCCGACTACGCCGGCAAACGCGACGGCAAGGGACTGTTTACGATTTATCCTGACTCGCTGAGGCGAGCCAATTATTATACCGAGGACAGCGGCTTTTACCGTCTGCCCGTCAATCCGAAACTGTCGTGCTGGTACGTCTACGCGACGGTAATGGCGAGGTGCTTTACCTACCTCGAAAGACTGAAAGAAATAGACAAGAACCGCATCGCGCTGTTCGGAGTGCGTCGCGGCGGTCATCAGGTGTACAAAGCGGCTTATCTGCTGCCGGAGGCTGCGTGCGCGGTGGCGCTGTACAACACCTCGTATATTCCCAACGGTCCCGACCTCAACTCAAACGACGCAATGGTGTATAACGCGTGCCTTTCTAACACCTCGTACACTCCGGTAGTCAAAGTGCCGCTGTACATTGTGGAGAGCTCGAACAACCGAGAAAACTCGCTTTTTAAGACCAACGATATTTACAAAGTTTCCTCCGATAAGGTTAGGTTCATGATTGCCGAGCACTCGGACAACACTCTGTCCGTCGAGCAGCGCAAGAGCGTAATCGCGTTTATGAACGAAAAGTGTTTCAAGCACGTCGTTCTTCCCAAAGCTCCCGAGCTCGACGCGAAGAACAGCGACCGCGCGCTCTACTACGAAGTCAAGGTGGACAAAAAGGACGAAGTCGACGGCATACGCCTCTACTACTCCTACGGCAGCATGGAGGGTACCTACCGCAACTGGTCGCGGCTCAATCTCGAGCGCGTCAGCGAGGACGAATATATTACCAAAGCCGACGTGTACGTTCTGAAAGACGAAACGAGCGCGTTCGTCAGCGTGCGATATAGCAACGGAGTGATACTTTCCAGCGAAATAGTAACGCGCGTGCCGTACATGATGGGCGTGGCGGCAAAGGAAATCGTGCGCTCGCGGCTCGTTTACGACGTGGATATGGGCGTCGACGATTGGCTTATTTCTTCAGACTGCGGCGGAGATGGCGAAATCTCGATAAAAGAGGGAGCGAACGGCATCGAAGGCGTGACAAGCTCGCTTAACTCCATAACGACGCTGAAAATCGGCGACGTGCACACCTGCGGCAATCGCGACAGCCTGCTTCAGCTTCTTGTTTACTCAAAGGAAATACAGCCGCTGAGAATTAAGGTCACGTCCAAAACCGCGGACGGTTATGTCACTTACATTGCGAACAAGCGCACCGAAAGCTACTCCGAATGGTCAAAAATCACGCTTTCCGCCGAGGAATTCAAGTCGCCGGAAGGACCCATGAGCGGCTGGAACGAAGCTGTTTCCATAACTATAGAAAGCGACGGCGAGCTTTTGATAAACACGCTGTTATGGATATGACGATTAAGCCGGGCGATAGGGTAAAAATGAAGAAGCCGCACGCCTGCGGTTGCTCGCTTTTTACGGTGACGCGCGTAGGCGCGGACTACAAGTTCGCTTGCCTCGGTTGCGGTAAAACGCTGCTTTTCCCGTCGGAAAAGGCGTTGAAGGCAATTAAGAACGTTATACCGGAGGCGCAGGAATGAACGACGAGTTAAGACCGCTGCTCGGCGGCGAGAGCGAAAGCTATTCCGACAGGCTGTTCTCGGTTATCATGAACGTCGTTATCGTTGTTTTAGCGCTGGTAATTCTGATGCACGTTGTCGTCGAGCCTGTTGGCATAATCGGAACGTCGATGGAGAACGGCATTCACGACGGCGATACGGTGGTGCTCGGTAAGCTTTACTTCTCGCCGAAGCGCGGCGACGTCGTGGTGATAGACGACGGAGAGCGGCGCATAATAAAGCGCGTGATTGCGATAAGCGGCGATAAAATAGGGTTCGTGCGCGAGGGCGTCGATGATAATTACGAAATCGCGCTCTATCTCGACAAGGGCTACGGCTTCGTAAAGCAGAACGAGCCGTACATCAAAGAAAAAATGACGAACGACAGCGGCAGCGTTTTCTCGGCGATTAAGGTTGCGGACAGTTTCGAGGACATGGTAAGCGGCGGCAAGTACGTCGCCGTCGATAGCGGCAAAATCGTGGCGCTCGGCGACAACCGCAACGATTCGTCGGACTCGAGGCGTTACGGCGCGTTTGCGTTCTCCGACGTAGTCGGTAAAGAAATCGGCGCGTTCGACAACAAAAGCTTCTGGAAGGGCTTTTTCGACTTCTTCTATCGCGGCGCTTCGCCGGCGAATAACAAGGGCGCGTAGAGCGCGTCAAACACACGAAAGCTATTTATTAAACGGAGGCGGTTATCCGCCCGACAAGGAGTATAAATTATGATTATTATTTCATCGGATTCGACCTGCGACCTCGGCGTTCTTTTTAAGGAGAGAAACGTCCCTACTCTTCCGCTCGCCGTGGTGCTGGGCGGCGAAAGCTTTGAGGACGGCGTTACCGTCACTCCCGACAAAATCTACGAGTTCGTGGATAAAAACGGCATTCTTCCTAAGACCGCCGCGAGAGGCGTGGAAGAGCATCGCGAGTTTTTTGCCGGACTAAAAAAGAACGCCGACGACAGCATAGTGCACTTCTGCATATCCGGCGATATTTCCGCAACTTACCATAACGCGGAACTTGCGGCAAAGGACTTCAAAAACGTGTTCGTTGTGGACGGCAGGTCGCTCTCGTCCGGCACCGGACTGCTCGTTCTCTATGCCTGCGACCTTCGCGACAGCGGCAAGTATACCGCCGAGGAGATTTACAAGCTGTGCCTCGAGCGCGTGCCGTTCGTCCAGGCTTCGTTCTTCGTCGACACCATGGAATACCTTTATAAGGGCGGCAGATGCTCCGGGCTCGCTTCGTTCTTCGCGACCGCGCTCAAGCTTAAGCCCTCGTTGCTCCTTAAAGACGGCAAAATCGTAGTCGGTAAAAAGTACCGCGGCGCGGCTACCGCTATCGTCGATAAGTACGTCGACAACATTTTCGATATGTTCGATAATCCCGACACCAAGCGTATTTTTATTACCCACACGTCCGCAAGTCCCGAGGTTGTCGCGCTCACTCGCGCCGCAATCGACCGCCATTATCATTTCGACGAAGTTATCGAAACGATTGCCAGCTCCACCATTACCAGCCATTGCGGCAAAGGCACGCTGGGTATTCTGTTTCTGAACGACGGGGTACATGAGATTTAAACTAAGGTGCGGTAATTCGCACCTATAACCCGAATTATTAGAAAGCGTAAGAAAATAACCATTCCCTATTAACCCAAATTAAAAAGTAGCGTTATCTTTGAGATATAAGTAGCGCTATTTTTTATTTATATTTGGGTCAGATTATTTAATTCTAATAGTGAAACTGTAATTTTGTTAGTAAGATAGAGTACTACTTTTTTTCAAGCGAAGAAAAAAAGTAGCAAAAAAAGTCGTCGGGGACACTTGCGATTGTGTCCCCGAACCCTCGCAACGCTTTCAAGGATAGATTTTTTATTTTAGAGCGAGTTTGGACGAATAGAACTAACACTTATTTTTTTTAGACGACAAAAAAAGTCGCCGGGACACAATCGATTGTGTCCCCATAAGGCAAAGCCCCCAGGTCGCAATCATAGATTGCTCCCCTGGGTTTCTAAAAACAATTCACTGAATTGTTTTTACGGTGCTACGCATCGCCGCGTCGCGCCCCCGCAACTCTTTATGGTCGAGAATGGGTATAGTTATTGTATCGCGTGACAACCGCAACTCCTCTAAGGTCGGGAACAGGATATAGCTAGTGTACCGCGTTGCAAATGTAACGAAGCTTGAGAAATGGAGATTTGACAATTTAAAGGCTCCTTTGTGTAAAGGGAGCTGTCGGCGAAGCCGACTGAGGGATTGTCAATAATAACGCGCACTCTCCGTTTAGAACGTCATTCAGAGGAGCGAACATAGGCCACCTGTGGTGGCGATGTTCGCGATGTGGAATCACAGACATGGAACGAATAATAATCCTTATGTCATTCTGAGCGGAGCGAAGCGCAGCCGAAGAATCTAGCCGTAGGCGAATAATTATTATATTTTACGCTTTGCTAGATTCATTGACTATTCTCGGAATGACGTATAAGGCTAAGTAATCGCTCCATGCCCCGGATTCCACGTCGCATAATACACCACTCCTTGTCAGTAGTGTTGTATTATGCTCCTCTGAATGACGGGATAGTGCGGAGGCTGCACATTCATTTTAAAGATTATAACGCATTATTTAAATCCTAACGCACACTACTCGTCCTTCCTCGTTATTCGGAAGAGCGAAATCGCACCATGTACTATATTATACTCCTATGAATAACGTGGTAACACGGAGTCTGCTCGTTATATTTTAAACACAGTGGTTTTGCTTTGAATGATAAGGAACCGATATAACTAACTACGCGTTTTTAGTCCCTCTACTCTCACGCCGACCATTCGGAGAACATGCAAAAAACCGACCGAAGCGAGGAAACGCAAGCGGTCGGTTAAGTTACCCTATAAAGCGCGCGCAGGGGCGGAAAATCGTCTGCCCCGAAGCCGCGGAATTATCTGTTTGCGATAATATCGGCTATGGCGTTGTAGAAGTCGGTCGTTCTGCCGCGGACGAGCACGGTGTTTACGGTGTAGTTCTCGGAGGAAATTTCTTCGTCGTCGGATTCGTTGTCCACTCTCGAGTCGAGATAGAACACGACTTCGACGGTCTGGATTTCGTTCTTGCTGTCGCCGAGCAGCATGACTGCACGGTCGAATTTGATTTCTTCGCCCTCGACGGTCACGGTCTTGGCTTCGTTATAGTAGAAAACAAGCTTGTAAAGGCTGTCGGTCGAAGCAATTTTGGCGATGTCGGCGGACTCGGTTTCCACGCGGCTCTTGTCGGTTTCGCCATCCTTGACCTCGGTCTTGAACTCCATCTTGCCGCTTGCCTTGCCCTCTAAAATGCCCTGCATAATCGAGTAGGAAGCCTTGTCCATGCCGGCTTTGAAGGTTTTGTTGTTGTCGGACGACGCTTCGACTTCGATGCGGTCGGTGGACGAGAGGTTGTAAACGTCGACTCGGGTGTACCCGTCCATTACGTCCATGGGCGTGTTCTTGACGAGGCTCAAAACGAGCACGACGATTGCGAGCGCGAGCACCACGGAGCCCACGATAATCAACGTTCTGGAAACTGCTTTTTTCATTGTTTTTTCTCCTATCTGTATTCGGATTTAATTTTAATTACTTGGTTTCTGTCGTAAAGCCGCTCGGGCTTTTACCGTTTATTCAGGCGTTGTCGGAGCCGAGCGCCGCCTGTTTTTTCTCGTACTTGGCGTTGAGGCGGTTTTTAAGCTCTTCCTTAACCTCGTCCGCGCTCGCGCCGTTCATAATCATGTCGACTTCTTCGGTGTAAATGGTTTCGCATTCGAGGAGAACTCTGACCATGACGTCCATCACTTCGCGATGAGTTTTGAGAATATCCACAGCCTGCTCGTGAGCGGCGTCGACGAGCTTCGCCACTTCCTTGTCGATTTTGGCTGCGACTTCTTCCGAGTACGAGTGAGTGGTCTGATAATCGCGCCCTAAGAAAACTTCCTGGCTCGAGCCGTAATACACGGGACCCAGCGAGTCGGACATACCCCACTCGGTGACCATCTTGCGAGCGATGCCGGTGGCTTGCTTTATATCGCCCACCGCGCCTGCGGAAACGTCCTCGATGACGATTTCCTCGGCGGCTCTTCCGCCCATGCTCATCGCAAGGTTAGCCTTGAGCTTGCCGATAGTGATGTGGTCGTCGTCGTTGTCGGGGCGAGTCATCGTATAGCCTGCCGCCTGACCTCTGGGAATAATGCTTATTTCGTGCACGGGGTCGCACTGCGGCATGCAACGAGCGACGATTGCGTGACCGGATTCGTGATAAGCGGTGATGCGCTTGTCCACTTCGGTGACGAGTCGCGACTTCTTTTGCGGACCCATGACTACCTTGTTGATGCCCTCGTACAGGTCCTCCATGGTAATCTTGTGACGGTTATCCATGGCGCACAGAATTGCCGCTTCGTTGAGAAGGTTGGCGATGTCCGCGCCCGAAAAACCGCTTGTGATGCGAGCCAGCACCTGGAAGTCCACGTCTGCCGCCATGGGCTTGTTGCGCGCGTGTACCTTGAAGATTGCTTCCCTGCCGCGAACGTCGGGGATATTGACGTAAATCTGTCGGTCAAATCTGCCGGGACGCAACAGCGCCGGGTCGAGAATGTCCGCGCGGTTGGTTGCCGCCATGACGATTATGCCGTCGTTGGTGGTGAAGCCGTCCATCTGAACGAGAAGCTGGTTGAGCGTTTGTTCGCGCTCGTCGTTGCCGCCGCCTAAGCCCGCTCCGCGCTGACGACCCACCGCGTCGATTTCGTCGATAAAGATGATGCAGGGCATGTTCTTTTTAGCCGTGTCGAACAGGTCGCGCACACGGCTTGCGCCCACGCCGACGTACATTTCCACGAAGTCCGAGCCGGAAATCGAGAAGAACGGCACGTTCGCCTCGCCGGCAACGGCTTTAGCGAACAGCGTTTTACCTGTTCCCGGAGGACCCACGAGCAGCACGCCGCGAGGAATTCTCGCGCCTACCGCCGTGAACTTTTGCGGCGACTTCAGAAACTCGACTATTTCCTTCAGCTCTTCCTTTTCCTCTTCCGCGCCGGCTACGTCCGCAAAGCGCACCTTGACGTTGCCCTGAACGTTTGCGCGCGACTTGCCGAAAGTCATCGCCTGCTTGTTTACGCCGCCCATCGAGCGGAACAGGAATATCGCGAGAAGCACCAGCATGACAAAGCCGACTATCGGAATAATCGTCGACCAGATGCTGCCGGCGTTTCTGTCGTTGAACGTGATTTTGATTGCGGCGTCGTGCGTCGCGTTGTAGTTGTCGATATACGCCGAGAACGAAACCGTGGCTTTGAGAACCTTGCTCGTCGTGCCGTCGTCAGGATTGGTTACGGTGTCGTAAATGTTCCACTCGGCTACGTTCTGCTGAACGTAAGTCTGATAGTTGTACTTTTTAGAGTTGCCCGTCTTGACGGAAACGATGTCGTTGTGCACGGAAACTTCCGCGACCTCGCCTCTGTCGATAGCGTCCTTGAGTTCGTTGAACGACCATTCCTTGGCGGTGTTGCGCAACATCAGCGACAAGCCCACGATTGCGAAAACCGAGAGTATTACGATAACAGTGATAATGCCTTTAGTGCCGGATTTCAATTATTTATAACCTCCGTCGGCGTTGTGCCGTACCATAAGCCGCGCGTTTCACGGCGGCGACCGAATCGCGGCATAGCGCGCCGCGCGTCCGATAGATAATCGATATAACCTCGCGATGACCGCGAGAGGGCGAAGTAAAATTCCACCGCTACATGCCATTATACCACACCGAGCCTTCTCTCGCAAGCAATTTACCGCCCTTACGATAAAAACAAGGTGAATTTTTTGTGCAAAATCTGCGCTTCTTCGCGTTTTTTCGCGCGCCGTGCGCTTAACGGGCATTGCAGCGCGCCGCCGCGCCAAGGACGGAACGCTGCCCTGCCGACGCAGGCTTTTTGCCTAGTATTTGCTTTTTGCCGTCGGATTATAGGCGTTTTCGGCTGTCAGACGGCTTTAATTTTACGGGTACGGTAATGATTTCGGAAAGCCCTACGTCATGTCATTATGTCATTCTGAGCGGAGCGACAGCGCAGCCCTGAGAATCCCAGACGGGAGGAAAGGACAAATCTTTATGTCATTCTGAGCGGAGCGACAGCGCAGCCCTGAGAATCCAGCCATAGGCGCATTTATTATATTTTTACGCTTCGCTGGATTCCTCGGCAAGCTCGGAATGACGAAAAAGGCTAAGTAATCGTTCCATGCAGGGGATTCCACGTCGCGAACATCGCCCATGTGAGTAGGCTCTGTGCGCTCCCCTGAATGACGAGGTGGCGCGGAGACTCCTCATTCAATATTTAAAAATTATAACGCACATTTAAATCCTAACGCGCACCCTCCGTCCTCCCACGTTGTTCAGCGCGAGGCGAAGCCGAAGCGTGGAATCCCAGACGGAAAAAAGGACAAATCCTTAAGTCATTCTGAGCGGAGCGACAGCGCAGCCCTGAGAATCTAGCCATAGGCGCATTTATTATATTTTTACGCTTCGCTGGATTCATCGGCAAGCTCGGAATGACGAAAAAGGCGGGGCAAATCAAAACCCGAACGTGCACTCTCCGTCCTCCCACGTCGTTCAGAGCGAGGCGAAGCCGAAGCGTGGAATGGAACACCTCGCATAGAGCGAATAATCGACCTTTTAATGAAGATAATCATGTGCGAGTAAAACGGAGCCGTTGTATGCGTTGGGTGCTGATTGCACTCACTAAAAGTCATACAAACAAGCTTTTATCGTACTGCGCCCCTAAAAATTCAGAAGTATATTTATGATATATTACTGCGTAATATATTTTGTCGCGCGAGATATACGGGAAAGCGATTGTCTACAATAAAAATTAAACGCGACTGCATATGATTAGATTCGCAACATTAACCATTGTATGCTTTGCCATCGTGTATAGCAAAAGTATATCAGCATGTGGTAAGGAAATCTAATCCTTATAGTTTATGCCGTTTTAGGTGGAACGCGTGACCTCGATGGCAATCCTGCGTTGCAAGCACACAGTCATGAGCTACACAGTGGATAAAGCTTTATAGCCGAAATGGCAAATTTATATCTTTTTTTGGGTCTAATATCAAAAAATGAGTATTTTATCGCTGTTTCGCCATGTGGATTGTCAATTACTACTTTTAAACTTGTAAAGGTCGTCCGACGTTTTATGGGCAATAATAAAGCAATTCGTCCGACTTTTACAGACAGGAATTTCTGCATAATATCGCAATACCATAATGCACCGATATTAAGCCTCGCGCGGCATATTAATTTTATACCATAATGCAGTCCGGTTACGGATGACTCGCAAATCGATGCTGCATTTTGATAATTTTTTGCGCTTCGATTTAAGCGCAAATCGCATATGAATCCCAAATATGTTATGTATATTTATGATATATTATACTTTACGACATAAGCTCGATTTACATTATTAAGCAATGTATATTTATTTACTATACACGCACAACGGTTATATTATTATAACAATAATAGTTATAAAAACATAATTTCATAATAGTAATGATATTATAACTATTTCATTTCAAATTTAATTTTGCAAATCACGTTTGGAAGATTTTTAATTAGAGTCATTTGCGTCTTTTTTTTGCAAGCTTCTGGAAAAGACGGGCTGCGCAGTCTTTGATTTTAGTGGCTTCTTTCGGTTTTTGCATCCATAACGTTCATTTTCGCTGGTCTTAGCCGGGATTCTTTTGTCGATTTTTATTACATTAGTTGGTTTTTTGCTTTGAAGTAACGGGTTCTCGGTATTTTTAGTAATTTGCTTATTGCAAAATCCTTAAAGTATTTCTTTTTAAGTGTTTTGCGCGCTCTTTGTTTTGCTGTCTCGAGTGTTATTTGCTCGGGAAGGCTGCGTCAAAGCTTTGCTCTCAAGCAAAGGATTCCGAAGCGAGTGGTTGAGCGTGAGCTTTGGGACGTTGTTTGCGGATTTGCGTTTTATGCGGATTGAAGGTAATTTTTCATGGAAGAAGCGTTGAGAGAGTTTGTCTGACCGTTTTTTGAGAATAAATTATGCAAACATAACTATTATTTGCTGATTTTAGCGTGTAAATTTTTCGGAAAATCAGAATTCTATTGCGGCTATTCTGTCTCAGCGTGTCTGAGAGGCTGATTTTACGCCCGATTTGATAGTTTTGTCGCTTATTTTTATTCGATATATTGCCATAAATTGCGTGTTTGAGGTCAAAAACTTACTTTTTACACTTTTATTATTTCCAAATATTGACATTGATTTCTTTTGAATCGATTTTGGGTAAAAAGTCGATAAAATAGCATGATTTTGAGTTAAAAACGGCTATTTATGTTATGTAAACATAATCAAATGACGTTTTGCCGATAAATTTTCCAATACGTTTCTTATGATTGACTAAAATTGCCGTTTGGGGTATAATTATATGGTAATTATATATATTTATGGTTATGAAAATATAATTAAATTTCCTGTATTGAAAAGGAGAACGAAAGATAATGGCAGCTAAAAAAGGTTTAGGCAGGGGTTTGAGCGCTTTGCTCAGCGATTCCGAGCAGGAATACGACTTCAGTTTCCGCGACGAAACGAGCGAAAACAAGGAAACCGCGACGTCCGGGGAAACTCCGAGAGAACTCCCTATTGCGCAAATTGACCCTAATGTCAATCAGCCGCGTAAAAACTTCGACGAAGTTGCGCTCGGCGAGCTCGCAAACAGTATCAGAATACACGGCGTGATTTCCCCTATCATTGTGGTTATGCAGCCTAATGGCAGGTACATGATTATTGCCGGTGAACGTCGCTGGAGAGCGTCTAAGCGTGCAGGGTTGCTCACGATTCCGGCAATCGTCCGCGACTACACTCCGCAGCAGGTTAAGGAGATTTCTCTTATCGAAAACCTGCAACGCGAGGACCTTAATCCTATCGAAACTGCGTCTGCAATCAAGCAGCTTATGGACGAATACCGCTATACGCAGGAGCAAGTCGCCGACCGCATAGGAAAAAGCCGTCCTGCGGTTGCCAATACGCTGCGCTTACTTACGCTTACAAAGCCGGTAATCGATTTGGTCGCCGCAGGTAAGCTTTCGCCCGGTCATGCGCGCTGTTTGGTTGTCGTCACCGACCCCGAGGACCAGTTCAAGCTCGCTTCGATGGGAATAGATAATCGCGTCACCGTTCGCGACTTCGAGAAACTTGTTAAAAACTATCTGAATCCGAAACCGGCAAAGCCGAAGGTCGAACAGAGCGTCGAGTTAAAGGATATGATTTCCAGAATGCAGCGCACTTTTGCGACAAAGGTTTCCGCGCTCGGGAACGACAAAAAAGGGCGCATATATATTGATTATTATAACCGCGACGATCTGGATAGAATTTGCGACATACTCGAAACAATCGAAAAATATTATGTGCCCGCTTCCGATAATGAATAATTGAGACAAGGAAACCCGTAAACTTGCTAAAACCGTGTTAAAACCGCCGAAAACAAACGTTTTCGGCGGTTTTACTCATGTTTCACGTGAAACAATAACATTTGATGGCATTGATAGCTGTGTCGGTGATGTTTCACGTGAAACAATAAGCCGTCGATTACATGAACGGACAAATGTTTCACGTGAAACATTGCGAATATATTTAAGATGCGTTTCGCCATGCAGATAACGCAATGCGCAATCAAGTGTGCGTAAAGTATATCAATCGCAAATGCGGACAAAGTACGGGGCATTGTTAAAGTTGATAAAGTGATAAAAGTACTTACTGCGAATGTTTACAAAAGACGTGTAAATCTATTGACGTTGTTCGGTATTGGTTGAATAAGCCCGGCTTTGCCGTATAAAATAAGGCTGATAAATTTAAATGTGGATAACTCGCTGAAAATAGGTGAGTTATCCACATTAAACGTAAAGTTATCCACAATTTGGCGAAATTATGATAGAGGGGGATAATATAAGCCTGATGTTATTGTCGCTTTTCGTTTTTACAGTAACGAAGTGTTTGTACGGTTTAATAATCGTTCTCGTCGGGTGATGACGATTTCAGTTTTTCCTTGGTCCAGCGTATAAATGTATTCGTCGATATGATTACGACCACCAACTCGATTAGAAACAGTGATTGAGATATTATCACCAATACAGTCAGCGACATATATAACCCGGCAATGTATTTGATTGCAATCAACGCCAGACACACACAGCAGTGGAAGAATGCAAAGCAGGAAAACATTATGCCGGACACGAAGTTCGATATTTTCCAAAGCGTTTCGTTTTTGCGGTTCAGCTTGTTTCTATAACCGATAAAGAAGTTCGGTTTAGAGAATTTACCGCAAATTACATATACTACGCCGACTATAAGTAGCAGCGCAGGATATACGAATGTAATGAAATCTGATTTATCCATTCTAATCTCCGTATTGTTATAAAAACATAACTATAATAAATTTTAAAACTAGTTATGGTTTTATAACGATTACCATTATTCCTGTCTAAATAATATCATACGCGAGAGTGATGATTTTGTCAAGGCTTGACGAGATTGTGAAGAAAAAACGTTTTAAATAATATCGAACCGGATTTTTTTGCGCTTTAAGCTCGTCGTGACATACAAATGTGCTTAATTCGGCAAAACAAACGCTATAAATTCTTTAACAGCTTTACGCGCTATACTATTTACACTCATGATAGCGAAAAGCCCCTTGTGGGCAGTTACCTTGTAGGGGCTTATATTTTAATCCGCGCTTTTTTTCAATAACGACTCGCGTAGTAGTCCGCTATCAATACACTCGGACATTATCTCGACTATAGATGTGTAACAATTACTTGCTACATATCTATAGTCGCTATAATTATCTACATATATTCGATTCCCGTAAGATTTTAATATGAAATACAATCTGTTCGGGAAAAATCTCAAAAACTTAAGGCTCAGCGAGGGGCTTTCTCAGCGCGCATTGGGTGAACGCGTGGGCGTGTGTAACCAGACCGTAAGCTTTTGGGAAAGCGGCAGCCGCGAGACCGACCTTGATATGCTTGTTAAGCTCGCGGAAGTTTTTAACGTTTCGGTTGATTTGCTTCTCTGCGAATAAATTACAAAGCATTAACGATTTTTAGTGAATGTCAATAATAAATACGGTCATATCGTTTTACATGGTAAGTCCGTTTTTGTTATTTATAAGAATTTTAATCCATAAAACTAAGCCGCAGCGAGTGAAATGACAGAAGGAGGCATAAACCGACCGAAAACAACGGGAGG
>OIGD01002674.1_pt1 | contig 13304 bp, 10 predicted proteins | sample 1582211 | NCBI WGS metagenome assembly OIGD01 (sample SAMN04414078, study PRJEB24778) | human gut metagenome | material: faecal | host: Homo sapiens
CATTCGGCGCACTCTACCCATTTTCCCTCTTCAAACCGGTTTTTAGAGGTTCCCATATAAATTTCACAAAATCCCTTGAAATAATCAGCGAATCGTTGTATAATATAATCGTGGCTTTGTGCGCCGCTATCAAAATACGGGAAAGGAACATTTTTATGCCTTTTGATGAAATCAACCGGGAATTTTCGTTCCCCCTTCAGAAAATAATCGACGAATATAAGCTGGAAGTTATATACATGCCGGAGGACGGCGGCAATACCCTTATCTCCGACCATGAGATAAACAGACCCGGTCTGCAGTTCGCTGGATTTTACGAGTACTTCGACAAGCAGCGTATCCAGGTGATGGGCAGAACGGAGCATTCCTACCTCTCGACCCTGGAGCCTAACGTACGCCGCGAGCGTATCGACAACCTGCTGAGCTACAAGTTCCCGGCGCTTATCATCACCCGCGACCTGGACGTGTTCCCTGAGCTTTTCGAGAGCGCGAAGGAGCATGAGACAACCCTGCTACGCACCGACGAATCCTCATCGGTTTTCACATCTAAGCTGGTTAACTTCCTGAATCTTCAGCTCGCTCCGCGTATCACCCGCCACGGAGTTCTCATTGAGATCTACGGCGAGGGCGTCCTTATCCTCGGCGAGAGCGGCGTAGGTAAGAGCGAGACTGCGATCGAGCTTGTAAAGCGCGGTCACAGACTCATCGCCGACGACGCGGTAGAGATCAAGAAGGCGTCCAACATCACCCTGGTGGGAAGCTCTCCGGACAATATCCGTCACTTCCTCGAGCTGCGCGGTATCGGTATCATCAACGCGCGTCAGCTCTTCGGCGTCGGCGCTGTTAAGCTCAACGAGAAGATCGACATGGTGGTCGAGCTGGAGCTGTGGAACCCCGAAAAGACCTACGACAGAATGGGCGTGGATACCCACTATATGACTATCCTCGGCGTTAAGGTGCCGCTGCTCACTATCCCGGTAAAGCCCGGCCGTAACCTTGCAGTTATTCTTGAGGTAGCCGCTATGAACAACCGTATGAAGAAGATGGGCTACAACGCTGCAAAGGACCTGCTCCATCAGCTCGGGATCGACTCCGACAGCGAGGAGATCATGTCAGACCTCAACATTTAAAATTAATTCGGAATTCGGAATGCGAAATTCGGAATGAATGTGTCCCGCTTCGCGGGACGGATTCCAAAAGCAATCTACAACGGACATTTCCGCTTACTTTGCTGTTGTACGATTTTGGAATAATTGAAATCAGTCCGCGGAGCGGACACCGAAATTCCGAATTCCGAATTCATAATTCCGAATTTAAAAGAAAGGTGTATTTTAATGAAGTACAATATAGGTATCGACCTCGGCGGAACTAACATCAAAGTCGGTCTGGTCGATGAAAATTACAATATCGTAGCCAAGGCAACCTGCAAGACCGACCTCCCGCGTCCGGCGGAGGAGATCGCGGATTCTATCGCGGAGACCGTCTGGAAGGCTCTTAACGACGCAAAGGTAACTATCGACGAGCTGAACTCCATCGGTATCGGAACCCCCGGCACTGCTTCCCGCGATACGGGCGTGGTTCTGTATTCCTGCAACCTCGGATTCCGCAACACCGACCTGCGTTCGCTCATCGGCGCACGCCTCGGCAAGCAGGTCTACGTTGAAAACGACGCTAACGCGGCGGCGTTCGGCGAGGTCCTCGCGGGCGCAGGCAAGGGCTGCAGGGACGTTGTAGTAGTCACCCTCGGAACCGGCGTAGGCGGCGGTATCATCATCGACGGCAGAATCTACACCGGATTCAACTACTGCGGCGCCGAGCTGGGACACACCGTTGTCCACTACGGCGGCAGACCCTGCAACTGCGGACGTAAGGGCTGCTTCGAGGCGTATTCCTCCGCTACCGCGCTCATCAACATGACCAAGGAAGCTATGGAAGCCGACAAGTCCAGCAAGATGTGGGAGATATGCTCCGGCGATATCAATAACGTCGACGGCAAGACCGCGTTCGACGGCTGGCGCGCAGGCGATAAGAGCGCTTCCGGAGTCGTTGATATGTACATATCCTACCTCGGCTGCGGACTTACAAACATCGTAAATACTTTCCAGCCAGAGATACTCCTCATCGGCGGCGGAATCTGCAAGGAGGGCGACAACCTCATCAAGCCGCTTGAGAAGATAATCGCAGAGGAAAGCTACTGCGTCGACCCCAAGAGGTCGACAAAGCTCGGCATCTGCCAGCTCGGAAACGACGCAGGTATAATCGGCGCGGCGTTCCTCTACACCCTCGCTGAGTAAGGAGACAGTATGTTCTTTCTTTCACAGGACGGCATGCGGCTGGTCGAGAGCAGCCACCTCTATATAAACGAAAGCTCCATCTTCGCCGTGATAAACGGCGGCGAGGACGTGGAGCTTGCACATTTCGAGCTTTACGGCGCGGCGCAGGAAGCGCTCCGCAGCGTGTACGCCGCCATTGAGGACAGCGAGGCAGTTTTCTCCTTCGCGGAATGACAGCAGCTTTACCGGCATAATCTATATCAGGTCAGCGCTGCGCGGAGGACATGTTTGTGCGGCGTCGGCAAAATTCTACTACACACCGGAGGTCACACCTTGAACTATTCCCAACTGATCGCCGCCTGCCGGAACGACGGCATTCCCTGCGAGGAAAACGCGGCGCTCGCTCCCTATACCTCCATGAAGATAGGCGGAGCCTGCGACCTGCTCGTAAAAACCGCTGACGAGAAGCAGCTCCTGACCGTGCTCAGGCTGTGCCGCAGCGAGAATATCCCGCACTTTATCCTCGGCAGGGGGAGCAACCTGTTGGTAAGCTCCGCAGGCTGGCGCGGGGCTGTGATCCTGCTTTCCGGCGAGAAGCCGGAGGTCGAGGCGCGCGGGAACAGCCTCACCGCCTGGGCGGGAGTTCCGCTGTACGCGCTGTGTTCCGCAGCCCTGGAACACTCGCTGACCGGGCTGGAGTTCGCGTACGGCATTCCCGGCTCACTGGGCGGAGCGCTCTACATGAACGCCGGGGCGTACGGCGGCGAGATGAAGGACGTCGTGACCTCATGCCGGTACGTCGGCGGCGACGGGGAGATACACGAGATGTCCGCTGCGGAAATGCAGCTTACCTACCGCCACAGCGTTTTCAGCGGGAGCAGCATGGTTATAACCTCGGTCACGATGGAACTCGTCCCCGGCGACAAGGCTGAGATAAAATCCCGTATGGAGGAGCTTATGCAGCGCCGCCGCGACAAGCAGCCGCTGAACTTCCCGAGCTGCGGAAGCACGTTCAAGCGTCCGGATGGGTACTTTGCAGCCGCGCTCATAGAGGAGTGCGGTCTGAAGGGATTCACCATCGGCGGAGCGCAGGTCAGCGAAAAGCACAGCGGTTTTGTTATCAACCGCGGCCACGCTACGTTTGAGGACGTGATGGCGGTGGTGAACGAGGTAAAGCGCGTAGTTCTCGAGAAGAAGGGCGTTGAGCTGGAATGCGAAATGCTGATCCTTCAATAGCAGTTACCTGACCCAGAAAAGGAGCAACAGATGGAATTCGTTATAGTGACCGGGCTTTCCGGCTCGGGTAAATCCTCGGTGATGAAGGCGCTGGAGGACATCGGTTTTTTCTGCATAGATAATATGCCGCCGCAGCTTATTCCGGATTTCGCCGCGATGTGCAATGAAAACGCCGAGATAACAAAGGTCGCGATAGTCACTGATATACGCGGCGGCGCGATGTTCTTCAAGCTGGAAGAGTGCATCACTAAGCTGCATATCCGCGGAATAGACGTAAAGGTGCTGTTCCTGGAGGCTTCCCGCGAAGTGCTGATGAAGCGCTACAAGGAGACCCGCCGCAAGCACCCGCTCGACGAGGTATCCGGCGGAGACATCGGCAAGGCTATCGACGCGGAAGCGGAGCTTCTCAGCAAGATACGCCTTAATGCAGACTACATAATTGATTCCACGATGCTCAGCACGGGGCAGCTCAAGGAGCAGATCGCGGGTCTGTTCCTCGAGAAGGCTTCTGACGGAATGATCGTTAGCTGCATGTCGTTCGGGTTCAAGTACGGCTCCCCGCAGGAGGCTGACCTTGTTTTCGATGTCCGCTGCCTGCCGAATCCGTTCTACGTTCCGGAGCTTAAGCACAAGACCGGGCTTGAAAAGGAAGTTCAGGATTACGTTATGAGCTTCCCGCAGTCGCAGGAGCTCCGGGACAAGCTGTTCGACCTGATATCCTTCCTGATTCCGCATTACGTCACCGAGGGCAAGAGCCGTCTTGTCATCGCGTTCGGCTGCACCGGCGGAAAGCACCGCAGCGTTACATTTGCGGAGCTTACCGCGGCGTATCTCCGGGAGAAAGGGCTGAGGGTCAGAACTCTCCACCGCGACGCTGAAAAGAAATAACGCAATGCTCGGCGGGGCTTCCGGTCAAGTGAGCGGAATTATCTTTTCACACCGGTTTTTAGAGGTTCCCCTTATCAAACGACAAACAGGCAGGAGCCATAATGCTCCTGCCTGTAATTTTGTTTAGAGGTGACCTTTACTTCTTAGCTTCCGACGGCAGTTTTACCGACTTCCTATAAATGAACAGCGAGATAACGGCGGTTATCAGCTCAGTTACCCAAAATGCGTTCCAGACGCCGTTTGCTTCAAATGCGCGGCTGAGCAGGAACGCCGCCGGAATTATCACCACAATGAACCTGCACAGCGAGATTATAAGCGACGGAACTCCCTTGCCAAGCCCTTCAAGCGAACCAGAGGCCGTAACGGACACCGACGACACGATAAATCCCGCGCTGATTATGCGCAGAGCGGTCTCTCCGGCGGCGATGACGTCGGGGCTGTCAGTGAACATTCCCATTAGCTGACCGGGTATCAGCAGGCAGATGGCGGTGCCGACCGTCATTATACCGCAGCTCATTAGCAGAACAATGCGGAAAAGCTGGCTGACGCGCTTATACTCTCCGGCGCCGTAGTTGTATCCGATAAGCGGGCGCATTCCCTGGATTATTCCGCTTGTGGGAAGATACAGGAAGGTTTGCAGCTTGTAGTATATTCCCAGAACCAGGACGTACACCTCGGAGAACGCCGCCAGAATTGCGTTCAGCGCTGAGATGAGTATTGACGGCAGCGCGAGGTTCAGCGCCGCGGGAACACCTATTGAGTACAGCCTGCCTATCATTCTGCCGTCGGGGGAGAGGTGCTTTTTGCTGAGTTTCACGCTTATCGGCCGCAGGAAGTACACGACGATATAAATTGCAAGAGAAATACTCTGGCCGATTCCGGAGGCAAGCGCGGCGCCCTTGATGCCCATTTCGGGGAATCCCCAGCCGAAGATCATCATAGGGTCGAGGATAATGTTGACGATACAGCCACACAGCAGGCTCACCATTGAGGTTTTCATGCTGCCTACAGCCTGGAATATTTTCTCGAACGCCATGCCGAGATTTATCACTACCGAGAACAGAAACGCGACATTAGAGTACTGAAGTCCGAGCTGTATTACCTCCTGGTCGTTGGTGAAAGCTCCGAGGAACGGCGGCATTATCAGAATGCTGACAACGGTGAGTATAACTCCGTGGATAGCTGCAAGAAGCACTCCGAGCGTAGCTGCGCGGTCTGCGCGCTCCTTGTCGCCCGCGCCGGAGTAGAACGCGATCACGGCGTTTATTCCAACTCCGAAGCCGATCCCGGCGGCGTTGATGAAATTCTGCACCGGGAACACCAGCGACAGCGCGGTCATTGCGCTGTCGCTTATTTTGGCGACGAACAGGCTGTCCACGATGTTGTACAGCGAGTTCACAAGCATTGAAATTACCATCGGCAGCGCCATTGAAAGCAGCAGCGGCAGCACCGGTTTTTCCTTCATAAAGGTGTTGTCCATTTTACCTCCTACCCGGAAAATCGCACAAAAAAACCACACAGCATATGCTGTGTGGCGAAAAGGGGAGCGCGTCCGGAAAAATCCACATCTTAATTTTACGTCGCTTATTATAGCATACAATACGGAGGTTGTCAATTGTGAAAAATACACAAATTATCCCCGCAGGTGTTCTGCGGGGATATGCTTATAGATTTTCGTCGATCCACTTTGCGCGGTTGTTGATGAACTTCCTGAGATACAGCACCTGGTCAAGATAGGTGTTGTAGTTTTTCATCGTCAGCGGCTGGAATCCGTTTGCCACGCCAAGGGTGTTCCAAATCTCGAAGTTCTCCTCGGCGGAGGGTATCACCATCGGCTTGTAGGCGTCTATGGCCCCGAGCGCTGCGTTCACCATCGTGTCGCGGACATCGTTCCAGCGTGTGCGCGCCTTGTTCCGGAAATCCTCGTCGGTCATGAGGTAGTTGAACCATGTAACGCCGATGTAGCTGCTGCTGTCCATGCTGCCTATCGTAGCCCAGTCGTCGTACTTCGGGTTATCCATGTACATATTGCCGAAGGCCAGGTCGAAGTCCCATATAGGCCCCATTTCAAGCCGGCTGAGGGTGGGCTTTGTTATGTAGCAGCTCCGGCGGAAGCAGGAGTCAAGATTGTAGCTCAGCTCATGCACCAGGAACCAGTCGATGAAGCTGTCTACGTTGATGTACTTTTCATAGCCGTCCAGGGTGGTTATTGCGGCGTCGGCCTTGCACATATAGTCGTAGATGAAGTCGAAGTGCTTCTGCGTCCACTGGTAGTCAGCCTGTGGATCCTCCTCGGTGTCGGGGCTTTTTATCTTGATGTTCACTCCGCAGCCGGAGGGCAGATTGAAGTAATTCCAGCCTTCCTTATCGGTGGAGGGGTCTGCGCCGCCTATCTCAAGAAGGTATCCGGTCTCGACATTCGCGAGGCTGTCGTCTATCGCAATCCGCGATGTCTTGACTTCAAGCTGCTCGCCGAGCGTGTATACTCCCTGATATATCCCGTTCATATAGACGTCCACCGGGATAGCGTGCGGCACGAAACGGAAGCTCCCGAGGGAACGCGCCATTTCAAACGCGGCGGTGTTCCTCAGCATGGATTCGTCGGCGTAATTCGCGAGGAGCACCCAGCGCTTCGCCTCGGACATTCCAAGCAGTGACGCTTTGTCGTCAAGCTTGATTTTGTAGGGCTTCTTCGGCCATTCCCAGGTGGAGTGGCCCCTGCCGCGTATCTTTCCGGTGAGCACTTCTGTGCTTTCGTACCTTCCGTTTGTCATTCCGGCGTCTATCTGAACCGTGCAGTCGGCGTAATCCTCCTTGATGATCGCCGACGGGTCGGAGGTAGTGAGGTAGACTGCGGGTATCAGCTTGTCGTTCTCCTGACCAAAGCTGCCGGGAATCTCGCGGAGCATAACGCTCCAGTCGTCGGAGCGGGGGTTATAATTCGCGGGGATATATTCATCGGAGATTGGGATAACGCGTCCCTCTCCGTCGCGGGTATATTTATCAACGCTTTCCGTGCCTGGCTTGGAGCAGCCGCTTACCAGCACTACAGCTGCGAGTGCCGCGGCGCAGATCTGCCTGAATTTCACAACAAAGCACCTCCGGGAAATCAGTTCTCATACACTAATTATATACTATTCTCTATTTTCTGTCAACAAGATTTCATATTTTTGTAGGATATACAAAATCTGTGCCTTCGCTTATGTATAATATTTCAAAGAAAAACCGGAGCATTCGCCCCGGTTTTAGTTCAATTCAGAATTTTATCTCCGCTGAGCAGCTTCAGACTGCCGTCAACAACGGCCGCGCCGGTGTAGCCTGTCTTGTCGTCGTAGAGGGTGTGCAGGCTGCGGGAACGTCCCAGTTCCGCGAATTCGTCGACGACTGAAACGCCGTCGAAGTAGCGGTATGCCGCGCCGGAGCAGTCCGTGCCGTTTATCACGAAGCAGTTTGTCCCGCTGAACCGGAAGCTCTCCAGCTCGGAAGCGGTCAGCGCCTTGGCGAAGCTGTCCGCCTGGACTGCCTTTTTGCTTTCCAGTTTGTACAGGGTCAGCGTGATACCCGTTTTGCTTACCGCGCCGCAGAGCGCGTAATCTCCGCTTACCACGCCGTCAGCCGATGTGAGGTCGAGCGCCTTCGGTGAGGACGTATCGGAGATATCCACCGCCATAACAGTGGAGCCGCCGCTGCCTACGTACACGACATTCCCGCTTATCCGGAGATGATCTATCTCCCCGCCGGTGGTGAACGCCGCGAGCGGCTTCAGGGCGCTGTCCCTGATGTACACGGTAACGCCGCCGTCGTATATCTCGGCGTCGGCGATGACTCCGTTTCCTGCCGCGCAGGCGGTGATCTCCGGGAGCGCGGCGCTTACAAGGCTGCCGCCGTCAGATGTGAGTTCAGCGGAGCCGTTTTCGCGGGACATTGCGGCGGTGAAGCTCTCTGCGCCGCTGTATATCGGGGAGCCGAGCGCGGCAAGGCGCTTTTTCTGTTCGCCGTTTTCAGCGGCGTACTCGCCCCAGACTGCGTAGCTGCAACCGTCCGCCGAGCCGCTCACCGCGATTTCAGCAGGGGAGAACGCGGTGAGCTGACCGTTCTTAGATCCGTATGGGAGGTACTCAAGTACGTCGTCCACGGTGAACGACTTCGTGAATCCCGGCGTGTAAACGCTTCCGAGCCGAATGACGTCCTCGCCGCAGAAAATATCCGTGAGCGTTCCGGACTGCCCGCAGCTCCAGGTTTCGCCGCTGTCGTCCACGCCTATGAGACCGCACTCCGCATCGCCGGAGTACACCGCGGTAACGCCGGAATCAGTCTGCACGACATTCACGAATTCCGCGCCCTCCGGCGGGAGCACATGAGCCGCAAGCCCCCCGGAATCCAGCGCGTAAACGCTTATCCCGTCAGGCTCCGCAGACCACAGCATGTTTCCGCTGCTGAATACGCCGAGATCCTTGCCGGAGTTTATCAGCATATCGCCGAAAACCTGCTCGTTTTCCGACAGCTTCTGCGTTTTTTCGCTGCTTATTCTGCCGTTTGTGTACGCGGTGTAAATTTCCGAGAAAACCGCCGCATTATCAGAGGCGAACTGGAACTCTCCTCCGGAGCTTCCAGGCGCTGTGAAGCCGAGAATATCCATCAGCGGGTCAATCGCGAACAGAACCGCCGCGCCGGCGGCTGCGGCTATGATCGCATTCCTGCGCGCTTTCGGAGAATCCTCCCTGACCTCTGCCGGCTGCTCGGACTCCGTTTCTGGAGCCGTCTCCTCTTTCCGGCGCTTTCTCTGCCGGGCGGTGTACTTTTCCTCAGGTTCGTCCTCAATCTCTGCCGCTATTCCGAGTTCCTCCGCGAGGTCGTCGATTGTGCGTTTTTTCTGACGTGCGGTCAGCACCGGAGCTTCCTGCTCGGGTGATTCGTCCTCGTAGGATTCCTCGGTGCGGCGCTTCTTCTGACGCGCTGTCCGGACGGGTCTGGGCGGTTCTGAAGGCTCAGTCGGCTCAGTGGTTTCAGCAGACTCTTCCGGTGTGGATTCCTCCGCTGCGGGGGCTTCCTGCTCAGTCGATTCCTCAGATCCAGCCGGATCTTGCGGCTCAGGCTGTTCTTCCTGTCGGGACTCAGCCGCCGCTTCCAGTTCGCCGGAGTCTATACGCATGGTTATGGTGTGCTCCCAGAGCTGACGCGCCGTGTATAGCATACGGGTGTAGTCCTTCGGCGTAAGCCCTGAGCTTTCCAGCGTGACGATGAGCGTTTGCAGGTTCATATCCGGGTGCTGCTCGATTTTCGAGACCGCTTCCTCGGGAGCGCCGCAGCCCTTGAGCAGGTACAGGAAATCCGCCGAGCCTATCCCGAGGGAGCGCAGGCGGTTCAGGAATGTGAACGCGTCCAGCTCCGGCGGAGCGGCGTTTTCGTCCATAAGGCACACCGCGATATTCTGCGGGAGCAGGCTCTCGGGGATAACTTTTTCAAGCATAAGGCTGCGTATTTCGGAAACCGTCACCGGCGTTCACCTCCTGTTCTGTATTTGCCGTTCAGTCAAGCTCGAATGCGGTCAGCACCTTTTCAAGGGTCTTGTTTACCGCCGTGGAGCTCATACCGGTGAAAAGCGATATTTCGTCCGGCTGGAGCTTCGCGCCGATGTACATGCTTGCCACAAGGCGTTCTGCGTCGCTGAGTCTGGAGAATTCAGCGCGTATGTCGAATCCGCCGCTTTCCGGAACCGGCTGCACGGGGGATTCACGGAGCTTTGTACGTATCCGCGCACAGAGGTTCCGGAACATGAACGCCCGGAAAGAATCCTCGCTGCGCAGCTTATTTATCGTGGTCATACCGTCCCGGGCGGAGGCTGTGACCAGCTCCACCGCGTCGGCGTCGTCGCAGAGGGTATAAAAGGCGGTGTAGTACATCTCGCGGTAGACCGTCTCATAGAGCCGCGCGAACGCTTTTGTACCGCCGTTTGCCGCAAGCTCTGAAAGTTCCTTGTATTCCCGCTTATCCATAACTACACCGCCTGTTGAATTATTCCTCGCTGTTGGTAATTGCTATTCCGAGTTCCTTAAGCTGCTCCTCGCTTACAGTGGAGGGAGCCTCGCTCATCAGTTCGCTTGCGTTCTGAACCTTCGGGAAGGCAGTAACGTCGCGGAGACTGTCGCAGCCGCACATCAGCATTGCAAGTCTGTCGAGGCCTATGCCGGCGCCGCCGTGGGGAGGCGCACCGTATTTGTATGCGTCGACAAGGAAGCCGAACTTCGCGTTGATCTCCTCGTCGGTCATGCCGAGCATTTCGAACATGTGCTGCTGAAGCTCCGGATCGGTGATTCTGATGGAGCCGCTGGAAAGCTCGATGCCGTTGAGCACGAGGTCGTAGCACTTTGCGCGTACTCTTGCCTTGTCGGTGTCGAGGTAGGGAATGCATTCGTCAAGCGGCATTGTGAACGGGTGGTGCATAGCGAGCCACTCGCCGGATTCCTCGTCGTACTCGAAGAACGGGAACTCCACGATCCACAGGAAGTTCCAGCCCTCGGGGATAATGTCGAGCAGCTTTGCGATCTTGAGACGAAGCGCTCCCAGAACCGGGAGAGTCACCTTGTCCTTATCTGCAACGATGAGGGCAACGTCGCCCTTTTCGCAGCCGAGAGCCCTGAGGATAGTTTCAAGCTCGCCCTCGCCCATGAACTTTGCGAAGGAGCAGTTAGGAGCGTCGTCTACCCATCTTACGTAAGCGAGACCCTTCGCGCCGATGCCGCGTACGAATTCGGTCTGCTTGTCGATCTCCTTGCGGGTGAGCTTTGCAGCGGCGCCCTTTGCAACGATACCGCGGACGGAGCCGCCGTTTGCAACAGCGTCCTTGAATACGGAGAATCCGCAGTCCTTTACGATATCGGAGATGTCGGTTATCTCCATGCCGAAGCGGGTATCCGGCTTATCGGAGCCGTAACGGGTCATAGCCTCGTCGTAGGTCAGGCGGGGAAGCGGGGTGGGGATATCAACGTTGAGAACGGTCTTGTAGAGGTGCTTTACGAAGCCTTCCAGGCACTCGAGGATATCGTCAACGTCAACGAAGGACATCTCGAGGTCGATCTGCGTGAATTCAGGCTGGCGGTCTGCGCGGAGATCCTCGTCGCGGAAGCAGCGCGCAAGCTGGATATATCTGTCCATGCCCGCGATCATCAGGAGCTGCTTGTACATCTGCGGGGACTGCGGCAGTGCGTAGAACTTGCCGTTGTGGATACGGGACGGCACGATGTAGTCGCGCGCGCCCTCTGGGGTGGACTTTATCATCATCGGGGTCTCGATCTCGGTGAAGCCGTTTGCGTAGAAGTACTCGCGGGCTGCCTTTGCTATTTCGTGGCGCATCATGAGGTTCTTCTGGAGCGGCTCGCGGCGCAGGTCGAGGTAGCGGTACTTGAGGCGTAGCTCCTCGTTGGTCTTGGTGTTGCTTACTATCTCAAAGGGAGGGGTCTGCGCCTTGGAGAGAATGCGCAGTTCTGTTACGACTATCTCAATGCCGCCGGTCTTTATCTCGGTGTTGACGCTCTCACGCGCGCGCACAGTACCCTTAGCCAGCAGAACATACTCCGAGCGTACGCTCTCCGCCTTTTCGAACACGCTCTTTTCGGTGTTCTCATCGAAAACGAGCTGAACGATACCGGACTTGTCTCTCAGATCTATGAAGATAAGGCTGCCCTTGTCGCGGACTCTCTGTGTGAATCCGCCTACAACGACTTCGCCCATTTCCAGCGTAACTTCGCCGCATAAGCATGTCCTTCTCAGACCCTGCATTGTGTCTGCCATATAAATAGTTCCTTCTTTCTTTTGATATACCGGAAAAATCCGCATTATTTTTAATTATACCATTAATTCCGCTATTTTTCAAGTGGAAAACAATAATTTATTGAAATTTCGGAAGAGGAATTTACTTTAATTCCATAGGTGTGAACCTAAGACCGCTGACCACCTGTTCTATGTCCGTATCCGTGAAGCCGAACCGGTGATACACCGGTACAGCATAGGGCGAGGAATTTACGGTCATTTTCCCAGAAGGACGATTCTTCATGACTGTCTGAAACAGCATTCTTCCGATGCCCTGTCTGTGACGGCTTCCCTTTACGAAGAACAAGGCAATGTGCGTCCCTTCATTCCTTGTGGCAATCATTCCGACGAGTTCGTTTCCGGAAAGCGCTCCAAAAACTCTGAGTCTGGAAACGTAATCATCGTCGTGTATTGAACGGTAGAATTCGTTTATGCCCTCGTCAGAGTATTCCGGAGCTTCAAACTGCATAAAGACTTCCCATGCCAGCTCCATAGCCATTCCGATTTCATGTTTGTCAAGCTCTCTGAAAGTAATGCTTTGCTCCATATTGTCACCCCTGTGCTATCTGTTCCAGTACTTGCGGTCAAGGCTGCGGAAGCTTATCGCCTGAGCGATGTGGGATTTCCCGATATCCTCGCTGCCTGCGAGGTCGGCGCAGGTCCTTGCGACTTTCAGGATACGGTCGTAGGCGCGGGCGGAAAGCCCCAGCTTCTCAAATGCGGATTTCAGCATTTCCTCCGCGTCTGGAGTCAGCCGGCAGACCTCCCCGATGATGTCGGAGGTGATACCGCTGTTGCTGCGGATATCCGTTCCGGCAAAGCGCTTTTTCTGTATCTCCACCGCCTTCTGGACGCGTTCCGCGATAGCCGCGGAGCTTTCCTGCGGAGCGCGGCGGCTCAGGTCGGCGTACTCGACGGGCTTTACCTCGACCTGGAGGTCTATGCGGTCAAGCAGCGGCTCTGATATGCGGTTGAGGTACGCCGTGACCTTCTGCGGTGTGCAGGTGCATTTCTTCACCGGACTGCCGAAATTCCCGCAGGGGCAGGGATTCATCGCGGCGGCTAAGATAAATTTGCAAGGATAGGTCACCTGCGAGCTCA
>OIGD01002675.1_pt1 | contig 13303 bp, 8 predicted proteins | sample 1582211 | NCBI WGS metagenome assembly OIGD01 (sample SAMN04414078, study PRJEB24778) | human gut metagenome | material: faecal | host: Homo sapiens
CTTTCCCCACATCCCCGCCGCCGCGCCGCCATCGCCGCGCAGCTGGATGCGTATCTGGGAGGGTAGGACCGGAAAGGCCTCGGGGCGCCGCCCCTAAGAACCCGCCAGAAGGAGGCTCTACGCGGAATTGGAAGCGGAACCTCGAACATTTCCACCCGCCGGTGCCCATCTCAAAATCCACCCAATCCCATTTTTTCCTAATTCTCTTGACAACGGCAGACGCGTATGATATAATGGGGATACAAACATTTCTGGGGAGGAAAAAGGAATGAACTACTTCACTACAGCCGTTCTGGCGGGTACATTGGTCACGCTGATTGTCGGCGTATTGCTGGGGCTTTTGCGCGGCATGCGACGGTCGGTCCTGCGGCTGGCGCTGCTGGTGCTGTGCCTGGTACTCGCGCTGGCAATCTGCCCGGCGGTCTCCGAAACGGTGATGAACGTCAAGATCAGCGACGGAAAAACGTTGGAAACGCTGCTCACCGAGAACTTTTCCAATGGTGGAGAAGCCGCTGTCGACATCGTTGTCCCGATTGCTCAGATTCTGGCAAAGCTCATCGCTTTCATCATGCTGTTCGGCATTCTGCAGTTTGTCACCTGGATCATCGTGTTCCCTATTCTGAAGTTGATCCTGCGTCCCCTGATTGGTCGGCGGGCACACAGCCGCATGCTTGGCGCACTGCTCGGCTTGGTCTCCGGTGCGCTGGTCGCGTTCGCAGTCTACGTGCCGATGAACGGGCTGTTCTGCGAAGTCGGTAAGATTGCAGCCATCGACCTTTCCGCGCTGACATCAGGCGAGGAATCCGGCGCGCAAACCGACGCAAACGCCCTGCCGGACATCACAGGCATCACCGAATACGCCGACAGCGGCATCAGCCATTTCTATAGCTCCGTCGGCAGCGGTTTCTATCGCAGCCTTTCGACCGTGACCGACAAGAACGGCAAGGAAATCCGCCTTTCCGCACAGATTGACGCGCTCTCCGCAGCCGCGAATTTTGCGATTAAAACAGCGTCGCTCAAGGACGTGATGAAGGAGGACGGGAGCATCGACCTCGACGCAATTCAGGACCTTGCAAAAACGCTCACCGAGCTGGACGAGCTGACCCCCGAGGCCCGCGAAGCGCTGAACGGTATGCTGGAAAGCGCGACGAAAGCAATGGGCGATAACGTCCCAGAGGTCATCCGGAATCTGGACATTGAAACCATCGATTTCAAAACGGAGGGCAACCTGCTGTCCACGGTCGCAACCGTTGCGGACCAGAACGGGAACCTGGACGGTATCGACGTGGATCAGGTGGTAAAGGACCTTTCCAAGAGTTCGGTCATCCTGCCCGCGCTGGCAGAAGCCAATGTCACCCTGCCCGTTGACGAGGAAACCCGCGCGAAAGCCGAGCAAGCCATCGCCGACCTGCAGGCGCAAACCGGCAGCGATGCCGTGGACGCCGAAACCATCGCGAAACTCTCTAACCTGTTCGGAACGAACGAAAAATAATATATTTCCGGCTCCTTTGCCGAAAGGGAGCCGGATTTTTCTGTTTTCCGGGGGCTACAACTTATATCCGTCTTAGAGGGTGAATGACGAAACAGCCACTATTTTCGAAGATTCCGCCAGCCGAGCGAAGTAAGGGCGAGGACCTCGAGGGTCCGCTTCAAATTCCGCGTAGGGTCCTTTTCCGAGCAGGCTCTTAAGAGCCAGGAGCTTCACCGCAAAGGGCAACCGGATTAGCAGCGCGTAAAAAGTCTTTACGTTCTGCGCCCGGTTGCCCTTTGCGGTGAAGTTCTTGGAGTCCTTAGAACCTTCTTTTAAGAAGGTTCTAAGCGAGGTTTGGGGCAGCGCCCCGAGGTCTTCGGTCTTTTCTTACCTTCTGCCGTGCAGGATTGGAGAGAGGTGTTTGTAGATCAGGAAGACGAGCAGAGTGTCCACGAGGCCCTTGAGGAGGGTGAACGGGAGGTTGAAGATCAGGAGGCACTGCAGGAGCCCGTCAACGCCGGGGAGGAGCGCCTGATACATCCCGATGATGGCATCAAGGGGCAGAAACTTCGTGTAGACGGGGTAGCTGACGAAGTAGTTCAGCGGGAGGCTGCAGAGCGCCATTGCGGCGGCGCCGATGAGCGAGCCAACCAGCGCGGCGCGGCGGTTCTTGCGGATCCGGTAAAGGATGCCGGCGGGCAGAACAAAGCAGATGCCCAGCAGAAAGTTGCAAAGCTCCCCTACCCCGCCGGTCGACGTAAAGGGCAGATGGATCAGGTTCTTCACCAGACAGACCGCTACACCGGAAACAGGTCCCATGCTGAAGGTTGCAAGCAGCGCGGGAAGCTCGGAAAAATCGAATTTTACGAAGGACGGCATGAACGGGACCGGGAACTCCAGCACCATCAGCACCGCGCCAAGCGCGGACAGGATGCCGGTTACGGTCAGGGTGCGCAGATAGTTCTTTCTTGTTTTTGTGGTTTGCATGGTTATTTTCTCCTTGAATGTAAGATAACAGGAGAAAAGAAAATCCCCGCTTTGGCGGGGATGCGGTTTGCGCGCAACAGGCGCGAGCGCTATCTTTTCTCATCCGGACTGAAGATCTGAGCGATCTATCACCGTCGGTTCGGGAGTTGCACCCGATCGGCCCGGCGGGCTTTCCCGCCAAGTTCGCAGACTGTTACTGCCGGTATGGAATTTCACCATCCCCAAAGATATTGTATTACTTTCTAAACAGGAAAAAAACCTTGAGACTCCCTTTCAGAGCAGGGAAAAGACCTTGAGACGCTGCCCCAAACCCCGCTCAAACCCTTTTTGAGAAAAGGGTTTGAGAATCCCAAAAACTTTTCCTGAGAAGGGCGTCCCCCGATCCGACAAAGCGGTCAGGCTAAACTTTTCCGCGGGGGACGCCCTTCTCAGGAAAAGTTCTTGGAGTCCTTAGAACCTTCTTTTAAGAAGGTTCTAAGCAGAGTTTGAGACAGCGTCTCAAGGTCTTTTCCCTACTCCGAGAAGAAGTTTCAAGGCCTTCTTACTGTTTAGAAGGAACAGTAGCCCAGTCGGCGAGGAAGCGCTGGATGCCGCTGTCGGTCAGGGGGTGCTTCACCATCTGACGGAGCACCTTGTAGGGGACCGTTGCAATGTGCGCACCGCACTTTGCGGCATCCACCACATCCTGCGGTCCGCGGATGCTTGCAGCAATGATCTCGGTCGACATGCCGTAATTGTCGAAAATCAGAGCAATGTCGGAAATCAGAGACATCCCGTTCTCCGCAATGTCGTTCAGTCTGCCGACAAACGGACTGACGTAGGACGCGCCCGCCTTGGCAGCCAGAAGCGCCTGCGCCGCACTGAAAATCAGCGTCACGTTGGTCTTAATCCCCTCTTTTGCAAGGATGTGGACCGCCTTCAGACCTTCTTCGGTGATCGGGATCTTGATTACGATGTTCTTGTGGATTTTCGCCAGCTCGCGGGCTTCTTTCACCATGCCGGCAGCGTCCGGGGAGATGACCTCCGCGCTGATCGGTCCGTCGACGATCGTCACGATTTCGTTGATAACGTCCTTGAAGACTTTGCCTTCCTTCGCAATCAGCGAGGGATTGGTGGTCACGCCCGAGAGGATGCCCCACTCGTTGATTTCGCGGATTTCGTCAATATTGGCGGTATCGATAAACAGTTTCATTGGGTTCCTTTCCAAAAACAAAACACGAAAATTTGAATTGACAGCATTCCAACCACCCGCAAGCCCGAAAGCCTGCGGATGGTTGTTTTTTAGGTTGGGTCAGTCTTCCTTTTTCCGGAGAACACCAACCAGCACACCGGCAGCGGCAATCAGCGCAACGCTGGAGATGCCCAGCATACCGGTGCAGCCTTTTTTCTTGGTAGTGGTATCAGCACCGGTGGTCGTCTGCGGCTCGGTGTCGGAGGGCGTTTCGGCGTCCGTTTCGGCTGCCGTGGTCTGCGAAGGCTTCGGCTGCGGCTCAGGCTCTTTCTCAGGCTCGGTTTCCGTGGGCTCCGGCTCCGGAACCTTCGGCTGCGGCTCGGGCGTGGTGTCGGCAGCAAGACCGATCGGTGCCTTCGCGTCACCGGTCAGCACGAATCCGGCGCCCAGCTTGTCGACCATCGCCTGCGTTCCCCACTCCTCAGCAGTCACAACCGTGCCGCTGGTGGATTTTGCAGCCAGCTCGGTGTCCGCAATCACCTCGGTCGAGGTGTAGGTCTCGTCGGTGTAACGGTTCAGAAGGCCCGCCACCGTGTAGCAGTTGACAAAAGATTTGGCAATGTCATCGCCGGTCACGTTGAAGTAGCTGCAGATACCGCCGATGGAGGTGCTGGTCTTCTTGGTAATCAGCTTGCCGGCGTTGAAGCAGTTGCGGAATTCAAAACCGGTCTTCTCGTTTGCGCCGATACCGGCAACCAGCGCGCCGTTGTTCTCGGCGTTGCCGTTTCTCCAGGCGCGGATTTCACCGTAGTTGCCGCAGTTAATGATCTTGGAGTTTTCCACATTGGTGGCGCAGATACCGCCCGCGCGGCTCTGTCTGGCAAGAATCGTTGCAAAGTTCAGGCAGGATTCCATCACCGCGCCGCCCATGAGGTGCGAGGCAATGCCGCCGACGTGGAAGTTCGATTCAATCTTGCCGCGCGTGATGCAGTACCGCAGAACCGCGTCCTTGCGCTGGTTGATGACGATGCCTGCAGCGCGGTCGCCGTTTCCGGTCACGGTACCGTCAAAATCGATGTGCTCAATGCGCCCGCCTGCTTGGTTGTCATAGCAGACACCGGCAACGTCGGTGCCCGAACCGGTCACGGAGACGTTCTTAAAGGTCAGGTTCCAGAGTTTGCCCGTGTTGGTTCCAACCAGCATGGCAATCTTGTTGCCGCCGTTTACGACCGCATCCTCAAAGGTCAGGTTTTTGATCAGCGCTGCCGCGCCCAGCGTGTCAAACAGCGGAACGCTGCCCTTGTAGCCGATGATCTTGTGTCCGTTTCCGTTGAGCGTGCCGTCGAAAAATTCAATCGGAGAAACGGCGTGCTCTTTGGTCAGGGTAATATCCTTGGTGAGAATGAAATTGCCGTCGTAGTGGTCATCGTCAGAGAGCTTGAGCAGCTCTTCCTCGGTAGAGATCTCGCGGTACTTGTAATCCGGTTCGTCCGCATCCGCAGAAGAAGGAAGGACCGCAAGAGAGAGCAGAAGACCGAGCGTCAGGAGAACGGGGATCAGTTTTTTCAGAGCTTTCATGTCAATACCTCTTTTCTTTTTATTCTGCACCGTGAGCGGATTGCCACGATACCAGCGGGGTTGTTATGCCTCTTCCAGAGAAGTGGTCAGTTTGTTCAGCGCTTCCTTCCAGCCGGAGGCGTACTTCCGGAACATCGAGGAGGTCGGCTCCTTCTGCACGGCATCCCGGAAAAAGTTGTGGATGGCGTTCAGCGAGTTGCCCCATCCGAATGCGAAATCAATGTAAACGCTGTCGCGGATCAGGTCAATCATCTTTGCCGACTGCGGGTCGCGGGAATAGCGCGACTTCAGCGCCTCGTCATAGTAAGCAGTGGTAACGTCGGTGTGGCTGATGGCAGCCATTGCCTCCAGCGTTGCAGCCGCAGCGGCAAGCGATTCGCTCTGCCGGTAGAGACCGAACAGCGTGCAGCCGTCGTGGATTGCCGCGCGGTAGCCGTTCTGTTCGCTGTCCAGCATCGGAGACGGAATGATGCCGTAATTCTTCATGTCGGTCAGGTAGTTTTCTGCCTGATAGATCTTGTCATGCGTGAAAAGTGCCTTGCCCGAGGCGAAGATGGTCATGCCGGTTGCGGAGTGGTTGAACTTCTCCGGCACGTAAGCACCGTAATCGCCGTAGAGGAAGCTGTGCATCTTTCCGGTAAAGGAGAACGCCTTCTGCGTCTTGCTGTTGTCGGCAAAGGTGATGGAAATATCCCCGTCACTGTCGCGCTCGCTGAAGTTGACGCCTGCGCCGATTGCCATGCCGTCCAGCATGTCGCCGCCCTCGGTTACGAAACCGAGCACGCTGTCGTTCTCGTCTGCCTTTCCGGAGGCGTCGGTGTCATCCCAGATTGCCCGGGACATCGTCATCATCGTGTCCAGCGTCCACTCGCCTGCCTCCACCACATCGTAAATGCTGCCGTACTCTGCCTCGAACATTGCCTTGTAGCGGTCAAGGTTGACAAAGGTGCAGTACATGCCGCCCAGATAGCGCAGGGAAAGCTCGCCGGTAATCCAGAACATCTTTCCTTTATAGGAAAGCGCCTCGTTGTAGGTCTGCGACCAGTAATCCTGCTCCAGCGCGATGTAATCCGCATCCTGGCTGCCCAGCGTGTTGAAGTCTGCCAGGAGCCCCGCAGCCGCAATAGCGGTGTCGTGCGCCTGATAGCCGCAGAGAACGTCGAAATCGGAAACGCCGGAAAGCAGGTCGTTGTAAAGCGTGTTCGTGATGATGCCGTCATCGATGACCGTCGGCAGAATCAGAACGCCGAGATTCTTCTCAACCAGGCAGTTGCGCCCGTAGACCTTGCTGTCCACCTTGCTGGCAGATGTGTCGGTCTCGTCGAAGTCCTCCAGGCAGATCGACCGCTCGGAAAAGCGACCGCCCTTGTTCCGGCTCGGCTCCGCAATCAGAAAGCGGATTTGCACCGGATCCGTCTCGGACCCAAAGGAAAGCCCGCGCGGCAGGGTTGGCACCCAGTTTTCCTCGGTCTTGCTGTCCTCGCCGGTGTCCGTGGCTTCGGTGTCCTCCGGCGGGGCTTTCTGCCCTTTGCAGCCGGTGAACAGGAGCGCCAGTGTCAGACAGAGAAGCAGGAAGGACACGCCGATTCTGTTTTTCTTCATGTTTTGTTTTACCTCCGATTCAATTGTGTATTTTGCTGTTGTTTTAGTTCAAAGGCAGAACCAATAGCAACTATATTTTAAGCCATAAGCGGCGATTTGTCAAGCCGCTTTTGTGAATTTCTGCGATTTCGTAAATTATATACAATTTTCTTCTGTAAATTCTGTCAGAATCGTCAGGCTTCTTTTTGTTCAAGCCTTGACTTTTTAGAAGTTTTATGCTATAATAGTAGACAGGGAAAAGGAGGGATTTCATGAACACACCAACCATCCGTTATTTCGGGCGGGGGTTCAACTTTTCGCAGGATGGTCCCGGAAACCGATTGGTCTATCACCTGGTTGGCTGCAACTTCCGCTGCCCCTGGTGCTCCAACCCGGAGTGCTTCGCCGCGGACACCCGCACAACCGAGCGGAGCGTGACCGATCTTTGCGATGAGATTCTGCGTTCGCGCCCGATGTTCTTCTCCGGCGGCGGTGTCACCTTCACCGGTGGAGAGCCAACCCTGCAGTTTGAGGCACTGCGGGAACTGCTTGTCTTATTAAAGGAAGAAAATGTACACACTGCAATGGAATGCAACGCTTCGCACCGGCGGCTTCCCGAGCTGTTTCCGTATGTCGACTTCCTGATGACCGACCTCAAGCACCCCGACAGCGAAACGCACCGCCGGGTTGTCGGCGTTGGCAACGAAGTAACGCTTGCAAACATCCGGGCGGCAGCCACGACCCGGCAGCTGGCGCTGCGCATTCCGCTGATCAACGGCTTCAACACCGATGACGAGGCGGTTGAAGGGTTCCTCCGCATTCTCTCCCCGCTGGAGCGCAATCCTGCATTCACCGTTGAGCTGCTCCCCTATCACGAATACGGGCGCGTGAAATGGGAACAGCACCACATGGAATACACCGTGAAAAACGGCTTTGTCCCGCCCGAGCGGCTGGCAGAAATCCGGGAACGGTTTCATTCGGCGGGCATTCCGCTGATTCATACATAAAAAATCTCCACTATATTCTATGAAAGAGGTACAAGCATGAGTACACCGAAACAAACAATCGAACTGGCAAAAGCGCTCTTCCGCGAAGAACGCGCCATCAACAAACTGACCGGCTGGTTCCGCATCCGCGAGACGGCTGCCCGCAACGAGGGCAAATACGCCGACCTTTCGGAGGAACGCCGCACCGCACGCCTACTCTCGGATGAGCTTGCCGAACTGCCGTTGTCGATCTCGGACAATGCAGTCTTTGCCGGAACCCAGCGCGATGCATTCGCCCGCACCTACGCGCTGATCAACCCCTCCTTCCGCGTGGAAACCTTCAACGGCTACTGCGACGCAACAGCGGTCTACGGCGACATTGACCCCGATGAGGAATTTCCCCGCGAGCGCATTGAAGCCCTGCGGCAGTACACGCTGAAAACGCCCTATGTCACCCAGCTGACCAAGATGTACAGGGCAGCCGAGGACTGGACCGGCGAGGTCATCTACTTTGTCGAGCAGGTCACGGGGCATCTGATTCCCGAGTTCGGCACGGCGCTTCAGTTCGGTACGTATGAACTGAAGCGGGTGGCGCTGGAACGCGCAAAAGCGGAGCCGGACGCCGAAAAGGCAGACAACCTGCTGGCATTTGCCGATGCACTGGACGCGGTAGAACTGCTGGCAAACCGCTATCGCGCGATTGCGGAGGAAAAGAAAAAAGCCGCCGAAGCGGCTGGTGACAGCGAAAAAGTCGCGCGCTTTGACCGCCTGGCACAGGCGCTCGGACGGGTCCCAATGTACGGTGCACGGAATCTGTTTGAAGCGATTCAGAGTTTCATGCTCCTGTGGGAGGTTATGTGTGCCGAGCAGGCGCCGAACCCCTATGCTTTCTCGGTCGGCAATGCGGACCGCATCTTCGAGCCTTACCGCCACGGCATGACGCGCGACGAAGCGGCTGCGCTGTTCTGCCACTTCCTGGTCTTCTTCAACGTTGCCGACCGCAGCTGGGCAATCTCGCAGAATCTGATTGTCGGCGGGCGCGACTACAACGGCACCGACCTGACCAATCCCTCCTCCTATGCCCTGCTGGATGCGTATTTTGAAATGAACCTCCCGCAGCCGATTCTGTCGGTCCGTCTGCATAAGAACACGCCCGACCGGCTCTATGCGGAGCTTGGCAGATTCTTCTTCTCCCCCGGCGTGCTGACCCCCTCGCTGTTCAACGACGATTCGCTCTATCCGATTCTGGAAGGCAAGGGTGTGGAACGCGATGACATCGAGGACTACAGCGTTGCCGGCTGCCAGGAGCCGCTGATTCGCGGTAAGGACAACGCCAACACCACCAACAGCTGGCTGAACCTGGGCAAAATTCTGGAACTGACCCTGACCGGCGGTGTTTCGACCCTGACCGGAAAGAAGCTCTGCGACTTCCCTGCCATCCCCGCTGCCGAACTGCTCCCCCGCCTGCGCGAGGTCTTCTATCAGAACGTGCAGGAATCGATTGACCGCATGGTGGAATCCGCAAACGGCGCATCGCGTGCGCTTTCCAACCTCCGCGTGCCCTTCCTCTCCTGCTTCATGGGTGGTCTGGATTACGGCTACGACACGCGTGACACTGAGCATCAGGGCACGAAATACAACGGCTCCGGCTGCCTGATTCACGGGCTTTCGGTGGTTGCCGACTCCTTCCTGGCGGTCGATTCGCTCCTGCGTGACCGTCCCGAAGATGCCGACCGGCTGATTACCGCGCTGAAGACCAACTTTGCCGACGATCCCGAGCTGCGCGAATACCTGCTCTCCTGCCCGAAGTTCGGCAACAACCTGCCCGAGGTCGACCGCGAAGCAGCCGACATTGCAAACCGCGTCTCGGATATGGTCAACCATGCCAAAAACTATCTCGGCAACACCTTCCGTGCCGACTGGTCCAGCCCGACCACGCATCTGACCTACGGCTATTGGGTCGGCGCGCTCCCGTCCGGACGTTTGGCGCGCGACATGCTCAACTACGGCGTTGACCCGCTCTACGGTGCTGCCGAAAGCGGGCTCGGCATGCGCATGCTCTCCAACATGGAGCTGCCCTTCTGCAAGATGTGCGGCGGCTATGCCTCCCACCTCGGCATTGACCCCAAGTATTTCACCGCCGACAGCCTGGAGGGCAAGGGGCTGCAGTTCAAGGAACGCGTCATCGAGCCGCTGTTCTTCAACCCTGCCGCAAAAGGCATCCAGCCCTTCTACCTCTATGTCAACGTCACAACGCCCGAGATTCTGCGCAAGCTGCTGAAGGACCCGAAGAAATATGCGAAGCTGAAGAAGGACCCGGCTGCCGAGTTGAGCCTGTCTGTCCTCATCTCCCTTTTCGAATTGCAACAGCTCACGGGTGATTCTTATTACGATATCGCTAAGGGCGAACGCCTCTATTTTGCCGGCCTGAAAGAGATGCACCCGGAGAAGGCTTTCGCTTCGGACGCCAACTTTACGATGCGTGTGAGCTACGGTTCCATTGGCGGCTACCGTCCGTACGATGCTGCCTGGTATGATTACTATACGACCCAGAAGGGGATCTTCGAAAAGGAAAACCCCGAAAGCGACGAGTTCTGGGTGCAACCCGAAATCCTCAACTTGATCCGTAGCAAGGACTTCGGCCAGTATGCCAACAAGGACGGCGAATTGCAGCTTTGCTTCCTCTCGAACAACGACATCACAGGCGGTAACTCCGGCAGCCCGGTGTTCGACAAGAACGCCCGCCTGATCGGCCTCGCCTTCGACGGCAACTGGGAAGCGATGAGCGGCGACATCGCCTTCGAACCGGATTTGCAGCGCACGATCAGCGTGGACATCCGCTATGTGCTCTACATGATCGACAAGTGGGGGAAATGCCCGCGGTTGATTGAGGAATTAAAATTGGTGAAATAATAGTGGGGGCGGATTCCTTTTGGCTTGATCAGAAAGCGACCAAAGGAAGTTTACCTGAATATATTATATTAAAAAAGTGCCGGGAAGGATGGAGTGAAACCTCCTTTCCGGCACTCTGTTTGTATGACAAGTGTGCTTTTTCTGTTTAATCAATCTTGCAGACATCCACATCACAATTCAGCAATAAGAACGGCAGCAGCCATTTCATATAAATGTTTTGCAAAACCAACCATCATACTATCATATCCGTTCGTATATTGGTTTAAACCAATATGTTATGGCATGATAGTTGCCATTTTGAACTATCATTCATCTGTCATAACCATCATGGTAAAAAACGATAACTTCTTGTGTGTCAATTGTACGATAAAAACAGGGACCGTTCGGGAACAGGTGCGAAACCTGTTAAAACGGCTTCTTTTTTCATCAAGACAGGCTTTTCTTTTGTCAAAAACAGCTTGCAAAGCCGCTTGAGACCCGGGTGTACCCATCATGGAGACCCGGGTGCGGGAGAGGTGCAGACCCGGGTCTGCGCGAAGCCGTTCCGGGAATGCAGAGAAGTTTATCCGCTATACCAGGGGCACTTTTATGCCCAGTTTTTGCATCTTATCCAGCGAAAAGAGGCATTTTTATGACAAAAACGCCCCCGTTTTGTCAATGGCTATTCTGCTTATGTAAACATAAACAGTGCATTATCATCCATATAAATAAACATTCAAGTAAAAAGCATGATGGTAGGATGGAACCTTCCGGCACGATTACTCTGAATTTTTTATTTTCACAACCATATATTTGAAAAAAATTTACATACTTTTGTGAAGCCATTTCAATATTATAATATTCTATAGCCATGAATACAAAATTTTTACTGTCTTCCGATAATAACAACCGCAATGAACTTCTGAAAAAGAAGATCATCCATTACTATATTGCCAATGGCGATGCGACCATTGCCGATCTGGGCCGTGAAATGGACCTGAGTATTCCGACCGTCACCAAACTGGTCGCCGAGCTTCAGGACGACGGCTATATCCTGGACTTCGGAAAGCAGGAAACCAACGGAGGACGCAAACCGAACATCTATGGCCTCAATCCGGCATCCGGATATTTCGTGGGAGTCGATATGCTGAAAGACAAGTTGAATATTGCAGCGATCGACTTCAAAGGCGACAAAGTACAACTCGAAGAAAATATCCCATACCAACTTGAAAATACACCAGCCTCGCTGGAGCAATTCTGCAAGATTATTGACGATTTCATCGTTTCATTGCCTGTCGAACGGAATAAGATATTAGCGATTGGAGTCAATATCACCGGCCGCGTGAACCCAGCATCGGGCTATAGTTACAGCATTTTCTATTTCGAAGAGAAACCCCTCGCTCAGATTCTTGAAGAACGGTTGCAGACGAAAGTTTTCATTGAAAACGACAGCCGGGCCATGACCTACGGCGAATATATGAAAGGAGTCGTACAGGGAGAAAAGAACATTCTGTTCGTCAATATGGCGTGGGGACTAGGTCTAGGTATCATCATCGACGGCAATTTATACTACGGGAAATCCGGCTTCTCCGGGGAGTTTGGACATTTTTGCATGTTCGAAAACGAAGTGCTATGCCATTGCGGCAAGAAAGGCTGTCTCGAAACAGAGGCTTCCGGATCGGCTTTCCACCGTATCCTGATAGAACGTTACCGGGAAGGCAGCAACACCATACTCGCCGGGAAACTGGACAGCGGAGAGGAAATCTCGCTCGGCGACCTGCTCGAAGCAGTGCGGAAAGAGGATGTACTTTGCATCGACATCCTCGAAAAAATGGGCGTAAATTTAGGAAAAGGTATTGCCGGACTGATGAATATTTTCAATCCGGAACTGGTCATTCTGGGCGGAACGCTTTCACTAGCAGGTGAGTATATCAGCCTGCCGGTCAAAAGTGCTATCCGTAAATATTCGCTCAACCTGGTCAACCAAGACACGGAAATCAAAATATCCAAATTAGGAGAAAGAGCAGGCGCATTCGGAGCATGTCTCTTATCAAGAAGTAAGCTACTCGGTATGATACATTATTAATAAAACATTCTTTTCTTTAGACCATTATCTATAATAATATTTTAATCAAGGCTATATTATTAAAATATTTTATTTACATTTGCCGGGTATTTAAAAAAATACCAGACAATAAAACACATTAAATCGCTCAGATAATGGAAAAGATTAAAGGCTTAATTGATGCACCTTTCACACCGTTCTACGAAAACGGAGAAGTAAATTACGAACCGATAGAAGCATACGCCAAGCTTCTGGTTAAAAACGGTTTAAAGGGAGTGTTTATCAACGGATCTTCGGGAGAGGGCTATATGCTGACCGACGAAGAGCGCATGAAACTGGCTGAAAGATGGGTAGAAGTGGCGCCTTCCGGATTCAAGGTCATCGTACACGTAGGCAGCACCTGCGTAAAAGCGAGCCATAAGCTGGCTGCTCATGCCCAAAAGATCGGAGCCTGGGGAATCGGAGCCATGGCCTCTCCTTTCCCGAAAGTGAATCGGATAGAAGAACTGGTGAAATACTGCGAAGAAATCGCTTCCGGAGCACCTGAACTTCCTTTCTATTACTATCACATC
>OIGD01002678.1_pt1 | contig 13292 bp, 4 predicted proteins | sample 1582211 | NCBI WGS metagenome assembly OIGD01 (sample SAMN04414078, study PRJEB24778) | human gut metagenome | material: faecal | host: Homo sapiens
TAACTATCGCTGCATATAAAGCACAAGGTTATACATATCAAGGTACAAATGCAAAGAATCCACAGGTTTTGCATGACGAACGTGTATGGATGGATAAAGAAAATCCTGATTTTGGTAACGGACCGAAGAACTGAAAATAAAATTAAAGAATAGCAGTTCCCCTTGTTTTTCCTGTAAGAACAAGGGGATTGTTTTATTTTGACCCTCAGGACTATACATAGAATTATTTTGCAAATATTATTTATATGCAAGTAGAGAATTGATTCTTCTTGAAAAAGATAAGGACCTTTTAAAACAATGAACCGATGCTATTTTCATTTGTAAGATGAAAAACTTTCCCAATCAATTATTGGAAGTTCTTATTCTTTTACGGAATATAATACTCCCTTATTTGTTTGTACAAAGTAGTGATTTCGGTAGAAAATAGATAGAAAATTGTATTTAAAAGCCCTTCTATAGACTTTTAAATACAATTTTTCTTTTTGAGATACAAAAATAAAATACACTGATATTCAGATATATAGCTGTAAGAGTAGTTCTGAAGGAACTAATGAAACGGAATTACTTGATTTTCAATAAACTTAAAAAATCACAGCTATGTTAAAACGACTAAAATCAGTCAGTATGTTGCTGTTCCTAATGGGTGCCTCTACCGGAGCAGCATACGCGGTCGCCAATCCCGGCGTTACCGATGTGAAAATCACACAACAAAGTGGTACATGTACAGGAATTGTCAAGGATGCTACGGGTGAAACTGTCATTGGTGCATCTGTAGTAGTGAAAGGTACGACTAATGGTACTATTACCGGACTTGACGGTGACTTTTCTTTGTCAAATGTAAAAAAAGGAGATATCATTCAGATCTCTTTTGTCGGTTACATTACTCAAGAGGTTCTTTGGAATGGTACCCCTTTGAATGTTATTTTAAAAGATGATACCCAGACTTTGGATGAAGTGGTAGTCGTTGCATTTGGAACGCAGAAGAAAGTGAATGTGACCGGTGCTGTATCTACTGTCGGAGCGAAAGAGATTGCGGCACGTCCTGTTAGTTCTACGGTTGAAGCTCTGCAAGGAGTTGTTCCTGGCATGAATATTTCAACAAGTAGTGATGGTGGTTCATTGAAAGGTAACAAAGAATTCAATATTCGTGGTACAGGAACTATTGGTAAAGGCTCATCAGTATCTCCTTTGGTGCTGATTGATGGAATGGAAGGGGATATTAATGCTATTAATCCACAGGATATTGAGAATATTTCTGTTTTGAAAGATGCTGCTGCGTCTTCTATTTATGGTTCACGTGCGCCGGGAGGTGTCATTTTGATTACTACTAAAAAAGGTAAGTCAGGAAAACCATCTATTAATTATAATAATAATTTCCGATTTAACTCTCCATTGAATATGCCTCATATGGCAGATTCATACAGTTTTGCATTAGCTATCAACGACCAGCTGACCAATGGAGGACAGTCGCCAATGTATAGTGAGAAGAAATTGCAACAAATTTTGGATTATCAGCATGGTAAATCTACACAATATATGTGGGCTACGGATGCTGGACGTTGGAATGCATTTGATGACCCAAATCGTCAGGATGTTATGCCAACCGCTAATACTGATTGGTTGCATGAGTTGTTTGGTGATAGTTTTACTCAGGAGCATTCAATTAGTGTAAATGGTGGTACGGATGTAATGCAGTATTATATGTCTGCCAATTATCTGGATGAAGGAGGATTATTGAAATATGGGGATGATGGCAGACAACGCTATTCATTTACTGGTAAAATCAATGCGGATTTGGCAAAATGGTTGAAAGTAGGGTATAGTGTTCGTTTTAATCGTATTGATTATAGTTCCCCTTCCTTTGCAAGTGCCGGCGAGAATAAGGAAAATGTATTTTATTTTGATGTATGCCGTTATTGGCCTGTAATTCCTGTTGTAGATCCTAACGGTTTTTATACCGCAGAGTCTAAAATTTACCAATTGACTGAAGGGGGACGTTATAATACTCAGAATGACGTTGTGGCACAACAACTCCAGTTTCTTATTGAACCAATTAAAAATTGGAAAACCACTATTGAATTAAATTATCGTAGTAATTATAATTTCTCGCATACGGATTATCAAACGGTTTATGCTTATGATGTAAACAAGAACCCATATGCTATTGCCAACACAACTTCGGGAGTAACAGAATATGCATATAAAAGCAATTTCTTTAATCCGAATATCTTTACAGAGTATTCATTGGAGTTAGAAAACGGGCATAATATGAAAGCAATGGTCGGTTTTCAAAGTGAGTTGTTTAAACAACGTGATATTACTGCAAAACAAAATAACATAATGTCTGGCATTCCTACTTTAAATACAACTACGGATAATGCACGTGCCAGTGGTGGCTATCAGGAATGGGCAACAGCCGGTTTTTTTGGTCGTATCAATTATGATTACAAAGGTCGCTATCTGGTTGAGGCGAATCTGCGTTATGACGGTTCTTCACGTTTTTTACGCGATCAACGTTGGAATTGGTTCCCTTCTTTCTCTTTAGGCTGGAATGTGGCACGTGAGGCCTTTTTTGAGAAGTATACTAATATTGCCAAAAATTACAGTTCGTGCCCCAAAAAACATTTTTATGGAAGATTCCTCAAACGTCTTTGGATTCTAATCCTGCATTAGAGCAAAATCCGGATAACATATCGGATCCAAGATATCCGCTTAAATAGATTTTTAAGGTATTAAGTTAAACTAAGGTGAGCAATGTATGTGATAACGATTGTCTGTGATAGATAGTCGTTGTCTTTTTAAAGAGTAATATTGTTGTGGTGAACTATAATATTTAATTTTTTTCTATTCTAATGGTTTCTTAGAGCATTGTTGTGAATTAATTTGTGAAAATAAATAAAAATAGAAACAATGAATAAAAGACAAACTATAAAAGTGTTAAGGAGGATTGTAATGGGTAGTATCCTTACACTAGGATATTCTGCATGTTCTCCATTTCGTCCGGATGTAGCAGACTCGGCAACCATCAAAGAAGCGTGGGATGAATTTTCCAATCCGGCAGATTCTGCACGTACTAAGGTTTGGTGGTTTCATGGTGAGACAGAAACGACTCGTGAAGGAATTACTGCAGATTTGGAGGCATATAAGCGTGCCGGTGTAGGAGGAGTGGTTTATTACGATCAGGTGCATGGAAAAGGAGAGCATGCACTACCCGCTTTTTCTGTTGAATGGTGGGAAATGTTGAAGTTTGCAGCATCTGAGGCAAAGCGTGTCGGACTTTCTTTTGAAATAAATCTTTCGAATGGATATGTGGCGGGAGGACCTTGGATTACAAAAGCTTTAAGTATGCAACGTCTGACAGCAAGTGATACTATTATTAGAGGAAAACAACAGTTTGCTGCGGTATTACCAGCACCGGGTGATGATGAGTTTTGGGATATTGCAGTATTGGCGTTTCCTGTTCCTCAAAATCAATGGATGACAAATAATAGTCAGCGTCCAAAGGTAACATGTAATTTGCCGGGAGTTTCCGCTGAAGATTTCTTTTGTAAAAAAAGCAGATTGACGACTATACCTCCCCAGCAACCTGGCAAGTCTGTTTATATAAATCTGGATTTTGAAACTTCTTTCACAGCTCGTTCTATTACTTATCGGGTAAGCAAGCGGAGTAAGGCATCTACCGGTGCCATGAATGTTCCGGGAGCTCCTGCTGATGAATTTTATGGATCGAGTTATGTAAAACAGCCACCTTTGGGGCAGTTGGAGGTTTCGGATGACGGCATAAATTATAGTAAGGTGTGCGATTTAAAACCCATTTATCAAGCTGCTGCTTCTCGATGGGATCAGAAAACAGTTTCTTTTCCGGCAGTGACCGGACGGTACTTTCGTTTGAATTTACATGATTGGTGTCTTGCCGGAGATCAACGTCCTGAAATGGCTTTGGGCAATGTCACATTATCGTCTCGTGCCCGTATAGACCAGTGGGAAGAGCGTGCGGGCTTTTATTCCGAATATATTTTGAAAAACCTGACTCCGGCTTATACGGATGAGGAGATTATTGATCTGAAAACTATTGTTGACTTAACTTCAAAGATGGGAACGGACGGAAGATTGGAATGGGATGTTCCTGAAGGTGATTGGGTGATTATGCGCTTTGCACATGAGTCAACAGGTGGGCCGTCTAAGCATGGCCGTGCGAACTTGAAAGGTTTGGAGTGTGATAAGATGTCTGTAGAAGCAGTGACTACACAATGGAATAATTATGCTGCGAGGATGATTGATACGCTTTCCGCTATCAATGTGAAGCCTGATGGAGTAATTATGGATAGTCATGAAGCGGGGGCTCAGAATTGGACTCCGGGATTTGAACAAGAATTCCTGCGTCGTAAGGGGTATGATCTTTTTTCATATCTACCTGCCATGATGGGATATATTGTGGGCTCGGTTACTGAGACTGATGCTTTCCTTTATGACTTGCGTCGTACTGTTGCTGATGTTATTTCTGATAATTATTTTGGAACTCTCCAGACCTTATGTAATAAGGCTGGTGTGGATTTTACAGCACAGGCAACTGGTAACGGGCTAAGTCTTGTGGCTGATAATCTGCAAGCGAAAGGACGTGTTCAGAAACCGCAAGGAGAATTTTGGGCAAAGCATATACATGGCAGTTATGATATAAAGGAAGCTTCTTCGGCAGCGCATATTTATGGAAAACGTATTGCTTCGGCTGAGGCATATACTGATGCTAAGTTCAGCCAATCTTTGGCAGAATTAAAGAATCTTGCTGATTTTGCTTATGCGGCTCAGGTTAATGAATTTGTTGTGTGTGCTTCTGCTTATCAGCCTTGGTTGGATAAATATCCCGGCAGTACAGGAGGAGGACGTCACTATTGTCTGAATCGGAATAATACTTATTGGGAGTATAGCCGTCCTTTTTGGGATTATCAGGCGCGTTGTGCCGGATTGATGCGGAAAGGAATGCCTGTGGTGGATCTTTGTATTTATGTAGGACAAAATCCACCGGTGAAACTGCTGACTTATCGCCTTCCCGAAATACCGGAAGGTTATGATTGGGATGTGTGCACATCAGAAGCTTTGACAACTCGTATGTCTACTCATGGAAGCAAGATTGCATTACCTGATGGCATGTGCTATAAAATGTTGGTTGTGCAGCGTAATAATGATATGCCTTTACACGTATTGCGTCATATTGCCCAGTTGATTGAACAAGGAGGAGTGGTTTATGCTCCCCGTCCCGATAGCTCTGCTTCTCTTAAAGATAAGGTGGATTCTGTTGAGTATAAAAAGATTGTTGATCAATTGTGGGGGAAGGAAGACGTTGTTTCGGGTAAACGGTCTGTAGGAAAAGGAACGCTGTATTGGGGGATGTCATTGGCGGAGGCTTTGCGTCAAGCAGGTATTCGTCCGGATATGGGTATTGTAAGCGGGAATACTCCGACAGATAAGGTCTATTTTGCTCATAGGCGTTTGGCGGATGCTGATGTTTATTTTGTTGATAATCATAGTCAGCGATCATTTAAAGATGAGGTGGTTCTGCGTACCTCTTTATCGAATGCTTCTTATTGGGATCCTGTAACTGGTAAACGATATAGGTTACAGGCTCGTTTGGTAGCGGAAGGATTACATGTTAACATTACATTGCTTCCCGGTGAATCGGGTTTCATTGTGGTTTCTGATGACAGTCAAGAAGAACTAATGTTGAAACCAACCCGTGAGAACGAGCGGTTGGAAGCTATAAAGGGAGATTGGCAGGTTTATTTTGATCCACGATGGGGAGGACCTGGAGAAGTGGTCTTCCCAGTGTTAACGGATTGGACGAAACATGCCGATTCAGGTATTCGCTATTATTCGGGTACAGCCGTTTATCGTAAAAAAATCAATTTAGGAAAGGCTGCGGTAAATGAAGAAATAATTCTTCGTTTTGACAGCTTGAATTCTATAGGACGGGTTTGGTTGAATGGACAAGAAGTTTCAACTGTTTGGTGTACTCCGTGGGAGGCAAATCTGACTCCTTTCGTGAAAAATGGTGAGAATAAGTTGGAAATAGAAGTCGTAAACTCGTTGATGAACAGAATGATTGGTGACGCTTCGTTGCCTGAATCCAAACGACTGACTTATTCCTATCCCGAAATAGCCAAATCGACAGACGGATTGGTTCCTTCTGGAATTACAGGTGAAGTGTGGTTGGTACGTCGCTTTTTACAATGTATTAATTAAATAATTAAGTTTATGTCATTAACAAGTATTATTTGTGGCATAGCGTTGCTGACAATAGGTGAAGTTGGGCCTCAGAATATGCCCGATACTATAGAACCTGTTGAATCACCGTTTGTTATGCCTTTGTTTGAAAGGCCTGTTTTTCCCGAATCTACCATATTGGTAAGGATGGAACAGGAAGGTATGTCCACTAAACCGATTCAGGAGGCTATTGATAGTATGAGTTGCCGAGGTGGTGGAACGGTGGTAGTTCCTCCCGGTGTATGGCGGACAGGACGCCTTATCTTGAAGAGTAATGTAAATTTGCATCTTTCGGAAGGAGCGGAATTACGTTTCAGTGGTAATATAATAGATTATCTTCCGGCTGTTTTTACACGGGATGAGGGGGTGGAGCTTTACTCTCTTGGAGCTTGTTTGTATGCTGATGGACAGGAGAATATTGCATTGACTGGAAAGGGAAAAGTAGTTGGACCACCTACCAGTTGCGAGATATACAAGTGTAATGAAAGTATGTCTAGTGACAAGGTGATAAGAAAACCGCTTGCCGACCGTATTTATGATGGAAAGAATGGTGAAGGAGTCTTTTTGCCTAAGACATTTGCCCCTATCAATTGTAAGAATGTCTTTGTAGAAGGTGTTACATTTGAACGGGGACTGTATTGGAATATTGTACCACAATATTGTGAACATATTTTGATTCGGGGGATTACAGTGAACAGTTTCGGACATGGACGTACGGATGGTATTGATATTGATTCAAGTAATGATGTACTGATAGAATACTGTTCGCTCGATTGTCAGGACGATTGTTACACCATGAAGTCCGGGCGGGGTAAGGATGGATTGAAAGTGAATCGTCCCACTAGTAATGTCGTTATACGTAAAAGTATAGCACTGAGGGGAGCAGGCGGTATTGTGTGTGGTACTGAGATTGCCGGTGGAGTGAGAAATGTATATATGTACGATTGTGTTTTTGAGGGAACAGACCAGGCTTTCCGTTTTAAAACTCGTCGTCCACGAGGAGGTTTTGTGGAGAATATATATGTGGAACGGGTGCGGGCTAATGTGAAAAGACAGGCTTTGTATTGCGATATGCTTGGTTCTGCCCGCTGGGTAGGTGAGTTGGCACAGCGTTATCCGGCCCGTGAGATAACTCCACTTACACCGTGGTTTGCTAATATTTCCATTCACGATGTGGAGATCACCGGATGTAGCACATTGGTGGATGTGTCTGCATTACCGGAGAAGCCGGTGAAGAACTTTTTTTTCGGCAATGTCAAAGCACATTGTGATCGGATTGGCAAAATATGCGATGCCACAAAATTCTCAATGAAAGATGTAAGAATAGAGAGTTGTGATACAGTAATGCGTATTGATAATTGTGATTACGCCTCTTTCTTTGGGTTCAGCAATGTAACTACAGGTAGTTCGGTGAAGATAGAAAAAACGGGAGGAGAATGTCGCTATTTAAATGTGCAGACATATCCTCTTGTCCCAGTAAATTATCAGTCCATTCGTCCTGGTGAAGTGTGGCTTGATACTGAAGGAAAACCTATTCAGGCCCATGGGTTTCAAGTGACTTTTCGTGAAGGCAAATATTATTGGTATGGTGAGGATAAAACTCATACTCTGTTTGGTACCAATCGGATGTTTGGCGGAGTACGTTGTTACTCATCTACTGATTTTTACAATTGGAAAGATGAGGGGAGGATAATTGAACCTGCTACTGATCCACATTCACCTTTGCATCATTGTCAGAAATTGGAACGCCCACATATTCTTTATTGTGCCAAAACAGGCAGGTATGTATGCTGGCTGAAATCACAAAGTAATGATGGGCATTTTGTTATTCTAGAAGCTGAACATTTTATGGGACCCTATCATTTTGTCCGCAATCTGAAACCTAATGGCTTTGCTGTGGGGGATTTTGACATGTATGCTGATCCCGATACAGGAAAAGGTTATGTTTGGTTTGAGCGTCCTCATTGGGAGCAGATATGTGCTGAACTTTCTGATGATTATACAAATGTAAATGGCCGGTATTCAGAACATTTTGTTGGAAAGGTTCCACCGTTTACACGTGAGGCGGCAGCACATTTTGTAATGGATGGTAAACATTATATTTATACATCAGGGACAACTAGTTATACTCCCAACCCTTCGGAAGTAGCGGTATTCGATGATTATCATGGTGAATATACGGTGTTAGGGAATCCACACATAGGTGATGAGTATGCACATTCTTTTTGCTCGCAGATTACAAGTGTGATAAAGATTCCGGGAAAGGATCTTTATGTGGCTATGGCCGATCGTTGGCTACCGCATACTAATAAAACGGATATACCCAAGAAAGACTGGCAGTCTTTCTTGACCCGGTACAAGGATCACCGTCCTTATCCAAAGGATTTTGCAACTCCTAAAGTGGCCGACAGATTTTATACGCTTGTTAATCCTAATCAAGATGTATATAAGGCTACTTATGTATTTCTGCCAATTGTGGTGAAGGATGGCATACCGATGATAGAGTGGAAAGATGAATGGAAACTGGAAAACTATGAATAGATGATTTTTCTTTTGTTGATAGGGCACATCCGTTTATTTTTACTATCTTTGCTAATATGGCGTATGTCGGGAAAATGATGTACGTCATATATTTAAATGCCTGGTATGAATCTGATTGAAATTGTATGAAAACATATATTTGTCTGTTATGGGTTGTTTTTGGGTGTATAGGTTGGGAAATGCATGCATCGGTAGATGTACATCCTACTTTTATCACGACTAGTGACGGATTGGCGAATAATTCGGTACGTTATCTGTTTCAAGACAGCAAAGGGTTTATTTGGATGGGTACATTAGATGGGCTGAGCCGCTATGATGGCCATTCATTTGTGACATTCCGTCCGGAATCAGGCGATAAAATTTCTTTGGCAAATCATCATGTAAAGAAGATACAAGAAGATCGAAATGGTTTCTTATGGTTTATCACTGCTCCGGAATTAATGAGTTGTTACGATTTGAAACATGATTGTTTTGTTGATTTTACGGGGTGTGGGGAATATAGACGGCCTTACAATAAAATATTGGAAACTGCTGTCGGGGATATTTGGCTGTGGCATCATCAGAGTGGATGTCGTAAAATAGTCTGTAAGGATGGAATTCACTCTTCTGTATCTTTTACAAAGGAAAATGGGAAATTATCAACTAATGCAGTGAATTCCGTTTATGAGGATGAACAGGGAGTGATTTGGATTTGTACTCAGCTTGGGCTGTTTCAGGTGACAGGAGAGGGATATACCCAGGTAGTTCAAGATAGTTTGTCTTTTGTAGGGGCGATGTCTTTTCGTCACAAGATTTTTTTTGTAACCTCTGATGGAGGTATTTATGAAAAGTCTTCAGGTAAGAATTTGTTTTTGACAGCCCGGTTGCCGTGGAAACTTTCTGCTTTTAATACCTATGAGTCCTGTCGTTTACAGAACGATTGGGTGTTTTTTACTCCTGAGGGTGGAGAGGTGTTTAGTATGTCTGAGAAAAGATTGATTCATGATTCATCGCTTGATATTCGTTTAGGAAAATGTGAAAAGGATAATTTGAATAATCTGTGGATTTCCAATGGCACTGGTCTTGTACATTATATTGATGTCCGGACACGTGCCGTCCGGATTTTTAGATTAATGTCTGATGAAAAAGTTAAGTTGATAGGGGATGAACGTTATCATATCATACAAGATGTTCCACGTGGACTGATATGGATTTCTACCTATGGTAATGGTTTGTTTGTTTATGATTCTCAAAAGGAGGAGATGACCCATTACTCGTATCATGTGGATGAGTTTAATCGGGTGAATTCTGATTTTCTTTTATATGCTATGGGCGACAGAACCGGTAATATCTGGTTGGGATCAGAATATTCCGGCATAGCTTTATTGTCAGTATTAAATGATGGGGCAACTTATATTTATCCTGAAAATGAGAAATTGGTGGATCGTTCCAATACCATACGTATGGTTACGTGTATGGAGAATGGGGATGTGCGGGTAGGAAATCGTCGGGGGGGATTGTTTGCTTATGACTGTCACTTGAATTTATTGCTAAGAAATTATTATCATCTTAGTGTCTTTGCTCTCAAAGAGGATGACAAAGGGCAAGTATGGATGGGAACCCGTGGGAATGGATTATGTATAGGCGATAGATGGTATGTGCATCGGGCTGATGATGTGAATTCACTTGCACATAATCATATTTATGATATCTATAGGGACTACCGGGATAGAATGTGGATTGGAACTTTCGGGGGGGGGACTCGATTTGGCTGTTTATCAGAAAAACGATTTTGTGTTTCGTCATTTTTTGAAGGGGAGTTTTGGAGAGCAAGAGGTTCGTACTATTACTGCTGATAGGAATCATTGGATGTGGGTAGGAACCAATAATGGTATTTATGTATTCCATCCGGATTCTTTGTTGAATGATTCGCGGCAGTATTACGTTTATAATTTGGATAATGGGAAAATACGTAGCAATGAAATTCGTAATATTTTTTGTGACAGCAAAGGTCGTATGTGGATTGGAACCACCGGTAAAGGCTTTTCTGTCTGCCAGTCAGGACAAACTTATGATCAGTTGGAATTCCGGCATTATGATGAGGATGACGGGTTGGTAAATAATGTAGTCCAGTCTATAGTGGAGGATAGAGATGGAAAAATCTGGCTGGGTACCGAATATGGAATGTCCCGGTTTGATCCGGATACGGAGGTTTTTGATAGTTTCTTTTTTTCAGCGATAATGCCCGGCAATGTCTATTTGGAGAGTAGTGCCTGTGTTATGAAAAACGGACATTTGCTGTTTGGAACGAATCATGGTTTGGTTGTGGTCGATCCTGAAAAAGTCATGCCACAGCATGTCGTTTCTCCGGTGGTTCTCACTGATTTAAAAATAAATGGAATTTCTGTTCGTCCCGGGGATATTGATTCTCCTTTGACAGAGGCATTAAGTTATACAAATAGAATAGAATTGAAATATTATCAGAATTCATTCAGTATAGATTTCTCTACTTTTGACTATTCTATGGCAAATGATGCCAAGTATATTTATAAGTTAATTCCATACGATAAAGATTGGGGAGTCCCTTCCTCCTTGAATTTTGCAGCTTATAAAAATTTGTTGCCGGGTACTTATCAGTTACATGTAAAAGCATCCAGTGCTTCCGGTGTATGGGGGGAAGATGAAACCGTATTACAGATTGTTATTACTCCGCCTTTTTGGAAAACAGGTTGGGCCTTTGCCATTTATATAATGCTGATTTGTATGGCAATGTATATGACATTCAGACTAATCCATAAGTTTGCTATCTTGCGGAATCGTATTCAATTAGAAAAACAGTTGACAGAATATAAGTTGGTCTTTTTTACCAATATCTCTCATGAGTTTCGTACCCCGTTGACGTTGATCCAAGGAGCCTTGGAAAAAATAGAGGCTATGGGTAGGGGTTCTAAAGAATTGGCTTATCCTATAAAAGTGATGGATAGAAGCACGCAGCGGATGCTCAGATTAATCAATCAATTGCTGGAATTCAGAAAAATGCAGAATAATAAACTGGTTCTTTCATTAGAAGAAACAGATGTTATCGTTTTTCTTTACGATATATTTCTGAGTTTTAGGGAAACGGCGGAATCTAAAGAAATGGAATTTAAATTTATTCCTTCTGTCAGTTCTTATCCTATGTTTGTTGATAAAGGTAAACTGGATAAGATAGTCTATAATCTTCTGTCCAATGCATTTAAGTACACACCGGAGGGCGGGAAAATAGTTTGTTCGGTAGATGTGGAAGAAGAAACAAAAAAATTGATCATTTCCGTGTCAGACACCGGTATTGGTATTCCTTTGGAGAAACGCGGGCAACTTTTTTCTCGATTTATGCAAAGTAGTTTCTCTGGTGATAGTATGGGAATCGGGTTGCATTTGACTCACGAACTTGTAAATGTGCATAAAGGAAGCATTGAATATGCGGAGAATGAAGGACAGGGTTCTGTTTTTACAGTCACTTTGCCATTGGATAGTTCTGTATATGAGTCAAAAGATTTTTTGATCTCTACAGCCTTAATGGAAGAAACGGATCATACAGACGAAGGCATTCCGTGCCGTCTCGTAAAAGAAGAACAGATGGCGGCTCCTTTAAACAAGAAAAAGATATTGATCATTGAAGATGATACTGATATTCGTGAATTTTTGAAGAAAGAAATATCTGTTTATTTTGAGGTGGTAGCCGAGGCTGATGGTGTGGCGGGTTTTGAACGTGCACGGACTTATGATGCTGATCTGATAATATGTGATGTCCTAATGCCGGGAATGAATGGGTATGAAGTAACCCGTAAGTTAAAAAATGAATTTAGTACCAGTCATATTCCGATCATTCTGCTGACAGCAATGGGAACTACCGAAAATAAATTGGAAGGAGTAGAAAGTGGGGCGGATGCGTATGTAACCAAACCGTTCAGCTTAAAATTGCTTTTGGCACGGATGGTTCAATTGATTGACCAGCGTGAAAAGTTACGTGAGAAATATGTGAATGATCCCAGTATAGAGCGACCGGCTATTTATACTTCTGATAAAGATAAACAGTTCCTTGATAAATTGCAGGCTATTATAGAGCAGGAGTTGGGAAATTCGGAATTTACGATGGAAGACTTTGCTGCCCGGATGAAATTGGGGCGTACTGTATTCTCTAAGAAAGTTCGTGGTTTGACAGGGCATACTCCTAATGAATATTTCCGTATTATTCGTCTGAAGAAAGCGGCGGAATTATTGTTGGAAGGTAATTATAATGTGAGCGAAGTTTCTTATAAAGTAGGTATCAGTGATCCGCTTTATTTTAGCCGTTGTTTCAAGACACACTATGGCGTGTCTCCTTCTGTTTATCTGCGTGGAAAAGAGAAAGAAATATAGAGTGGGCAACCTTTATTGTATAATCGGGCGGTAAATATCAGTTCGTTTCTTAAAAAGCTTAAAGTGTATAAATTTCCATGTTAATGAACAAAAATACATTTTGGGGCTTTATA
>OIGD01002681.1_pt1 | contig 13272 bp, 8 predicted proteins | sample 1582211 | NCBI WGS metagenome assembly OIGD01 (sample SAMN04414078, study PRJEB24778) | human gut metagenome | material: faecal | host: Homo sapiens
GAACGATCATAAGATATTCCTTTTTCTCTGTATCTCCGCCTGGCCTCTTCAATGAAATTCTCGGGGATTGAAGAAATTTGCGCAAAATTTACAGAATGCAATAAAAATTCTTTATTAAAATCAGTATAATATTCTTTAAGATAGGTAGAGATTTTATTCTTTTCATTTTGAGAAAGGTTTTTAAAGCCTGCAATATTTTGTAATGTGCGTGTGATGTCGAAGCGGCCACAGTTAGGACAATCTAGTCTCAAACCATCAAAAGTTTGTGAATTAACAAATTCTTTGGCTTTAGCACCACACACAGGACATAGGGTTTCTTTTGCAATGGCATAAGACTTTTCTGTCTCTGGGAAAGCAATACTTCCTTCTGGAATACCCTTAATTTCTTCCTTTTTAATTGTTTTATCAGTCATTGCTTTCCTTTCTTGGATATTTCCAAGTTAGAATACCGGTAAAAGCTTCTTGTAACAAAGATTGGAATAAAGTTTCAAAATGCTCTAATTCTTCTTGTTGAGCTACAATATACTTATTAATTTGTTCAACCTTTTTAGCAAATTTTTCTTGCAAAGGCCATGGCGGAAGCATTAACAAAATCTGTTTTAATGCACTACCATTAAATTGAGGTTGGGCGACACCAGAAACTAATCTGTTGGCTTGTTGCCAATATGAATCCGTCAATGAATAAGCCCAATAAAACTCTGGAATTATTTTCTTTTTATTAAATATAATCCGAATAAGAAATGAAGCAAAAATTGCATCAGTATCATTGTTATAAAGGAGAGTCTTTCCATAAGATGCTCCTGTTCTTGCCACTAAAATATCTTTATGATATAGCTTATAATCCTCCATTTTATTATCGTAGTTTAACCATGCCTTATTGCCATTATCAATATATCCATCTTTCCCAATATCTGTAATTCTTATATATCTAGTATCTCCACTATCTTGTGCTGTTGCTGTATATCCATATTGTAAAGTACATACATCAGGATTGCCTAAAGTAGTAATTTCCCAACCTTTGGGGTTGGTGATAGGATCACCAAACATTTCTTGGAAAATGGCGGGGATAAGGTCTTTGGTTAATTGAATGGTTTCTTTACGCAATTTAATCATTTCTGCAACTGCGTCTAAAGTTTTTACAATATATTCCTGTTCATCTTCATCTGTAGGATACGGAATAGATAGTTTCATCAAATCTGATGATTTCAAATTATTTATATTTACACCTTTAGATATATTATAAATGTATTTCTTATAAAATTCTGACTGAAAATAATAGGAAACATACTTTGCACAAAAATCTTTACATCGAATAACACCGCAAAATGCACCAAATGTTTTAGGTGAATCATCTAATATCAATACTGATTTTCCTACTAAATTTTTGCTTCCACTTGATGTAGCTATTAAAATATCATTTTTTTTAAGATATTGCTTATTTTGAATTTTATTATTTGATACGTAAACTATCTTATTTAAATTTAACTCTCCATTATCAATATTATTTGAACGCAACAACAGAGTACTATTTTCTTGTAAGTTCTCGGATGCATCTGAAGGTTTATAAGACACACCATTAATATATTCAAACTTTTCTTTATTTTCTAGATATTCTTCTTTCCAGCCTTGAGGTAATTGATTAACCATGTTTTACCTCCAGCATTTTTTGCAATTTTTCCAGCATTGCCAAAGATTTCTTTTCTGATTCGATAATCATTTGCACATACTCTTGCGGGGTATATTCAAACACGCGTGGTTTATATTCCACTTCTTTGTATTTAGAAGGCAACAATGAATAATCTTGAGCCACCAATTCTTCTTTACTCACGTTAAAAGACTTTTTGCTTTCTTTTTTATCTTGGTAAAATTCTTTAATCTCAGGAATATCATTATCATCTATCGGCGTTTGCTTATCACCAAGGCTAAAGCCGCAATTTTCCATTTCATAAAACCAGACTTTATCGGTATTTCCGCCTTTGGCAAACAACAAAACTGCCGTTGCCACACCGGCATAAGGCTTAAACACACCGGAAGGCATTGTAATAACCGCATCAAGCTGATTATCTTCAATCAACATCTTACGAGCTTGCTTATAAGCTTCATTTTCAGTCGAAAGAATACCAGCCGGAACAATAATGCCGGCTCTACCACCAGATTTTAATAATCTTAAAAAGAACGGAATAGCCAAGACTTCGGTCTTTTTGGTTCTGACCTTGCTCAACAAATCAGGTGAAACATCATCATAATCCAAAGAGCCTTTAAACGGCGGATTGGCTAATATCACATCAAAATAAGATTTTGCTTGTTTCGGATTTCTCTCATAAAAGTTTTGTGAAAAAGCATCTTGATAAAAAATATTTGGGTTTTCAATTCCATGAAGCATCATATTCATTGAGGCAACACGTAACATGCTGGCATCAAAGTCAAAACCATAAAACATTTCCTTTTGCATAAATTTATGATCGGCATCAGAAAGCAAATCACCGGCATAATAATCATCGGTTATTTGCCCTGAAGCGGAACTGTTTTTCTGCAAAATATGATTCAATGCCGCTACCAAAAAACCGGCGGTACCGCACATTGGGTCAGCGATACGCTCATTTTTTTTAGGATCAACCAATTCAACAATCATCTTGATGATGTGTCTTGGTGTCCTGAATTGTCCGTTAATGCCGGCTGTTGAAAGCTTGCTTAACAGATATTCATACAAATTGCCTTTAATATCATCTTGATCCAAAGGAAGATCGTCAATATCATTGATAGCGGCACTCAATAAAGACGGCTTGTTAATCAATAAATAAGCATCTTTCAAATATGCTCCGGCTTTGGTATTAGAAAAATCACATTGTTTCAAAAAAGGAAAGACTTTATCTCGCATTGTATTTAATAAGTCATCTCCGCTTTTTTGTTTTAAATTACGCCAACGAACGTCTTTCCCCTTAATTTCGGGAGAATTTTTATCAAAAGGATTGATTTTGAAATTAGGAAAATTTGTTTTGTAAGATTTATGAGTCAGTTTAGCAGTACGAGCCTTTTTATCTTCCTGCTCATCAAGCATTCTTAAAAAAATCAAATAAGTAATTTGCTCAATTACCGACAACGGATTCGTAATACCGCCTGTCCAAAATTTTTCCCACAATGCATCTACTTTTTGCTTAAACTCTTGATAAGTCATTATTCGGCTCTTGTCTCTTCAATCTTAAAATTATCCAAAATCTCAAACAGTTCATCTGCTTGGACACTGCTAAACACGCCGTCGATGCTGTTTTTATCCAGCGATGTAAACGGGGCTTGATATAACCTTGCAAAATTTATGCCATTATTGGCTATAATCTGGTTTTGTAACATTGATAAAAATTGATTTTGCCTTGCAGTTAAATGATATTTTTGCACAAAATCAGCAAATTTCGCTTTGATATAAGCCTCATCCATGCCTGAAATGGTCATTAAAATTTGTTCCAATTTTTCCGTAGATGGGAAAAACTCTTGCAAAGTTTGTTTATCTAAAGACGGATTCTGTACCATAATCAAAGATAGAATTTGCTCAAAATCTTTACCGTTCAGACCTTGTCCTGATTTTATTTTTTGAATAACCGGTTCAGTATCTATAATATGCTGCAGAATATCGGTAATTTGACGTTTATATGTTTCTGAGACGTTCGGATAAAGTTTTTTAACCTGTTCAAACTTAATTTGACTTTCATCTTCAGAAATATTCAAAATTCTTGGTGGTAGAGTATGAGCTCCATCATCTTCTGCCAAATACATCAAATCTCGCAAATCTTGACGTATTTTCTCCAAGTCAGCAAAAGTCGCACTTTGCCAAAACTCAGGCGACAATACCTTATCTATCGTTTCTTGTTTGGCTGCAACCTTATGCAAATTTGTCGGCAACGAAGCAACCTTTTCTATCATTTTTTGCTGTAAATCTTCGCATGGCTTCTTTTGTAATATACTCTTCTCTATGCTCGTAACCAAATTATCAAAGCGAAAACTTGGTGCATGCCCCTGAATATCTATCCATTGCATCAATTTGGCTAAATCTGCCTTTAAGCGAACTTCCGTATCTGCTTTTGTAAAATCCAGATTTTCTTTTTTAGCAAAAAAACGCTTTTCTTTCCATTTTTCTTTTACAGATATGCTATTTTCAGGCAACTGGTTAATCATATCCGAAAGTTGGTCAACCATCTGCTGCTGAATATCCAAATTTTGTTGAGATTGAGCCAATTTGCATATTTCTATACGATTTTCAAAAATCTTTTGCATTAAAGACTTTTGTTCGGGAGCTTTAATCTGTTTCTTTTTATTATCATCTTGCTCAAAATATGCAAAATTCTGCCAATGATCAAAAATCTTAAAATATAATTTGTCTTTTCCGCGACCAAACAAATCTTTGCATAATCTGGTTCCGCGGCCAATCATCTGCCAAAACTTAACTTTAGATTTTAGCGGCTTCGCAAATACCAAATTTACAACTTCCGGCACATCAATACCAGTGTCCATCATATCAACAGAAACGGCTATTTTAAGAGAACTATCCTTATCTGAAAAATCATCAATTAAACTTTCTGCTCGACCATCATATATATCAATAACGGCTGCTATCTTGCCACCATATTGCGGATACATCTCATCAATGATGCTAAGTATAAAAGCCGCGTGGTCATGATTGCGGGCAAAAATAATGGTCTTGCCAATAGTCTGACCATCAGCATCTTTAATGCCGTTTTCCATAAGATTTTGAATAATCAGCTTGGTTGTAGCTCTATTCATTACCTGTGTGTCAATAGATCTGGCTTCAACCGACAATTCTTTATCAATATCACCGCTTTCTTCCAAGTCTTTTATTTGTTCTGGATTTAGTTGGTTATAGTGAATCCCTTTACGCAAAAACTGTGTATCATATCGATAAGCAACATAATCCACCAAATATCCTTGTTCGATTGCCTCTTCCAAAGAATAATAAAAGGTTGGTTTTCCTTCCTCACAGTTAAAAAGTTGAAATGTATTACGATTTACAAAATCAACCGGTGTTGCAGTCAATCCCACTTGCAAGCAATCAAAATATTTAAAAATATCAGCATATACGTTATAAATACTACGGTGTGATTCATCTGCAATAATTAAGTCAAAATAACCAACGTCATACTTTGCATATTGATTCATCATTGTAGGATATGTCGAAAAGACAATATCTGCATACTGGCTTTTACAGCCTTTTAAAACTGAAGATAAAACAGAATTTAGAAGGGTATTAAAATTACGACTGGCTTGCTTAACCAAAGCGTTTCTGTCACATAAGAATAAAATTCTTTTGGCCCAACCCTTATCTTGCAATAACTTACTTAATGCAATAGAAACTCGTGTTTTGCCGGTTCCTGTTGCCTGGACAATTAATGCTTTTCTTTGCTTTTTACTAAAAGTTTCGCAAACTGCTTTAATTGCTCTAATTTGATAATCTCGACCTGTAATATTAGGATCTGGTTGAGCTGTAGCAATATCACCCTTGTCTCTTTGATAAATTAATCTTTCCAAACTATCGCGAGAATAAATTCCCCAAACGGTTCTTGGTGGATATTTGTTAGCATCGTCCCAAATTTCGGTTTCAAAACCGTTTGTATAAAAAATTATCGGACGCTTTCCATACTGTTTTTCTAAAGCATCTGCATATAAAGAAGCTTGTTTTTTACCTTTATCAGCATTTTCTGAAGTTTTCTTAGCTTCTATCACAGCTAGCGGAGAGCCATCTTTTCCCCATAAAACATAGTCACATCGTCCTTTGCCGGTTGGGGTTGGTTGATTATCTACTTCAACTTCTTGACCAACTTCATCTGTGTTTCTTCCATCTGTTGAGATATTCCAATGAGCAGCTCGGATCATTGCATCAATCAAATGCTTACGCGTTTGTTCTTCTGAATATTTTAATTCATCAATGGCAATTTTGTTACTTTCTTTAGCTGTTTTTACTGCCGCTAATTCTAATTTTAATTTTTCAAATTCATCTAATGTTTTTTGAAGTTTAATGTTAGCTGCATCTATTTTTTCTTCGTTGATAATTTGTTTTTTTTGTTTTGGCGCTGTAAAATCAGGGTAATCTTGTGCTTTTACACCTAAAGCAATAACCGCAAACCATTTTGAAACTTCATAAATTTCTTGTAAAAGCTGTAATGCTTGAGCCGATTTAGCATTACCACCGTGCACAATTCCATTTGCAATTTTTCTGATAAAATTTAACTTATACAAGATAACAGAAGGTATCATCTTTTTAAATTTTTCATTTTGCAATAAATCTGCAAAAGAAGATGCTTGTGGCACTTCAATACGATATGCTTTGTAAAGAATAGTTGTGATTCGTTCTGCAAATAAGCATGCTTTAGCTATTGATGATTGGGGATCCGAATATACATACTCTTCTGCAAAAGTTGCAATTTGATACAACTGCGGCGTTTTTTCTTGTAATAATGTAAAATTTGAACTAATCATCTTATTCCTATAATATATCGTAATACGATATTAAAAAGCAGTATATATTTGGTTAAACTTTTTGCAACCAAATTATCAAAACCCATAAACTTTTCAACCTAAGACTTCATTGTGTATTAACTTACATTTATCAATGGCGCAAAGTTGTAAAAAACTGACAAACTTTCAAATTCCTACATTAATAGCTGTACGAAAAATATTCTCCCTCAAAAGTTTTATCTTATCAACAAGATATACGACCTTGTCATTTCAACTTTTATTGTTCAATTCATTTTCCAATAAAACTTTCAAAAAGATTATTGTAAATCTATATCTTTTATACATTTTTATATGTATATTAGGGTAAGCTGTTCTTTGTATAAATTACGGTCCTTTTTCGTTTTAAACAAGGAATAAACCATAAATCCAAAAAATTTTAGCTTGCCAAATAATACTGCCTCTTAATTATACAATAGATTGATACGGTTTCAAATCTGATGCATTTTATGGGGGTTTTCAGTAATTTGCCATTAAGCTATTTGAGGAACCTCCCACTCTCTATTTTTGATTTTTCCTGTTTGATAAAATTCTGTAATTAAATTCACAAATTCTTTAAAATCAGGATTTTCTTTAGTAATTCTATCAATCATATCCCAATCAAGCTCTTTTTTCTCAATTGCCGGAATTAAGATTTGGCTTTCAGAAGGATTTTCACAATTTAATTGGATTAACCCAATATTATGGCCAGAACAGAGAATTCGCAATTCATCCATCGCTTTTTCATCAATAGTTTGAGCTACGAGATATGAGTAATTTGCCCAACTTGAATTTGATACTGTTTGAAAAAAGTATTCTCTTACATTAGATAGGTTAATTTTTATTTTTACTTCAAAGGACCATAAAGATGTTTTATTAAAGGCATGCTTTCCTGCGCAAGATATTACATCTTGATTCCACCCCTCAGAAAGATTCTTCAGGCCAACAATATCAGGATGCAACCATTTATTACCATTACTACCTTTTGAATTAGATGATTTTTTTTCATCTATTCTTTTAGGATATATGTTTAATTCATTATAAAGATATTCACATAACAGAGGATATGAATCATGTTCCGGATGGCCATTAGTTTTTGAGACTTTTTCCGCATCTTTTATTTCTTGCACATCTGTTTTTTCAGAATAGTAATATTTTCTTGGACGTTCTGCCGTAATTTTAATATTAGGAGATAGTGCAAAAATGCGCTTTTTGTAAGCACCTATTTCTGCAACGAGCTGACTAAGCAAAGCTTCTTCCGTATTAATAGGAACAACCGTAGCTTTACTTCTTTCCATTTTAGCGAGACATTCGGCATTTTTATTAGCCCAAATCCATTCAGCTAATTGTCTTGCTGTAAAATATTTGCCTGGATTTCTTTTTAATATATCCACTACTGTTTTACTCAAATTCAGTGCCATAGTCATACTCTTTCAAATATAAGTTTAAGAGGATGTTATGACACCAATTAATAAAAATCAACCCTAAACATCAGATCTTCATACTCGCCTAAGATTTATAAAATGGGTAATATAGGGCAAAAACCTTATGTTTAATAAATATTTACAACAGCCAAACCGGTGATACAGCAAAAAAAACAAAGCCGTATAAAAACATTAGGGAAAGTATTGACAAAGTTATTGACGTTGCGGAAGCAACTTTCATATCAGGTAAACAGCCGGCTTGAATACCAAAAACAACTTTAACTGCAAATTATCCGGTAAGAGGCCAGAGGGAATATTTCAAATCTATAAAAAAAATTGACAAAAAGACTCTAAAAATATTGCGTCTTTGATGAAAATTTGTTATTTTTATTATATATATTTAAGCAGGTAAGGTTGGAGATTGGCGATGAGTTTGAAAACAAAAGCAGCGATTGCGTTAAGTGTTATGTCTTCATGGTTCGGGACATCCGCAGCGCAAAACAGCGGCGAGCCGGAAAAACCGGACAGCGTCAAACGTTCCGAGCTGATTACCAAACCGGCTGCCGACAAAACGGCAAAAACCTTTACCGAATTTCATTCCGTTCAGGAAAATCCGGACAGCATTCAACCGGCAAGCATTGCGGAAATTCCGGATAGTGTTCAGGCGAGGATTGAACAAGAGCGCAAAGCGTTTCAAGACAGCATCATTTTGGAAAAGAAGCATGCCAATTTAAAAGCTTCCGAGAAGCTTATGCTTTATGTTATTGCCCATTTTGAAGGAATGAAAAGCCGGGCCTATTATGACAAGGCCGCCAAAATCTGGACAATTAATCTCGGCAACACCATTCGACCTGACGGCAAGCCGGTGAGACCGGGCGATTGTATCCGTACGGAAGAGCAGGCTTTGGAATATGTAAGCGCCCACATTGACAACAAGATGTCGGAAGATATGGTCAAATACCTGCCGCTGGACCAGATGACACAAGCCGAAATCGCCATTATGGGAAGTTTGTTCTACAATTGCGGCACCGGTATTTTGCACGACAGGAAAGGCAATCCCAAACAATTTGCCCTGACGGCATCCGAATATTTTACGACACGCGGCGACAGCATCAGCAAAGAATTTGACAAGGCGTTTATGAATTACTGCCATGTAAAAGGTTCCGTCAACAAAGTGCTGCAGGAACGGCGCAAGAATGAACTGACTTTTCTGCACGGGGAAGTGCAGATTACGGTTGATGAGCAAACCAATATCGACGAGAATATCGTTAATTTGAAAAATGCCACGCTTGGCAGTTTGTACGGCTGCCGCGGAGACCCGGAAACAATTATGGAACGTTTCAGCGAAGAATCGCGCTATCATTGTCCGACAGATTCTCTGAAAGTCGCAATTGACCGAGAACTGGCTCAAAAGACTTATGTTAAGCGGGCCCGGCCGACACCTCGTCCGAAAACGACCGCTCAAAAAAGGCCTTCCTCCCGGAGCCGCGGCGGCAGATAATATTACAAACCCCGGAAAATACCGGGGTTATTTTCATACACAAAAAAACAGGCTTTGCACTTCAGAGTGCAAGGCCTGTTTTTCACATATTTAAATTTTTTCTTTGACAATAGCGGAAATTTTTCCGTCTTCCGCCGACCACAGAACCGTTCCGGCTTTTTTGGCAGAGACAAACCCTGCACGGCTCAGCCGTTTGATTCCCTGCCCGTCAACCGAGCAATAACCGGAAAAATCATCCGTTTTGACCAGCAGAATTATCTTCCCCTTATGGTTGATAATATGCATTTCCTGACATCCCGGCATAATCGGTTCGTCTTTGCCGGTTTCATCCAGCTGATACAGCTTATTCTGTTTGGTAATGCTGTATCCGCAGGCCATGGGCCAAATTCCGTCTTTGACTCCTTCGGTAGCCGAGCGAATTGTCAGGCTGTCCAAATCAAATGCGCGGTGAGCACCGTCAACGATTGTCTCCAGATAGCGCCGTTCTCTCTCATCAGCCGTTACCGGATAGTAGCGGTGGATGGCAAAAGAATCACAACGCGTCAAAGACTGGCCGTTGTTGCGGTAAAGCGCGATGTTGTCTCCGGTTCGGGCTATGATAAAGAAGGCGTTTCCGTCAATTTCATCATAGTCTTCAATTGCCAGAGAAGACCCGAGACTGTCACACAGCTGAAGCTTTCCGGCTTCTGTTTTTTTAATGATTAAACCTTGACCGATCGGGGTTCCCTCAACAGTCTTTCCACTCTCTCCACGGCAGCTTGCAAAAAGTGCCACACCAGCCAGAACGCATCCGACCCAAAAGATTTTTTTCATAATTAAATAAAGTTTAGGTGAAACAAAAAAATATCTTAATACTAAATTTTATTGAATACACAATAACATAAACGAAACAGAATGTCGACAAAATTTTCACAGTTTTTCTAAAATTTCACATTTACTCGGCTGCAAAAAACTTGATCGGCCGCCGGTTTTATTTTATGTTCGGAACAAAGCAACTGATTGAGGTTTATGATGGACGACAAATATATTCAACTTTCGCAAAAGCAGACGGAAAAAGCCCGGATGGTCATTTCCTCACTGAACCTTATTGAGATTTGGGAGAAAGCCGGAGCAACGATCAATCCGGTCGGTTCTTTCAGAATCGGTGTTTTGGCCAAGCACCGCGACATTGATTTTCATATTTACACCGACAGTTTGGACATTGGCCGGAGCTTTGCGATTATAGCCGAGCTTTGCCGTCACAAAGGCATAAAGAAATGCACTTTTGCCAATTTGGCGGAAACCGACGAATGCTGTTTTGAGTGGCATCTTTATTATGAAGACGATGAAGCGCAAACCTGGCAGATTGACCTGATTCAAATAAAAAAAGGCTCTTTCTATGACGGCTATTTTGAAAAAACAGCCGAAAAAATAATCGCCGCCATGACCGAAGAACAGCGCAAAACAATCCTGCGCTTGAAATTTGAAACGCCGGACGAACTTAAAATAAGCGGCATTGAATATTACAAAGCGGTTATTCAGGACGGCGTGCAAACCTCGGAAGATTTGCTGCGCTGGCGGCAGACACACCGCTTTGACGGCATCATTGAATGGTAACCTCCCTGTTTCAATGTTGCCTCACCTAAAGTCTGGCTTCAGAAAAGATGATTTTCCCCAATAAAAATTATGGGCCCGACGTTTTTGATTAATGACTTATAAAACCTTTTCGGATATAATAATTTCGTTATTAATCAGGAGAGGATGATACTATGAAGAAATTGTTTTTCAGTATGCTATTCTCTGTCTTAGCGATTAATTCGGCAATGGCAGCAGCGGGGACTCCTGCGGCGCCTGCGACTACCGGCTTCTGGAGTCATTTTGAAGGGATGAATGCCCTGACCGTGGTTTTTGCAAGCTTGTGTATTTTTGCGATTGCTTATCGCTTTTACGGAGTATTTATTGCAAATAAAGTCTTACGCCTGGATGCCAACCGCACCACACCGGCGGTAAAATATGCCGACGGGCATGACTATGTCAAAACCAACAAAAACGTTTTATTCGGACATCACTTTGCCGCAATTGCAGCCGCCGGACCGCTGGTCGGACCGGTTTTGGCCGCTCAGTTCGGTTTTATGCCCGGAGCCTTGTGGATTCTCATCGGCTGCGTTTTAGGCGGCGCCGTTCACGATATGGTGGTTATTTTCGCCTCCGTCCGCCACAAAGGCGAGAGTCTGGCAACCATTGCCGAAAGGGAAATTGACCCGTTTACCGGAACAATCGCCGGGTTTGCGGTTTTGTTTATTCTTATTCTGACACTGGCCGGTTTGTCTCTGGCCTGCGTCAGCGCCATGCATAATGCGCCGTGGTCGCTGTTCATTGTTGCGATTACCATGCCGATTGCCATTCTGATGGGCCTGATTATGCGCTATAAAGAAAACGGCGTTATGCTGGCCAGCATCATCGGCATCACCCTGCTGGTTATCGGTATTATCTCGGGGCATGGCCTGATGCAGGAAGATGTTTTGGGCTGGATGTTCAACTGGGACAAAGACACCGTTTCAATTGCCATTCCTCTGTACGGCTTTATTGCTTCGGTTCTGCCGGTCTGGCTGCTTCTGGTTCCGCGGGATTATCTGTCCACCTACCTTAAAATCGGTACAATTCTGATGCTGGCTTTGGGTATTATTTTCGTTCAGCCGGACATCATGATGCACATGTTTACCCCGTTTGACCAAGGCGGCGGCCCGGTTATCAACGGTCCGGTTCTGCCATTTATTTTCATTACCATTGCCTGCGGCGCAATCTCCGGTTTCCATGCAATTATCGGCACCGGAACGACACCGAAAATGATCGGCAACGAAAGAGAAATTCTGTTTGTCGGTTACGGTGCAATGCTGACCGAAGGCTTTGTGGCGATTATGGCTTTGATTGCCGCCTGCACCATGATGCCGGGCGACTATTTTGCGATTAACGCCTCCCATGACGCTTATCAGGCTTTGCTGGCTGCGCACCCGAATTTTGCAGTAACCGATCTGCCCTATTATGAAGAGCATATCGGCCTTGACCTGCACGGACGCACCGGCGGTGCCGTTTCTCTGGCTGCCGGCATGGCTCACATCTTCCGCAATCTGCCGTATATGGACCATTTGGTTGCCTATTGGTATAACTTTGCAGTGATGTTTGAAGCCGTGTTTATTCTGACCGCCGTTGACGCCGGAACCCGCGTCGGCCGCTTTTTCCTGCAGGAAATGCTGGGCAAGGCTATGCCGAAATTCAACGATAAGGAATGGATGCCGGGCATTGTCATTACCAGTGCCGTTTTCACTTTCCTATGGGGATATCTGGTTTACACCGGAAACATCAGCACCATCTGGCCGCTGTTCGGCTTAAGCAATCAGCTGCTGGCCGCCTGTGCTTTGATTGTCTGCACCACCATGCTGCTCCGCCTGAATCGCGGCAAATACACGCTGGCCGTTGCCATTCCGGGTATTTTCATGGTGGTTGTAACTTTCTGGGCCGGATATTTGCAGGTATTTGAACAATATCTGCCGAAAGACCAGAATCTGTTGGCTATCTTAGGCTGCATCGTCATGTTCCTGATGATTGTCGTTTTGGCCGGCGCTTTCCGCAAGTGGATTCAGCTTATGCGGATTAAGACGACGGTTAAAGACGCCTATGGCGAAGAAGTCAAGGCTCTGGCCGTTGAATAACGGTTCCTTCTTCAGATAAAAGCAAATCCCCGGCACAAGCCGGGGGTTTGTTGTTTAATGGCAATCAATAACCGACGGCAAACCAGCTGACATAACCTGTGCGTATCCCGGTTGTATCTGTATCAAAATATCTTATTTTGAACGATGATGTTCCGATACT
>OIGD01002683.1_pt1 | contig 13270 bp, 7 predicted proteins | sample 1582211 | NCBI WGS metagenome assembly OIGD01 (sample SAMN04414078, study PRJEB24778) | human gut metagenome | material: faecal | host: Homo sapiens
TTTTATTGCTTATTATCCGCACCCAAAAAGTTGCATTTATAAGTTGAACTCAAGTTTCCAAAGCCAACATAAGTAAACAACAATACACCGTCACTAGGAGCTTCTAATGTAAATTGTCCATTAGCATCAGTAATCGTACCGATAATTGTTCCTTTTACTACAACATTTACACCAGGAAGAGTAATACCAGCCTCATCCTTTACGATACCTGTAACTTTAATCCTTTGAGAAGGAGACATAAAAGCAACATTGTCAGTGTCAAAGGAAACAGATTCACCTAATACATTCAAGGGAAATGCCAAACACCCTATAAATGCATACAACTTAAAATTCCAAAGAAAACTCTTTTGAATTTCTGTTCGAACGCTTTTGTTTTTCATAATTTTAAATACCATATTTTTAGTTCAACAAAGAAGTAGATATAGTAATTTACCCATACCTATTACTAAGAGCAAAAGTAGACTATAGAACAGTATTTCGATGAAACAAATGTCTCATTAAATACCATAAACATCCCCTTAAGGAGAAAAAAATAGAATTTTTTTCCTATACAGAACTAATAGGAACTTTGTTGTTTCTTATCAGAATACACAATATATTCCCATGAACGCAATAATGCATTAACATTCTGTTTATCAACCACTACCTTGATATTATGTTTTCCATTGGGCAATTGATAATTCCAGAAAAGATCTAAACGACGATAACGGAAACTTGTTGGAAACTCAGCTTCCTCTACAAAATGATTATCAATATAAAGTTTTGCTTTTATAATATCATCCGGTTGACTATAGTCCCTACGAATCGCCTCACCCCTAATTACAAAACCAACCCCATCTATGTCAAAAGATAAAGTATCAATATCTGTACAGTTCAATCCTTTCTTAACCAGCGGATACACTCCTTCAAAACATTGTTCTAAACGTACAGCAGTAGGCTTTTGTATCGGTAGCATTACCTGATTGTCAAACACCGTCCCTCCATTTTTCTCTATCATTAGAAGAGCATGTCTATAACTAATAGCATATAAATCATCTAAACTCAATGAAGTATATTTAAATTTCTTGGCTTCTGCTCCTCTCAAACCTTGCATCCAATATTCCGGAATCTGACTATAGCCCAGCATCACACCTAAAATACCACCGGCAGAAGAAGGATTACAATCAGAATCTTGCCCAGCACGTGTAGATATTTCCATTGTTTTAGTAAAATCTCCATTACCATACAACAAACCAAGAACAATATAAGCTGCATTTATCTTTGCATCAATATCTAATGGTACAAAAACTCCATCAGGACATCCAACTTCTTCCGAATAATGTTTCTGCAATTCAAACCATGTCTGTTTCCAATCATCCGGGTATTGTTTATGCCATTTTATTACATCCGAAATACATTGATAGAATGTACTTTCAATAGGTATGGTTTTCAAAGCTTCCTCCACAATATACTGAATATCATTTGATATAAAAGCCAAACTATACATCGCACCCACATATACTCCACCATACCAACCATCACCATAACACATAATATGTCCAATCTTATCGCTAATCTCAGAAGCAGAATTTGGCATACCTGGATTCATCAAGCCAGCAAAATCAGCTTCAATCTGATAATCTATATCATCCGCATGGGGATTAAACAACCAATGCCCAGACTCCTTTACCCCATGTAAAATATTGTATCTAGCAGCCTGATTAGCATGCCACAAATTATAGTCTGCCGTCGCAAATGCAATGGCAAAAGAATCAACAGGAGCGTCTAGTCCAACTCTTTCCAATACATCTACAAATGTCAAATCCATATAAATATCATCATACAAATCGGGCCAAGAATCCATTAACTCTTGTACATAGCCTTCATGCCATGGGATAGACTGATAATCTTGTATAAATGTTCCCTGATATCTGAACTCCGTATGACTGCCAAAACTAACTCCAATGGTTTGTCCTGCCCATCCTCCTTTTATTTTATCCAAAAGTTGGCTTGTAGACATGGTATTTGTAACTGACGAAGATTGTTGGTGGCAAGAAGTCATTGTTCCTCCAGCCAAAAACAAGATTAATACAATAACTAATTTTTTTCCGATTGTTTTCATAATATTATCTCATAAGTATTCTGCAAATCCAATAGCCTATAGTATTCTATTGCGCATAAATTCAATTACTTCTTTTTGATAAGGAATCGAAACTTGCGCTCCAATTCTTGTGACAGACAAAGCAGCAGCTGCTGTTGCAAACTGTACACAATCCTGTAAATCTACTCCTTCCACCCACTGAGCTACAAAAGCACCACAGAACGTGTCACCAGCTCCTGTCGTATCTACTGTATTCACTACATATGAAGGAATCTGTTTCTCCATCTCATCCGAAACAATAACCGACCCCTTTTCTCCCAATGTCAGAATTACGACTTGTCCTACTCTTCTCAATAGACTTCGAGCAATACCTATCGGTTCCGAAAAGTCCAATGACTGTCCTGCTATAAGCATAGCCTCAGTCTCGTTCAGAATAAGAATATCCACTTTCTCCAGGATATAAGAAGGTATCTGCTTGGCCGGAGCTGGGTTCAAAATGATTTTAGTGTCAACAGTATGAGCATACTCAATCAACGAAATCACCGATTCATAAGGAATCTCCAGCTGCAGCACCAATGCATCCGCTTCTTTTATAACTGGAAGAATAGTATCCATTCTTTCTCCTCGCAATAAATTATTTGCCCCTGGAGCCACAGCAATGCAATTCTCTCCATTTTCCGCAACAAAAATAAAAGCAATCCCAGTAGAGTGTCTCACACACTTCTGAATATAATCCACATCAATTCCACTATCTACAAAAGAGGTTATAAGTGTATCTGCATAGGCATCATCTCCCAGACAAGAAATAAATGAGACATGTCCTCCTGACCGGGCAGCAGCAATTGCCTGGTTAGCTCCTTTGCCTCCATATGAAAGGCAATATTCTGCATCTCCTATTGTCTCACCCGGTTCAGGCAGGTGACTGACGCGGGCAATCAAATCAACATTCGTGCTACCGACCACAACTATTTTCTTACATTTTTCCATTTCATCATTAGATATATAAATTACCATTTAAAGTCCCGCATAAATAATCAAACCGATTCCAGACAAGAACAGAATGAACATACATGTCAGTAAAGTTCTGTTTATTTTAGGACCTCCCACAAATTCTTTCCAAATAAATACGCCCCAGAATGCAGCCACCATCGTAGCACCTTGTCCCAATCCATATGAAATGGCTGCACCGGCTTTTTCCGTAGCCAACAAACTGAACAGATTGCCAATACCCCAGATTATACCACCCAATATTCCTACAGCATGCAGACGGAAACTACCAGCAAAATAATCCCCATAAGATGTAGATGTACCGACAAAAGGACGCCTCATGGCGGCTGTATTGAAAATGAAGTTACTGGTGAAAATACCAATAGAAAAAATCACCATTGCTGTATAGGGGGTCATCTTACCGACTTCAGGACATTCAAAATTCTGCAAATCCATAGAACTTGCAATAAAGCGGAAAAAGAAAGACATCATAATACCTGCCACTATAGCTATCACAATACCTTTTGTTTTTTGTTGCTCCCCACCTTTTCCCATATTCTTATAGGCCCAAGCATTAAAGACAATCGCCACAATCACCAGCAGAACTCCTAAGAAAAGGAATACCGGACTACCTTGCGGTGCATTAAAATAATTAATGAATACTCCCAGAACCAAAGCCAGCCCTACTCCCAATGGAAAGGCCACAGACATACCTGCAATAGAAACAGAGGCAGAAAGTAGAATATTGGAAAGGTTGAATATGACACCCCCGATAAGAGCCGAAGCCAGATTAGATGCGTCAGCCTGCAACAAATCATCAACAAAACCTCGTCCCAATTCCCCTACGCTCCCCATTGTAAACGCAGCCAGAAGTGACAAAAGTAACACACCTATTACATAATCCCAATAGTAGAGTTCGTATCGCCAGACACGACTGCCCGCCAGCTTCTGGGTATTGCCCCAAGACCCCCAACACAGCATTGTTATAAAACAAAACACTACTGCCAACGAATAATTTTCAATGATAAACATAGTATTAGAATTGATTTATTAGAATTAAATACTCAAACAGTTACTGACCACAAAATTAACCTGCAAAAAGGATTTAGCATATAATAAATGTCCCAATAAATAATACAAAAGTCTCAATCCCATTCCAAACTATTTCACATCTTATATCCTGAGACTATTTTACCTTTTCTACAGTCAAATAGTCCAATCCTATCAATGAATTAACTGCCTTTTCATTTTTATCCAGCTGTACAAGTTTCAAGAAATTCTCCCCTTTCTTCAGCTCCAATATACCTAGTTCAACTGTCATCATGCTCAACTTTGAATTATAAGTATCAACAGAGGGAAGAACCGGACTTTCATTTACCTCAACAGAAAAGCGACCATAATCTGGGGCAATCGTAAACCTGCACTTTACCGAATATTTTCCTCCCTCATCAACCACAAAACCTAAATTAGCACAATCTCCTTTCCTACTTTCTCTCCATATAAACTGTACTCCATTACTCCAATTCATCTCAGGAATACACTGCGTTCGTTCCATGCCACCAGTTACAGAAATATTCATAAATTCTCCCTCCACTTTTCCATTTTTGTCAACAGAGTTACTCACCAGGTCATTCTTATGCTTCGCTATATCAATTACAGCCATCTTTTCTTCTGGTTTCCGGTTCGTTTTTCCTCCCGGAAGCATATACCAATAAGTAGTCGGTGCGTAATTGACATATGTCGCACTCTGATGCCAAAATTCCATATCAAAAACAAGAGATTTCTTAAACGTTATGCCATCCAACCCACGATATCTCAAATTTGCCACGTGTCCAGGCTGATAAGCTCCTGTGCCATCGGGTTGGGCAATAAAAGGATGTTCAAAGAAATTTGGCATACACCAAGCATAACCGTAATAATCCTCCGTCCCGGTCCCAAAATGTGACGGGAAACTTTCTCCATCAATATATACCTTTTCATCCCCTTCACCCCACCAATCACCAACTGTATTAAAGATTGTTATAGCATCACCAACATAAACACCTTGACCAGTTAAAGTTACAAAGTTTATGTCTTCTGCATCCAATGTCCCATTGATACTCTTATGTAACCCTGTATATTTACGATGATATTCCATCCAGCCTACGCCGAAATACATGGTTCTCTCATTCCATTCCCAATCAGACGAATAAACAGTAAGAGATGTACTCACTACTTCAGTTCTCAAATTCTCCAGAGAAATTTCACATTTATCTTTATACGGCATCACCCAATAACAAGTCATCATAGAATCTTTGCTTACAGTAGTATAAAACGAACTATAAGGCGAAAGACGATTACCCGTTCCATAAAAATCACCAACCGGACACCAAACTGTCTGATTACCATCAAAAGTAATTCTAAGTATCACGGAACGTAAAGCTTGAGCCAAATCATCAGCAGATAGTTTAAGTTGTATACCACGTATAGCTCCTCCACCCTCTAGAACAATCCGATTCTCTCCCGATAAATTCGTAATAGCCTTATCCCCAGATACTTTTTTTTGATATTTTCCTTCAAGAATAGGTTGTTCCATCAGTTCTCTCTGTGTACCATCAAGTACATCAGCTTCCTTTTTCAAATCATCCAAAGTAAATGTTTTTACAATACTTCCCTTATCATATGTGCGATAGTTTACACTATAAAAGAAGTTCTCTCCGGGTGGACGATTCCCTGCTGCAGTGATACCAGGAGTTTCATAAGTAATCTTGCAATGCTTTGCATAAGGAATCGGTAAATACAAATCATGTCCCCGTTGTTTATAAGGAGTCAAAGGAGATACAGACGTAGATATAGGCGCATCTGCCAGAAAGTGACCACTGATAAGACTCAGTACCTCACCTTCAATAGCTGGTATATCCGAATCATCCAAATAAAAACGTAATATACCGTTATCATTATAGTTGGCCACCGTAATCCATATACGTACTACAGCACCAGGTCCTTCTGCGTCAAACATAACAAATTCCCTACGTCCATCCTTTTCTTCCGTACGAAGAAACTGGCTAAAATCCCAATTAGCAAACCAGTCATAAGAACCTTTCACTGCATGATCTGAGAAACGGTCATAACTGCTGAACTGCCGCACAGTGTAATATGGAGATGGATAATCAACCAATGACTCACGGTTGGTCATCTCCTGCAACAAAGAGGAAAAAGTTATCTCATTACCATTAGCAAACGAAGAAAGTATAAACACCTGCATCAGCAAGACCAAAAAGAATTTACTACATGTCATTATTTGTCATGATATTAAAATTATACCAGATATTTTCTATACCAATACATAAGCTCCCTTACAGTCCATACATAGTCTTAGTCAGTATCCCGACGTCAAACGTTGGGGTGTATTCAAATATTTATGGACTACCGGATCTTCCAGTGCCTCTGGAGTATTCACAATAGACATCGGAATATAATACGAATCAGCCATATCAGTGAGCTGCTCAACAGACTGTTTCCCTTCACGGTATGTCAAATCAAACTCAAAATTCATTTCACCGGGAGAATCTACACAGAAGTTAACTACCCATAAGTTATTGTAAAGCATACCATAAAGTTCATTTTCTTTTTTAGGAGCATCCTGCAATCGCATCCCCATATGATGTCCTCCAAAACTGACAATTGGAACGTCTCCTGACGACCAGATCCGTGCACCATCCTCCGCTTCATATTTCACCCAGCTGTCTATAACAAAAAAGTCCTTGCATGAGTTAGGTATTTGTTCTTTGTACAGTTCATAAGGAATTCCTCCATTGGTAGCAACCGGTTGTCTACAATCCTGAGGAAAAGGAAACTTAGCATAGAATACTTCTGGTGCTATTGATGAAATTCTGTCAAAGAAAATATTAACCTTCGCTCTCGGAACCTCTTTGAAAATCTCAACCTGACGGTTCATATTCTTCACCCTTGGATGTTCCATATCCTGCGAAACAATCCATGAATAAGGTGTTTCTCTCACTTTAGCCTTACTTTTCGGTTTTGCCCACTCCATTCTAGTAATCTCATTGAACTTCTCTATACGTTGTGCTTCATCCATATGCATATAGATATCACCTTGAGACCATCTGTCCATATCATTGAAGTGTACTACCATGAAGTCGGCAAGCCCTTCCGTAAACAACGGTTCATCCATACCTTTCCAGCGTGCAGATGTCACCCAACCGTTCTTATCAAAAAATAACTCCGGCAAATCTATTTTCTTATCAATAATCTCTACCTCCGAGGTATCAAGTGCAAAACGAGTAAACGAATTAGCCGGCATATCAGATACCCAAAACCATGCCTCAGTTCCTCCGGGAATCGCCTCACGACTAGTATTAAGATTCTCATCAACTACCCAGCGCCAAACATAATCTCCCTCTTTAAACAAAGGATATGACTTTCCATTCTCCAAGTTTCGTACAGATTTATAGTCTACCTCCCTAAAACCGGTAACATCCAGTTTAACCCATCCTGTATAAGATGCATTTGCCGCATTAACAACATACAAACCAGCATCTGCCTGCGCGAACTTATTACGTGCCAGTTGTGCCAGTAAATATTTTCCCCGCTCCCACGGACGATAAGCAAAACCATTCTTTTCATTCAGCTGTCCTTGCGTATATAAACTATAAGGTGCCTCTGAAGTCTCATTAGAACCATATGTATGTTCAAAATAACGGCATAACAAACGGTTAATCTCTTTCAATTCATCTTTAGCTCCACTATTCAGTTCTCCCCATACTGGCGAACTGATCGCTTTTGTATGGTAAACAGCACGACGTGCCACTTCCATCTCGCGTGGCATAGCTGCACCACCAAAAGCCCACCAATCTTGCCACTCACCTTCGAAAGTTCTCAATTGATTTCCAATCTCCTTTTCTATATTCCTCATCGCCTCACCTGCTGTTTTCATACGCAACATAGGCTTGAAACCCATCTCATTCCATTTTTTGATAAAAGCAAGCAACTGTGGCATAGGACCATCATTATCACATCTCCACTCATTGGTAAAAGTCAATGTAAGGAAGGGGTAATCGTACCCTTTTTCTCTCAAATCCTTCAAGCGTTTCACACACACATCATATGCTCCATGCATAGATACATCATCAGTCTGTAGAATATTACCATTGCGCGGCCATGATGTTTGCGTATTGGCATATTCCCGCTGTTGTAAACGCCACTCCTTTTCCGCAAAGAAAAGATAACCTTGCCAATAAGGATATCCTGACCAAACCAAAAGTTTTCTATCATCAGGCATTTTCCACCAAAAAGCACCAGGTTGCTCTACCGGAGAACCACCCCAATGCGGATTAATGCCAGTCCAGATATAATGTATGTCACGGTCAAGTAACCTTGTTGCTGCTGCACGTGGGAAACCATTCACATCATGTTGCATACCCACTTCAATATCCAATTGAGACCACATATCTTTAGGAATCCAGTCAAACATCTCATCCCATTGTTCCTTATTGGCATAAGGGTGTATATGAAAAGGCATAGCATTGATTCCAATCTGTTTGTTTTCAATCATGTCTAGCATTGATTCCCGTCTGTCCTCAGAAGCTGAATTCCACCATGAGTAAAATGGATCTAACGCTTCTACTGTCCATGCAAACCGATTCTCCGGAATTTCATCTTTGGTCTTCAATGCCAAATCCAATGCCACATCAATAAAACGTTTATGCAAATCAACAGCAATCAATGCATGGTCAGTATAGCCATAATCAGTATGTGTGATATGAACAATATCAATATACTTAAATCCTAGTGTGTCTTTTCCCTCTACACTGCTCTCTACCGTATTTTCCGTTGTGTTTTGACAACTGCAAACCAAGGCGCCCAAAAGGAACAGTGCACCGATAAATAGTTTGTTAACTATACATTTCATAATATTCCGATTTTTGATATTTATTTTTTATTGAAAATACATACTTTACCCTGAGACCTTCCACTTCAGTCCACAAAATCTTTAGGTAATACCCCAAATTGTTTTAAGAAACATTTGGAAAAATAAGAAGGAGAATTGAACCCTACCATATAGCAAATTTCATTGACCCGATTTTCACCATCCTTCAACAATTGGGCTGCACGCTTCAGGCGTTCTATACGCAAATATTCATTAGGAGTCAAATCAAGTACTCCCTTTATTTTCCGATAGAAATTAGAACGGCTCATATTCAGCATTTCAGCCATATCCTCCATACTGAACTCCGGACTATGAAGATTAGAAAGAATTATTTCATTCAGCCTTTTAATGAATTCCTCATCAGCCTTTGTCAACGCCATTGTATTGGCAGCCACAAAGGGAGACTTGGCAAAAGTTTGACGTAGCGTTTCTCTATTCTTAATCAAGCTGGCAATCGCAGCCAAAAGATATTCCGGTGAGAAAGGCTTCTCAATATATGCATCAGCTCCTAGCTCCAACCCCTCTACTTTAGACTGTATATTAGTTTTAGCTGTCAATAGGATGATGGGGATATGACTATAATCCAATTTGGATTTTACAGTCTTGCATAACTCAAAGCCATCCATTAGTGGCATCACGACATCACTTACAATCAAGTTCACAAAATTTTCATCCAATATACGCAAAGCCTCTTCTCCATTGACAGCTGTCAGAACGATATACTCATGCGACAACTGCCTACTTACGAAAGAAAGCATTTCCGGATTATCTTCAACTACCAATACAGTATATCTGTTTTCATTATTTTCTTTAAGCTCCTCCCACTTCGCCTGGAGTTCGGCAGAAGGTTCCATATTACTGACATCCCCAGATTCCATCGTAATAGCATTATCTTGGGTGAGTGGTAGAGTAAGGCAAAATATATTTGCGTCTTCTCCCTCCACCATTCGTAAACTTCCCCGATGCAGTTCAGCCAAAGAACGGGAAAGCGCCAGTCCAATACCTGTGCCGGAAACCACCTTTCCATTTTCCTCCCCATTAAAACGGACAAATGGTTTGAATATTTCCTCCTTCATTGTATCCGGTACGATAGGCCCATCATTCACTGTCCGAATATGGAATATTCCATTCTCCACAGCCATATCCGTTTCCAAGAAAATCTGTACATAGCTCTCTGCATACTTCATGGCATTGCTCAACAGATTACTGAGTATCTTGGTAAAAGCTTCTTTATTGACATGCGCGTAGCAAGCCCGTTCAGGTATTTTCAAAGTGAGATCCAGTCCTTTCTGTTTGGCAAGAGAAGTAAATCTCAAATGTGTCTTCTGTACTACTTCCGTTATATTGCATCTAGTGAAATTCAAACTGAATCCTTGACTTTCAGTCTTGCGAAAATCCAATAACTGATTCGTCAGATTCAGTAAGCGTTCCGTATTCTGTTCCATGATATTCAGATCCTCACGAGTTTCCGCATCAACATCTTTTTTTAGAATGATATTTTCCAAGGGTCCTTTAATCAAAGTTAAAGGAGTACGTATCTCATGTGCCACATTCGTAAAGAAATCGAATTTTGCATTATAGATTTCACGTTCTTTCTCCTGCTCGAACTTTTCCATCTGCCTTTGTTGTTTTCTGTTATTCCGCTGCTTCAGATAGAGATAAAGATAGGCAAAGAAAATCAAGAACAGTAATGCATAAACGACATATGCCCAAACAGAAAGGTAGAAAGGCGGCAGAATACGGATATGTAAAGTCGTCTCTTCTTCATTCCATATTCCATCACTATTGCCTGCCTTTACCCGAAACGTATAATCTCCATAATGCAGGTTAGAATAAGTCACCAACGGACTCTCCCCTACAGTCAACCACTCACTATCAAAACCATCCAACTTATACATCAGTTTATTCATCTTCGGAGCCTGATACCCCAAAGCAGCAAGCCGGAAAGAAAAAGAATTTTGCTCCGCACAGAGTAACAACTTATCCGAGAAAGTAATATTTTCCTGTAACGGCGAATTCTCAGCACCAGCCCGCATCTCTTTATTGAAAAGGAGAAAATCGGTAATGACGGCAGAAGGAACATATTTATTTTCCGAGAATGTCTTTGGATTGAAGGCGACAAAACCGTCAATACTACCAAAATAGATAGTACCGTCCTTATCTTTAAAACTGGAACGATAGTTGAATTGGTCACTCGGCAACCCGTTCGCCGTCGTATATACTTTTACCGCTCCTGAAGTTAAATCAAAACGGGCTAAACCATTATTCGTCGTTAACCAGAATACCCCGTCTTCATCTTCTGCAATTTGGTAAACCACATCATTCGGCAATCCATTACCGGTATCATAGCGTGTAAAGTTTTCTGTTTCCGGATGAAACAGACAGATTCCTCTTCCCTGGGTAGTCAGCCAGACATTCCGGCGTGAATCTTCAAAAACACTCAGAACCTTATTGTTGGAAAGGCTCTTTTCATCTTTTTCATTGTGTACATAATTCTTCCATTCTTTCTTGCTGACATCATAACGAAAAACCCCACAAACATATGTAGCCAACCACAAGTTTCCACTGGTATCTTCCTTAATGTCATACACAAATATTCCTACTAATTCCGGAATTATATCAAAACTGTCCGTTTGTCTGTTATAACGCATCAAGCCACATCCTGTCCCAATATAAATGTCCCCTGCAGCAGTCCTGCAAATAGCAAAAACATTATTGTCATTCAAGGAATGTGGGCCGCCGTCATATTGATATGACCTTACAATAGTTTCCGTACGGGTATCAATTACCTTCAGTCCTTTGGAAAAAGTTCCTACCCAAAGCTCATTCTCTACCGAACACAACCCATGCACATTTGTAAAACCAAGACTCTGAGTAAAGAACTTGAATTCCTTCGTCACCGGATCAAACCTATTCAATCCACCATCTTCTGTTCCAATCCATAACTTTCCCTGACTATCCTGGCAGAACTCACGTATCCGTTTCCCATGTAAGCCATCATTCACTCCCTTCGGATAATATCTTTCAAAACAAGTATATGAATGCGGATAGTAATTGATACCTCCAAAATAAGAGCCTATCCAAACGCCACCTTCGCAATCCTTACACAAAGAATAAACTGCATTATCCGACAGTGAATACGGATCATACATAGAACTTTTCAAATGCACATATTTATCTGTTCGAAGATTATAAATATAGATCCCAGACTCACATCCTATCCATAATTCATCGTCAGAAAAAGACATCAACTCACGGCACCATATCCGTTCCCCCGTCTCATCTGTCAACAGCAAATCGCGGACTTTTCCCGAACTAAGATTCATTTCCTTTATACCTCCACCGACAGAAGCTATGTAAAAGCAGTTATAAGCCCCCGGCAGTACCTTCATGAGCGGATCACCTTCAAAGACCTTCTTACCATCAGAAGAGACAAAAGGATGAATCGTCTTGAGTCCGTCTTTTGAATAGAACAATCCGTTTCCATAAATCCAAATCGTTTCACTGTTATCAAAAACAACACAATGTACATTCGAAGTCAAAAAAGGGAACTCCTTAAGTGTATGGTTCCTTAATGCCTTTGTCTGCAAATTATAATGGAATATACCCTGGCGTTCTACCGTAATCCATACATCTCCATTTTTGTCTCCAACAATCATGGCTGCAGCATTATCTATGGTAGTACCTTCATCACTTAACTGTTTGAAAGGCTCAAAAACATCTCTTTCCGGATAATATATATACAATCCCATATCCGTACCCACCCAAATATTGCCTTCCACATCTTCATATAGAGCAAGTATATAGTTGTTCCCAAGACTATGCTCATCTGTCCTATCATATTTGAATATCTTAAATGACGAACCGTCATAGCGGTTTAGACCGTCTTTGGTTCCAAACCACATAAAGCCGGCTTTATCTTGTAGAATATCGTATACTGTATTTTGAGATAGCCCGTCCCGGATAGTAAGACTATTAAGATAATAGTGCTCCCCGATTGTTTGTGCATAACAAGTGAAAAAACATATCAGGCATATAAAAGCTATCAGCATTTTCTTCAGATTCGTGTTCTTCATCGCTCTATTATTTAGACCTCAAATATAGGCCATTTTGCCAACGAACGATAAAAAATGCGTCCCAATGAATGAAAGATTCGTCCTATCCCCCTCTATCTCGCTAGATAAGGGGGATTTAGAGCTGCAATATTTCCTACTTCTTTTCTATCCGAATGCGCGCATCCACCGCTATCACCTGCTTTTCAGTCGCCAACAATG
>OIGD01002710.1_pt1 | contig 13150 bp, 13 predicted proteins | sample 1582211 | NCBI WGS metagenome assembly OIGD01 (sample SAMN04414078, study PRJEB24778) | human gut metagenome | material: faecal | host: Homo sapiens
CTTGCGCGCCGCCAGCGTGGGGAGCTCCAGCCGGTAATCGTTCCAGCCGTTCCGCGTGATGGGCAGCAGCGCGCTGTAGCCGCTCTCGCCGCCCGCCTCCGCGTCGCTTTCAAACCGGATGGCAAAGCTGCCGCCCTCGCCCTGCACGGCAAACGCCGAAAAGGTCAGATACCGATACGCGGACAGGTCGCTTTCCTCCAGCGGAATCCGCACCTCGGCGTGCTTGGCAAACTGCCATGCCGCCGTCAGGTGCGCGCTCTTTTTGTGTCCCAGGTCAGGCTTCATGCCGCAGGCTTCAATCCAGTCGTAGCCGTTCATGTCGAGGAAGCAGACCGCCTCGCCGTATTCCGGCTGTTCCATGCAGCTTTTCAGATTCTTTTTCATACGGTTTCATTCCTTTCTGTATCAGGTACCGAGCAGGTCGGTCAGGTAAGTCACGATCACGTCTGCCTCGTGCGTATAGCCCTCCGAGGTCAGGTGGGCAGCGTCTGCCCGGTCATCGGTCAGGTCGACCGACAGGAAATTCGGAATCAGATAAATGCCGTCGCTCTCCTTGCCGCCAACGGCATCGGTCAGGTGTCCGAAATAAGCGCCGGACAGCCGCCATTTCACATCGTCGGCATACGCCGCGTCACCGGGACGCCGCGTGTATTCGGTCAGAATCAGCACCCGAATCGTCGGGTCGAAATCGTGAATCGACTTCGCCATTTCAGCCAGCCGGTTTGCCGATGCAACCGAATACTGATCGTTCGTCCCAAGGTTCAGGATTACGAAATCCGGGCGGCAGGCAGGATTCTTTTCGATATAATACGAGAAATCAAAGCCGCTGCCGTTCCAGAACGGGTTTGCGCCGTCCTTGGAGACCGTAAAGTCCGCAGTTGTCCAGCCTCCCATGCCCTCGCATTTGATGTTGTCCGCATTGGTCCGGGTCCCAACCCATTCCACGCCGGGCAGCAGATCTGCCAGCGCCTTCGGCAGGCTTGCAGGAGTCCCCGTGGGGTTGACCCGGCTGTCTCCGATGATCAGACCGGTCTTTCCGGCCACGGTCTTGGGCTTGCCGACCTTCACCGTCAGCTCGCGGCGATCCAGCTCCAGCCTGCCGACCGTCTGCGGGCGGTAGACCGTCACGTTCAGCCGGTAGGTCCCGGAGGAGGCAGCCGTCAGGGTATAAATGCCGTTCTCCTCGGTCACCGTCAGCCCGTCGCTGCCGGTCATTTCCAACATGCAGCCTGCGTCTGCCCAGGGGATGATCTCGCCCCGCACCAGGCGCATGGCTTTTCCGGCGGTCAGTGTCAGTTTCACCGGCAGGTTCATGCCCTCGGCGCCGGTCACTGTTGCGTGCTTTTCTTCAAAATATTTGCGCTTGGCAAATGAAACCTGCCCGTCCGGCAGCAGGAATTTCAGAAACACGTCCCCGTCAACCGTCCCTTTGCCGATGCAAAGCAGCTCCGGGGGCTGTGCGCCCTGCGACACCGAACCGACAACCGCGCCGTTGGTGATGTCCGGCTTGTCGCGCAGGTTCAGCCCGAGCGCCTCCCAGTTCATCACCGCCATCTCAAAGCAGGGGCGCATGCCGTAGGCTTCAACGGTATCCGAAAGGTACCCGTCCTCTGCCAGCTCCCCGGCGTCCAGCTTCGTGCCGTCGCTCATCGTCACCGCAAGCCTGCCCTCGCTTGTCCGATAGCAGTCGGTCACCGTGAGCGCTTTTCCGTCGCTGCCGGTCATGCTGCCGGTCTGCAGTCCGCGCAGCCAGTCCACGCGGGTTCCGGTGTAGCCGCTGGCAACCGCCTTGTCGTAGTCGCTGGCCTTTGCCGGAGCCGTGTAGCCGCCGACATACCCGGCATCAATCGTTTCGCCGTTCGAAAGCGTCACAATCAGGTTGCCCTTTTCGTTCACGCGCACGCTTTTGATGCTGATGCCGTCTTTCCCGTTCTTGCCGTTCTTGCCGTCCGCGCCGTCGCGCCCGTTTCTGCCGTCTTCTCCGTCGCGTCCGTCCGCGCCGTCCTTACCGTCTTTGCCGTCCTCCCCGAACGCCAGGGAGAGCAGCCATTCCTGCTCGCTCCCGACAAAGCCGTTGTCCACGGCAACCTCGTAAGCGCTCTTGCCGCCGCTGCCGCCCAGGGACGCCAGCCAGTCGGTCAGGCTGCCGGTAAAGCCGTTCTCAACGGCAAGTTCGTAGGCGCTTTTGCCCTCCTTGCCGTCCATTCCCTTCACAATCCAGACCCCGCCCATCGCGAGGTTCAGCGTCAGCGCAACCAGAATCAGCACGCCGACCGACAAAATGGCAATCAGAAGCCCCGTATTGTTTTTTTTCATGCTTTCTTTCCACCAATTGCCGCAACGAACCGCAGGAAGGCTGCTCTGCCTTCTCCGGTGCATTTGTAAACGCCGGCATCCTCCAGCACGCCCTCAAAGGTGCGCCCAATCTCGCGGTGCAGGATCTCCGTCGCATTCTCTTTTCCGAAATCGTACTGTCCCGCAAAGCGCCGGACCCACTCTGCGTGCTTGGCAACGCGCTCGTCCCCGGCGGGGTCCTTCCCCTCGGAGAGCAACCCTGCCAGAATCTCCATCTCCTGCTTGAGCCGTGCGGGCAGGACCGCCAGCCCCATGACCTCAATCAGACCGATGTTTTCCTTCTTGATGTTATGCTTGTCCGCATGCGGATGGTACAGCCCCAGCGGATGCTCCGGCGTGGTGAGGTTGTTGCGCAGCACGAGGTCCAGCTCAAAATCCGTCCCGCGCCGGCGCGCAATCGGCGTAATCGTGTTGTGCGGTTCGCCGTCTGTTTCCGCAAGAATCATGGCATCGGGGTCGCTGTAGCCTCTCCATGCGGTCAGAATCCGGTCTGCCAAATCCACCAGTTTCGCCTTGTCCTTCCCACGCAGACGGATGACCGACATGGGCCAATGCACGATGCCCGCCGCAATATCCGGGTAGTCCGCAAACGTCAGCGGAATCTCGACCGCCGCGCGCTCCATTGCAAAGGTGTAGTGCCCGCCCTGCATGTGGTCATGGGTCAGAATCGAGCCGCCGACAATCGGCAGGTCGGCATTGGACCCGAGGAAGTAATGCGGCAGCCAGCTGATGAAATCCAGCTGCTTGACGAAGGTCCCGCGGTCGATTTTCATCGGCGTATGCTCGCCCGACAGCACGATGCAATGCTCGTTGTAGTAAACATAGGGCGAATACTGCAGATACCAGCGCTTGCCGTCCAGCGTCAGCGGAATCAGGCGGTGCGATGCCCGTGCGGCCTGCGTCAGGCTGCCCGCAAAGCCCTCATTTTCCCGGCAGAGCGCGCATTTGGGGTAGCCGCTCTGCTTCTGGAGCTTTGCCGCCGCAATCGCCTTGGGGTCCTTCTCCGGCTTGGAGAGGTTGACCGTAATATCCAGCGTGCCGTATTTCCCGTCGTAGGTCCACTTGAGGTCGCGCTTAACGCGATAGGTGCGGATGTAATCCGATGCGCAGGCAAGATGGTAGTAGTAATCGGTTGCCGCCTCCGGCGACTCCTGATACCGGCTGTTAAATTCGTCAATGACCTTGCTGGGCAGCGGGGTCAGCAGACCCATCAGCTCGGTGTCAAACAGGTCCCGTCCGGTCACGCCGTTGTCGGGGATGATTCCGTTCTCCACGGCGTAGTCGCACAGCCCACCCAGAATCTCCTCCAGCGGACGCTTCACCGGTTCCTCGTTCCCTTCCGGCGCGCTGACGTGCAGCTTTTCCATCAGTCGGTTCTCAAAATATACCCGGTCCCGCGCATCGGCAAGACCGTTTTCCTCTGCATAGGCAATCAGATCCGCAATTGCCTGATAAATCGTTCTTTCCATTCCCGTCTCCTGTCCCATCTTTTGGGGGTAAATGATAGTTCTACATCATACATTATAGCATGTTTTTCCCCTTTTGTAAATGCCTTTTCCGAACTTTTTTTAGATTTTGGAAAGGGAAAGGTCGTGAGGCGCTGCCTCACACTCCGCTTAGAAACTTCTTCAAAGAAGTTTCTAAGGACTTCAAGAAGTTTCGCAAAAAGGGCATGTACGCGCGGGCTTTGCGTACATGCCCTTTTTGCGAAAGTTTTTGAGGGGTCTTGGGGAACTTTTTTCAAAAAGTTCCCCAAGCGGAGTGTGAGGCAGCGCCTCACGACCTTCCCCCTCACAAAAGCCTTGACTTTTGCGGGAAAGTGTGCTATACTAAGCGTGTTTTTCTACAAACCCTTCCGGAGGACATTTTTGTGGGCATCCAAACTGTATTTCTCAACGTTGCCATCATGCTGTTTTACATGGCGTGCGGGTTTGTGCTGGTCAAGACCGGCAAGGCGCACCCGGACCATGCGCGGTCCTTTTCGGGGCTGCTGCTCTATGTCTGCTCCCCGTGCCTGATTCTCTCATCGTTCCAGTCGATGGAGTATTCCCTTTTGAATTTCGGCAAGGCGGCGCAGTTCTTCGGGGTCAGCCTCGCAACCCAGCTGCTCTTTATGGGGATCCTGTATCTGATCCTGCACCGTCGCTACGGCGTGTCGAAATACCGCATCCTGACGGTTGGTGCCGTGCTTGGAAACGTCGGCTTTTTCGGTCTTCCGCTCGTCACCGGGCTGTTCCCCGACCAGCCGATTGTTGCCTGCTATTCGACCATGTACATCACCAGCATGAACTTTCTGGTCTTCACGCTCGGCGTCTTTTTCATCACGCAGAAAAAACAGTACGTCTCCCTGAAATCCGCAATCCTCAACCCCACCACCCTCGCGGTCGCCGTTGCAATCCCGCTTTACCTGCTGCAAATCCGCTTTCCGGCGCCGATGGCTGACACCGTTTCGCTGCTCGGCAAAATGTCCACACCCCTGTGCATGGTCATCCTTGGAAAGCGGCTTGCCTCCATGCGGCTCAAAACCGTTTTCACGCAGCCGTTTGCCTACGCCGTCTGCACCCTGAAGCTGATCGTCTACCCGCTGTTCGCCTACCTGTGCGTCCGGTTTCTCCCCTGCTTCGACGACACCTTCAAAATCAGCCTCTACGTGCTCAGCGCCGCGCCGTCCGGGGCGATTATCCTCTCGCTGGCAGAACTGCACAGCTGCGAGCAGAAGCTGAGCGCCAATGTCGTGCTTCTGACCACCCTGTGCAGCCTGATGACCCTGCCGCTGATGCTGTTGCTGGTCACATAAAAAAAGAAAAATGCCGCAAAAGACTTGACAGTTTTCAGAAAACGTGGTATCCTAACGTTGCAAGGATGCGTTGACCGATTGGTCAACGCCCTCCCGGTTATGAAATAACCGTCCCGAAACTGATTGAGGGGGTTAGAGGGCGGTTATTTCTTTTTGTTGCCGTAATAGCCTAAACCCTGAATACCAATCCGACAGCCGAAAAAAGAACCTCTGAAAAATTCGCACCAAGCGAAAAAAATTCAGAGGTTCTTTTTCGTTTTTCAGTTCTGCTTTACACCGAATTTCTGCCCGTAGTCCGCAATCGCCTGGCGAACGATCTCCTCTGCTTCATGGGGGCCGAACAGGCTCTTGACGTCGGTCTGCTTGTTCTCCAGCTGCTTGTAGACCGAGAAGAAATGCAGGATTTCGTCAAAAATGTGCGGCGGCAGGTCGTCAATGGAGTGGATGTTCAGATAGGTCGGATCCGAGAACGGCACCGCAATGATCTTGTCATCCATTTTGCCGCTGTCAATCATCCGCATCACGCCGATCGGATAAACCCGGATCAGCGTCATCGGGTAAATCGGCTCGGAACACAGCACCAGCACATCCAACGGATCCTCATCGTCTCCATGCGTGCGCGGAATGAAGCCGTAGTTTGCCGGGTAGTGCGTAGAGGTATACAGAATCCGGTCCAGCCGCAGCAGCCCGGTGTATTTGTCCAACTCGTACTTGCACTTGCTCCCCTTCGGGATTTCGATAACAGCGGTGAAGTCCTTCGGGGTAATCTGCGCGGGGTCCATGTCATGCCAGATGTTCATAAAAATCTCCTTTTCTCAATAAAGGCGACCGGATAGACCGATCGCCTGCTGGTTCTTACTTTTTGCCGCCTGCCGTTTTTTTGCTTTCGCCTTCGGCATAGGCATAATATTCACCGTAATACTTCTTCTGCGAGCCGTGTCCCTTTTTCTTGTTGGTCTGGTTCAGGACCGCGCCCAGAATCCGGCAGCCGCTCTTGCGGAGCTGCTCGGTCACGCGCTGTGCAACGCGATACTTGACCGAACCGGAATCGATAACCATAATTGCGCCGTCGCATACCGCAGCCATCACCGTTGCGTCGATGACCAGTCCCAGCGGGGGCGCATCCACAATGATGTAATCGTAGCGTTCGCGGTTGATCTGCATCAGCTCGCGGAACGCCTCGTTTCCGACCAGTTCGCTCGGGTTCGGCGGGAAGGGTCCCGAGAAAATGATGTTGAAATTCGGCACCTGTGTTGCATAAGTAACCTCGTCCAGGTCTGCCTGTCCCGACAGATACTGGCTCAGCCCGGACAGTCCGTGCTCCTTGGTATACCGGGTGGCAAAAACCGATTTCCGCAGATCCGCATCAATCAGAAGGACCTTTTTTCTAGCCTCAGCCAAGCTCAGCGCCACTTCAAACGAGACGGTGCTTTTGCCCTCGTGCGCCACGCAACTGGTGATCAGAATGGTTTTGACATCCCGTCCGCTGAACAGAATATTGGTACGCAGGGTATTGAATGCCTCGCGGGTGTAGTAATTCTTTTTTTCATCCAGCAGCAGTTCAATGGTCCTCATCACCGGTCTCCTTTCGCAGCGGTCGTTTCAGTGATATATTTCTTTCCCTTATGGTCGTGCCGGTAAGGAATCTGCCCCAGTATATTCAGCCCGAGGTATTTCTCAATATCTTCTGCCGTGTTGATCTTATCGTCCAGGACATACAGGAAGAAGAACACCAGATACAGCACCAGGCAAACCGCAAGCGCAATCAGCAGAATCTTGGTCAGCGAAATCGGGTTTGCCAACTCCACATAGCTGTCCGGCTGCGACGGATCCACCTTGTTGACGTACTGCGAATATTCCTCCTGCAGCAGGTCCCAGTTGAAATACTGCACGCTGTTCTGCGCCAGGGAGTTGACCAGATCAACCGCGTCCTGCTTGTCCTTTGCCGTCACCGAAAGCTCAATCAGACGCGAGCCGTCCTTGTTGGTGATGTTGATCATCTTGATAAATTCCTTGTTCGGCAGAGCCTCAGGAGAGATGCCCAGGTCGCTTCGAACCAGGTCCAGCACATTGCCCATCGTCACGGTTTCCATAAAGTCATTGACAAGCGCGTTGGAAATTGACACCTGCGCCGCCTGCATGGTCCCGGAGGTCCGAATGATGTATACCGTTGCGCGTGCCGTGTACTTGTTGACATGCGTTTTCTTCAGCACACCGTACAGTCCGCCGCAAACGACCACGCCCACCAGCAGAAGAATCCACCACACGCGCGCGAAAACAACGAGCAGGTCCTTCAGGTCGATTTCTTCTTTCTGATCCTTTTTCTCTTCCATGAATCCTTTTTCCTTTCTTTTTCCGATCCGATTTCCGAATCCGCTTCCCTGCCCTACAGCGACTCGTCCCGCACCACACGCCACGCGTTTTCCCACGTCAGGGCTTGCACCGTTTCCGGCTTGCACCATTTGGTGAGATACGGCATGCAGACCGAAATCTGCGGCGGTCTTGTGGTCAGGTTGTGTCCGTCTGAGGAAACGATATGGACCAAGCCGCCCTTGACGAGCTTTTTCCATTGAGATTTCGCGGTCCTGCCCCATCCGCCGACAGCCGATGACGCATTGACCTGTACAATGCCGCCCTCCGCGACAAAGGCTTCGACCCATTTGAGGTTTCCGACCAAAGCCGGATAACGCTCCGCATGTGCCAGCACCGGGCTGTAGCCCTCGCCGCGCAGGCGGTTGATTGCGCTCCGAATCTCAAAAAAGCTGACGTTCTCCGGAAAGTCGACCAACAGGTACCGGCTTCCGGCAAGCGTGCGGCATCTGCCGCTCCGCAGGGCATCCGTGCAGGCTTCAAAATAGCCCAGCTCGTGACCGAGGAACAGCTTCAGATCCGGATATGTTTGCGACGCGTATGCGGTCAGCACCTCAAACGCGTCCTGCGAACTTTGATACGTATCCCCGAACAGATAGGGCGAGAAATGCGGCGTCAGGCACATTGCCCGCGTGCCGTCGGCATACGCCATATCCAGCATCGCGCACATCTCGTCCCGGGTCTTCGCACCGTCATCCACGCCAAACAGCAAATGCGAATGCAGGTCAAAAAACGGGGTCAAAGCGATAAACCCTCCAGTCCTTCAAAATCCCTGTATAGTATAGCATATTTCTGCTGATTTTTCTACTGTAATCTCCGAATGTTCACATACTTTTAACATTCAAAAGAACATTCGAATCAAATAATAGATCACGCCCCAAACGCCGCCCGCCAGCGTGCCATAGAGCAGGACCGGACCGGCAACAGTAAAAATTTTTGCGCCCACGCCCAGGACCAGCCCCTCGGCATGGCTGTCGATTGCCGGCGAAACAACGGCGTTGGCAAAGCCCGTAATCGGAACCAGCGTTCCGGCGCCGGCAAATTTTGCAATCCGGTCGAACACCCCAATGCCGCTGAGCAGCGCCGCAATCAGAATCAGCGTCACAGAGGTCATGGTCGCGCTGTCGGCCGGGTTCAGGTGCGCGCAGGTGCTCCAAAACGTCCGCAGCAGCTGCCCCAGCACGCAAATCATGCCGCCCACCAGAAAGGCGCGCAGGCAGTTTTTGAAGATCGGCGAATGCGGCGCGTGCGCATCGGCAAAACGCCGGTAGGTCTTGCGGTCCATCGATTGATGATTCATGGCAACCCCTCCTTTTTGGGGTAGTTTGCCTGTTCCCGCCGCCTTTCATGCGCCCGGCAGAAGAAATTCCCGCAAACCGCTTGATTTTTTCGGTCAAACAAAGTATAATAAAAAGGAACCGACACCCACAAAGGAGATACCGATATGACATGGGAAGAAATTGGGGCTCGTACCCGAAAAGCGACCGGCAGCGCTGCGGAAAAACTGGGCAGCATGGCGGACCTTGCCGTGCTGAAGCTGCAGCTGCGGACCGAAAAAATGCGTCTGCGCTCGGCATATGAGGATTTCGGTGAGATTGCCTACCTCAGCTTTACCTCCGAAGACGAGGACGGCGCCGCCGCGCTGGCAGAATATATCAAAGCCATTACGTTGATAAAAGAGCAGATTTCCACCCTTGAGAAGCAAATCCGCGCCTTCAATCAGCCCGCCGCAGAGAGCAAGGCGGTACAAAAAAAGCCCCCGCAGGGGGAGTGAGGCGGGTAGGGCTTGCTCTGGGGTGACGGGGTGGGCTAAGGGTTGCATGATTCGTATACTGTTTGCCCGTCTTAGATCGTGAATGGCTGACTTCACTGCCTCTGTCCTTCGGAGATCCCGCCTGCCGGCGCCCCTCCGGGGTTCGACTGCGCGGGATCTCCGATATTCAGAGGCAGATCAGCCAATCACAATCCTACTTCACCTTCTTAAAATTCCCCACAATCCCGTCCACGGTCGAAATATAAGCAAACGTATCATCGTATTTGCGGATAATGCGCTCGAAATCGACCACCTGGCGGCGATTGATGACGCAGACCAGCATCGCGCGGTTGGAGTGCGTGTACATACCCTCCGCGCGAATCACCGTGCAGCCGTGCCGCAGCGTGGTAATCAGTTCGCGCGACAGCTGCTCGGGCTGCGTGGTAATAACTTCAAACTTCGCCGCCGCGCGGTTACCTTTGAAGATGGCGTCGCTGGTCCTGCCGTTGACGAAAATGTAGACCGCGCAAAGAATCACCGGCTCGTACTGGAAGCCGTACACAAAGAAGGACCCGAACGCCACAATCGCGTTAATCGTGAAAATAATCCACACCGTGTTGTACTCTGGGCGCGCATGGTGAATAAATTCCCCCACCACGTCGGTCCCGCCGGTCGACCCGCCCATGCGCACCGACATGCTGTACAGGAACCCATTAAACAAGCCCGCCGCAATGGCAGCCAGCAGTCTGCCGCCCGTGTCGGTTGCGGCAAAGATCATGCCGGATTCCGCAATGCCGAGCCGCTCGCTGACCAGCAGTGTTCCGGAAAACACCAGAATGAAGGTCAGCGTCCGGAACGCATAGGAGCGGTTGAGCACAAAGCACGCCACCGCCAGCATCGGGATGTTGATCATCAGCGACAGATACCCCACCTTGAAGTGGAACAGATACTGAATCATCGTCACAATCCCGTTCAGCCCCGCAGGCGCGAAGTTGTTCGGGAACACAAAAATTTCATAAACCAGACCAAACGCAACCGCAAACACACAGATTGCGAGATAGCGGAACACATTCGTGTTCCCGAATTTGCGAATCCAAGACATCTTGTTTTTAACTTCCTTCATAAAAGTGCAAATTGAAGCGCCAACGCTCACAGCAGCGCAACCGACAAAAGCGAACCGGCAGCAGCCGCAAGGCAGACCGCCAAAAGAACCCGAAAGGCAATCCTGGCACCGTGCCGCCGCGCGTTCCAGCCAACCAGCGAGAACACCGAACCAACCGCGCCGCAAATCACCCCGGCAATGCCGAACAGCCCGGTAAACAGCCCGCGGGCACACCCTGCGGCAGCCGCTCCGACGGCATCTCCGAGCGCATCGGACGCAGACCCGGCAGGCTGACCGTCCCCCGGCTGCTCAGCCGTTGACAGATTGACCGAGCAAGCCAGGGCGCATGCCGTCACCGCCAGCACTGCAAACAGGACCGCAAATACCAGACACACCACCTGCAAAGGACGCATCCCGTTCCCTCCCTTCGTCCGGCGCCGTCAGTCCGGCAGCTCGACGTCAACCGCCACGCTCGCCTCGCGTACCGCGTGCATGTGCGCCTTGACCGTGCCGCAATGGTAAGGATCCTTCTGGTAGCGCTCCAGTGCCGCGCGGTCGTCAACCGTCACTTCCAGAATCAGGTCGTAGCTCCGCTCGCTGTGCAGAAAATCCACCCCCGCAAACAGCTCGCGGACCTCGGGGACCCGTCCCTTCATCGTCAGAAGCAGGTCGCGCGCATATGCCGCCTTCTCCGGCGTGCAGTCCTTCAGCTTGAAGCAGACAATGTGCTTGATCATCGGTTTCACCTCTTTAGAATCAGTTTTGTTTTTATTCTCGATTTCCGGGATTCTGCCGGCATTCCAGCCAGCAAAATTCCGTGCCTTCCTATTATAACACACTCTGCGCCGTTTTGCAAGCATTTCCGCAGAGAATATCCGATTTTAGCCGGTCAATCTTACAAAGGAGCATTGGAGGATGTATTGTTTACAAAGCAGATGGAAACTGGAAAGGAACGCGCTCGTTTACTACGGGCTGCGCAACCGGGAGAACCTTTTTCGCAACCGGGTTCGCCTGCGGGGGCGGCAGCGGGAGATTCTGGCGCGCCTTCTGGCAGATCTGAACGAAGCGGAGCAGCACGTGCTGCGTCCGCTGCTGGGCGAGCAGGTTGTGGAGGAGCAGGCGGTGCGCCCGGTTCCGCGCAGCTTTTCCGAAGCGCGCTTCTGCCGGTGCTGCGCGGCAAACGATTTCATGATTCCCGGGCTGGAATTTGACGAAACCGGTCTTTGTCCGCTTTGCCAGACCGCCGACCGCGCCGCCTCGCTCAAAAGCGTTCTGCCCCTGGTGCGCGAAATTCCGCATGCAAAGCAGTCCCGCTTTGACGTTGCGGTGTTTTACACCGGCGGCAAGGATTCCGCGTTCCTGCTCTATCAGCTTGCCAAGGTGCGCGGGCTGCGCGTTCTGGCGCTGACCTGGGAGATTCCCTACCAATCCGGCAATGCCCGGCAGAGCATCGAGAACGCCAAGCGCTGCTTTGACACCGTGGAATTTATCAGCCGTCGCGTCAGCGCAGCGGACCTGCGGCGCTTCTATGAGACGCTGTACCGTCTTGCCGGAAACACCTGCGCCTGCCCGTCGCTGGCGTATCTGCTCTTCTTCCCGGAGCTGGTTGCCAACCGGGTGCCCTATTTCGTTGCCGGAAACGAGCCGGTCCAGATGCTGGGGCTTTACTACAACCACATGGCGCCGCGCCTTGCCTATTCCTTTGCGGACAACCGTCCGCTTGCGCTGCTGTACAACCTCGGGCGGCTGCTGACGCTGCATCCCCCGCTGAAGCGCGGACAGCTGCAAACGCTGGTGACCATGCGCCAGCTGGCGGGCGGGAACCGCATTGCGCGTCTGACGCCCTACCGCAACGAGTTGGTCGGGAACGTTGTCGAGGCAATCCGGTCGGTCCCGGAATTTCTGCCGCCGCTGAAGCGCACGCTGCGTTACGCCTCCCGTACCGGTCAGATTCCCGCCTTTGTTCATCTTGACTTCAACGAACTGTGCGGCGGCAACTACGACTGGAACCGCGTGCGGGACACGCTGACAGCCGAATGCGGCTGGGTCCCACCGGCAGACGGGGAAAAATCGCTGCACACCAGCTGCCGGATCGAGCGCTGCAAGGACTACTCGCAGTTCCGGCGTTTCCGGGATTGCGAGAGCTGCACCATCCCCTTTTCGGCGCTGGAGATTGCGCTGGCGAGCCGGCAGCACTGCCGCCCGCGTGAGGAGCTGATTCGGGAGCTGGAGACCTCGCTCGGGTTCCTTGCAGAGGAGCCGCCGGAATGCGAATGGATGCACCGCTGCCTGCGCGGGGAGCTGTGATGACGCGCGTTGCGGTCTACTGTTTTTCGGGCAGCGGGCACAGCCGGGCGGTTGCCGGGCTGCTGGCGAGCGAGCTGCATGCACCGCTGATCGATCTGCCAACGGCACAGATTCCGGCTGACCCGGACCTCCGGTTGGTTGTTGTCTTCCCGGTCTACTGCCAGCAAGTCCCCGCCCCGGTCCGCACCTTTCTCCGGGCTTTGCGGGCAGGAGTACTGATTCCGGTTGCGGTCTGGGGGTGCGTGTCGCATGGGGACGTTTTGCGCGATGTTCGCCGGATGGCGCGGATTCCGGTCGTTGCCGCTGCGTACATTCCGGCGCCGCACAGTTATCTGCCGCAGACCGAGCAGCTGGTCCCGCCGGACCGTGCCGCGCTGTCGCGTCTGTCCGCTGTCGTTCTGTCTGCCGGGGTACCTGCGGAGGTCCGTCTTCCCCGTGCGTTCCGCAACCCGTTTGCGGGATTTTT
>OIGD01002712.1_pt1 | contig 13143 bp, 9 predicted proteins | sample 1582211 | NCBI WGS metagenome assembly OIGD01 (sample SAMN04414078, study PRJEB24778) | human gut metagenome | material: faecal | host: Homo sapiens
ACGGAATATGGCGGGATAAAAGTAGCATTGAACAGCTTCGGCAGCAGTGTATATGCTTCCATAGTTGTGAATCGCTTTACAGAAATGGATTCTTTAGCTGTGGAAACAAGCAAGCTCGGAACATGGCGATATGACTTTCAATCCCAAGAGTGGCTGAAGCTTTCGGATAAGGTATACGATGCTTTATATGTGTTTGATGCAAGTGCCGTTTACGGTGTTGTCGGAAACGCAGTATACCAAATGAAAAGCGACGGCACTTCAGAATGGCGGCTTGAGACTTGAGTAGTTTGGTAGTCCCGCTCTCCAACCATGGCGTATATCTATGATACAAACGACAATACGCTACAAGGGATAAGACCTCCCCCGGCAACGTTAGCCCCTAAAAGCGCAAACCAAAATTCAAAAAAGAACCGTGCGAAAGCGCGGTTCTTTTACATTTTGCGGACTGTTCTTGACAATTCCGCGCAGAGTGTGTATAATTATGACAGCACGGATCTGCGGTCGGTCACCGTCACCGCGGTCACGGCAGACGGCGTCGAGACCACCTATACCTATGATGAGGCGAAAAAGCTTGTGGCAAAGGCGCTTGAGCCTATGGGCGATGAGTATGTCAGCACACTTAAGGCTGGCATGGAGAACGGCTGGATAGATGTATATGAGAATGAGAACAAGAGAAGCGGTGCGTATTCATGGGGCGCTTACGGCACTCATCCGTATGTGCTTTTGAACTATGCCGATAATCTGGACAGTGTGTTTACGCTGGCTCATGAGATGGGACATGCGATGCATACATACTATTCAAATGAGCATCAGAGCATCACCTACGCAGGATACCTGATTTTTGTGGCAGAGGTTGCATCCACCTGCAATGAGTCACTTCTAATGCATTATATGCTTGAGCATTGTGAGGATGAGAATGAGAGAAAATATCTTATGACACATTTTCTGGACGGCTTCAGGACGACACTTTTCAGGCAGGCGCAGTTTGCTGAGTTTGAGCATATAGCTCCCCGGAAAATGCAAAAGGGCGAGCCGGTTACCAAGGATGTGCTAAATGAGCTATGGCATGAGCTGAATGTGCAGTACTACGGACCGGATATGCGCGTGGATGATGAGATATCATATGAGTGGATGCGCATACCGCATTTTTACACACCGTACTATGTATATCAGTACTCGACAGGCTATTCGGCAGCAGTTGCTTTTTCAAAAAAGATACTTGAGGAGGGAAAGCCTGCTGTGGATAAGTATATAGGAAATTTCCTGTGCGGTGGATGCTCGAAGAATCCAATCGAGCTGCTAAAGAGTGCCGGTGTTGATATGAGCACACCAAAGCCTGTGGATGATGCACTCAATGTATTTGAGGATTATCTGAAGCAGTTTGAGACAGCAACTAAGTAAGGAGAAACATTTTTATGGAAAGAATTAAAAGCTTTACAATTAATCATAATATTCTTAAACCTGGATTTTATATTTCAAGAAAAGACGGAGAAATCGTTACATACGACCTTCGTACAAGAAAACCTAATGCAGGAGATTATATGTCCAATTCAGCTATGCACTCAGTGGAGCATATGTTTGCAACATGTGTGAGAAACTCTGAGATTGCAGATGATGTGGTATATTTTGGACCGATGGGCTGTCAGACAGGCTTCTATCTCGTTGTGAGGGATGTCGAGCCGGGGAAGGTTTTTGAAATCACCAAAGAGGTCTTAAAACAGATACTTGAGTATGATGGACCGGTATTTGGTGCATCAGCCATAGAGTGCGGACATTACGAGAATCTGTCACTTGACGAGGCAAAGAAGGAGTGCCGTGCATATCTTAATGTGCTTGAGAGCCAGACAAATATGGAGTTTACTTATCCACAGTAAACGAGGACTAAAAATATAATAGCAAGATAGCAGGAATGGAGAAATAAAATGACAATAGGTGTAATTGGTGCAATGCAGATGGAGGTCGATGACTTAAAGGCTCAGATGACAGACACACAGACAGAGGTTTACAGCGGAGTGGAGTTTGTTGAGGGCAAAATCGGTGATCAGTATGTTGTTGCGGCAAAATGCGGAATAGGAAAGGTATTTGCGGCAATATGTGCAGAGGCCATGATTTTGAAATATGATGTAGATATGATTGTCAATATCGGAGTGGCAGGAACTTTGACAAAGGATTTAAATGTGCTTGATGTGGCAGTAGCCACAAACGTGCTGCAGCACGATATGGATACATCGCCAATCGGAGATCCGAAGGGGCTCCTCTCAGGCATCAATATGATTTTGCTTCCGGCTGATACAAAAATGGTGGAGCTCATGTGCTCATGCTTAGCTGACAGGAATATCCACTATAAAAAGGGCAATATCGCAACAGGAGATCAGTTTATTGCCACAAAGGAGCAGAAGGATTATATTTCGAATACCTTTGATGCAATCGCTGCAGAGATGGAGGGAGGCAGCATCGGTCATGTGTGCTATGTGAACAATGTGCCATTTGCTATTCTTCGTTCAATATCAGACGGCGACGGCGGCGAGACAGACTACCAGACCTTTGCGGAGAAGGCTGCGCATCAGTCGATTGAGGTAGTGCTTGAGTTTATCGGAAGGGCAGAAGAACTGAAATAGAGTTATTTCATTATTCATAATTTGTGATAATAAAGAATAGTATATAGCATGAGTGAATACAGAGCATACATGCAAAATACAAAACTACATAATGGGACAAAACGAAAGAAACGCCGACACAGATTCCTTTTTGGAGTGCTGCTGTCGGCGCTTCTTATTACAGGCGCTTTATATGGCAGAGAGTATGACATATCACAGCTGAAAAATATAGAGGTGATGGAGACACTTAGCAGTGCTGTGAGTCAGTTCGGGGACAGAAAGCTGCCTGTATATTCGGTTCAGACAACAGAAAAAAAGATAGCCCTTTCATTTGACTGTGCCTGGGGAGCAGAGGATTTTGACAGTATGATGGAGACACTTGACAAGCACAACGTAAAGGCTACATTTTTTATGACAGGAGGGTTTGTGAGTGATAACCCTGAATGTGTAAAGACGCTGGTTGAAAAAGGGCATGAGCCCGGAAATCACAGTGAGCACCACTATGATATGGCAACAATCACGGCAGGCGAGATGAAGACAGAGATAATGGATGTGCACAAAAAGGTCAAGGAGCTGACCGGAAAGGATATGAAGGTATTCAGACCGCCATACGGCTCGTACAACAATGAACTGATTGACACAGTGTATGGCTGTGACTATTATCCAATCCAGTGGGATGTGGATTCACTCGACTGGAAAAACTATGGTGTGCAAAACATTATAGATACAGTGTGCAATCACAAAAGCCTGGATTGTGGCTCGATAATACTCTGCCATCTAGGCGCGAAATACACCTCGCAGGCACTCGATGAGATGCTCACAAAGCTGCAGGGTATGGGCTATGAGATAGTTCCAGTATCAAAGCTGATCATGACTGAAGGCTATCATATGGATGCAAACGGTATGCAGATCAAGGACTGATCAATTTCATAAATCAATATTTTAGTCAATATTTAGTCAATAATTTAGCCCTTTACGATATTGTTATTTACAGACAAGTGTGTTAAACTAAAACTATATTTTAAAGAAGCTGGGAGACAGCTATGGGGGTAAATTATATGACAGATACAGGTTTTTTAGTAGCATTCTTTATAGTTATTTTTTTAGTTATCATCTTTGCGCTTGTCGCTGTAATCGGAGCCGTTACAAGTGCTGTTGCAGGTATCAATGATGATGAGGATGAGATTGAGGAAGAGGGCATTTGAAGCTGAAATAAATAAAAAATCTTAAAAGAGATTAAAAGACATTTAAGGACATCGAATTATATTAATCGTATAATTGGGTGTCTTTTTATTGTCAAAATCTCTTAAAAAAGTATAAACCAATTGAGTTGCAATCCGACACATTGTATAATAAAAGTATAACAGCGAATTAAATTTATTGTGAAAATCGCAGTAATCACATTGTCTATCAAACTAAGGCAGGACATTATCAAAGAAAAGAAGAAGGAGGGGTCAGATGATATCCAGATATAGTGTAAAAAAGCCTTTTACTGTACTTGTAGGAGTACTGCTGGTAATAGTACTCGGTGTTGTATCGCTTGGCAGGATGACGACAGATCTGCTGCCGGATATGAGCTTTCAGTATGCACTTATCGTGACAACAGATATGGGAGCAAGTCCACAGGAGGTGGAGAGCGATGTCACCGCGCCACTTGAAGCAGCTATGGCAACTACGTCCAATATCAAAAACGTAAGCTCAATGTCATATAACAGCTATTCGCTGGTGACATGCGAGTATGAGCAGAATGCCAACATGGATTCTGTAGTGATAGAGATGCAGCAGAAAATAGATCAGGTCAAGGCTGGCTGGAAGGATGGAGTGGGTACTCCGACCATTATGAAGATAAATCCGGACATGCTTCCAATCATGATGACTGCTGTGGATATGGATGGGAAAAGCAAGTCGGAAATCACAGACTTTGTGGAAAACACACTAAAGCCTGCAATTGAGAGCACAGAAGGAGTCGCATCAGTGACTGCAACAGGTGAGCTCACCGAGCAGATACAGGTCACGATGAATCAGGCCAAGATAGATGCGCTCAATGAGAAAATAAATAATGCCGTTTCAAAGAAATTTGACGATGCAAAAAGTCAGATGGATGATGCAAGCGCAAAGATAGAGAGCGGACAAAACGCAATCACATCTGCATCGGATAAGATGAGCGCGGGAGTGGATACGCTAAAGGAGCAAAAGGCAAAGCTTGCAGAGCAGAAGACTCAGCTAGAGAGCACACTTTCAAGCTTAAATGAGCAGAAGAGCCAGCTCGAAACAATTCAGTCAGCTCTTTCAGACTTCATGAATAGTGATACATATACAAAGACAATTCCGTCACTCAAAGAGGGCGCAAATGCACCGGGTGAAGCGGGCACAGCACTCAAAGCGCAGCTTGAGCAGGTTAATAAGCAGATTGCAACACAGTTTTCAGGTCTCTCGGCGCTTGGAATCAAGGTAAACACAGCAGATGATCTGCCTGCGGCAGCATCAGCGATAGCACAGACTCTCATTCAGGTGAATACAGGTATAGAGCAGTGCCAAAGCGGGCTTGACCAGATAGCACAAGGAGAGACAGCACTTTTAGATGCCTATGATAATCTAAACAGTCAGGCAGCCATCAGCTCTATAAGCATAGGACAGCAGTCGGCACAGCTTGCAACAGCAGCGGCATCTCTTGACAGCTCAAAGAAGGAACTGGAAAAGAGTAAGGATGATGCACTTGACAAGTCAAACTTAAATGCAGTTTTAACAATCGACTCGCTCTCGCAGCTGCTCGTCGCTCAGAATTTTGATATGCCTGCAGGCTATGTAAATGATTCAAATGGCACGCAGTACATAGTACAGGTGGGAGATGAAATAAAATCAATTGATGATTTAACAAATCTAGTGCTTATGGATATGAAGCTTGATGGAATAGCTCCTATTCATGTCGGTGATGTGGCAGATGTTGAGATGACTGACAACTCGGATGAGACATATGCGATAGTCAACGGTAATCCCGGAATAATGCTCTCCATGGAGAAGCAGACCGGCTACTCTACAGGAGACGTCACAGACCGTCTTTTAGACAAGCTTGATTCGCTGGAAAAGGAAAATGACGGATTACACACCACAGTGCTCATGAATCAGGGCGTATACATCGACATGGTTGTAAAAAGTGTGATGCAGAATATGATAGTGGGAGCAATACTTGCCATTTTCGTACTGCTTTTGTTCTTAAAGGATATAAAGCCAACACTTGTTATCGCAGCATCTATACCGCTATCGGTTGTTGTGGCAGTGGTGCTTATGTATTTTACGGATATCACCTTAAATATCATTTCAATGTCGGGACTTGTGCTTGGAATAGGAATGCTGGTGGATAATTCAATTGTAGTAATCGAGAATATCTACAGATTAAGGGGGGAGGGATATTCGGTAAAGAAGGCGGCTGTTGAGGGTGCAAATCAGGTGGCAGGAGCCATTTTTGCCTCTACACTTACCACGGTAAGTGTGTACGCGCCAATCATTTTTACTGATGGAATCACGAGACAGCTCTTTGTAGACCTGGCACTTACGGTAGCGTTTACTCTTATGGCATCTCTTGTAGTGGCACTCACATTTGTACCGGCAATTGCTTCAGGCATGCTCAAAAAGACGAAGGATATAAAGCATCCATGGTTTGACCGTTTTAAGGATTGGTATGGAAATGTGCTCGGCACATGTCTTAGATTTAAGCCGGTGGTATTTATTGCGGCAGTATTGCTTTTAGTCGGCAGTGGCGCACTTTGCATGTCAAGGGGAATGACATTTATGGATATGGACATGGAGTCAAATCAGATTTCACTTACCATAGAGGCAAAGGATGACGAAAAGCTTGACTTCAAGCAGCTTACAGAGCTGTCTGATAAGGTCATGGACAAAATCTCTGATATAAAGGGAATAGACACAATAGGAGCTACAGCAGGCGGCAGCTCGACCATGAACCTGATGAGCTCAGGAAGCGACAGCGTGAGCATGTATATATTGCTTGATGAGAAGTCGGATGTTTCATCGGATAAGGTAATAGATGAAATTGAAAAACGCACAAAGAATCTGGACTGCAAGGTAACAGCATCTTCGCAGGCTATGGACTCATCAGAGTTTTTCGGAAGTGGTCTCTCTGTCAGGATTAAGGGTAATGATATAGACAAGCTGCAGAAGCTTGCAGGTGATGTGGCAGATATCCTTAAGGACACAAAGGGCGTGACAGATATAGATGACGGTCTTGGAGATACAATCAATGAGCTTAAGATAACTGTGGATAAGGAAAAAGCAGCAAAGTATGGCTATACGGTGGCTCAGGTATACCAGCTCGTATCCGGTGAGATATCATCTCAAAAGAGTGCAACAACCATTACGACCGACATAAAGGACTATGAGGTATACCTACAATCTGCAGAGCAGTCTGATGTGACTGTGGACGACATTAAAAACCTTACATTTACCTATAAGGATAATGATGGCAGTGAAAAGGAGATTCCGCTCAGTGATATCTGCACTATTTCGCAGGAACAGACACTAAGTACCATTCATCGAGATGCTCAGACAAGATATATTACAGTATCAGGTGCGGTTGATGAAAACCATAATGTAACATTACTAAGCGATAAAATTAAATCAAAAATTGATAAACTTAGCATTCCTGATGGCTATTCAATAGACATGGAGGGCGAGGATGAGACAATAAATGAGTCAATGAGTCAGCTTGTACTTATGCTTGTGCTAGCAGTGATATTTATCTATCTTATCATGGTGGCGCAGTTCCAGTCATTGCTTTCACCGTTTATTATCATGTTCTGTATACCTCTTGCGTTTACAGGAGGCTTTATAGCTCTTTTCATCACGGGAAATGAGCTCGGAATCATATCAATGCTTGGCTTTATCATGCTGGCAGGTCTCATTGTAAATAATGGAATCGTGCTCATTGATTACATCAATCAGGCCAGGAGAGAGGGCATGAGCAAGCATGAGGCAATCATAGACGCAGGCCGTACAAGGCTTCGTCCAATACTGATGACAGCGATGACCACCATACTCGCAATGTTTACATCGGCGATAGGTATCGGAGATGGCTCAGATATGATAAGGCCGATGGCAATCGCAATAATAGGAGGGCTCGTATACGGAACCATCCTTACGCTTATAGTAATTCCATGTATCTATGATGCGTTCAACAGAGAGAAGAGCATGGTAGAGGAAGAGCTGTAGCAAGTAGATAATAATAGCTGACATATAAGGATAGAGCTGTACAATCACAGGATTAACTAAAAAACCGCTCGGAACGCAAAAAAAGTTCCGGGTGGTTTTTTATAATAAAAAGTAGTTTTATCTGCTTATTTTTTATGGCTATTGCATATTGCACAAAAAATGATTAATAAATTTAAACAAATAGCCGAAAATGCTTTTGCAACGTTATATACTATTGAAAAGTCAGTGCTATAGTAATATAATACAAACAGAAGCCAAGAGAAAAACATAACGGCTTATATTTTTTACAACAATTAATTAACAAATTTAACTAACTATTAAGGAGGAAACAATCATGAAGTATTTTCTGGACAGTGCAAAAATCGAAGAAATCAAGGAGGCCTACCATACATTTGGTATTGATGGAGTGACAACAAATCCACGCCACATAATGGTAAGCGGAAAGCCTTTCCTTACTGTAATCAGTGAGATGGCAGACTGGGTTAAGGCGGAAGGAATCGAGGGATACGAGAAATTCCCTATTTCGGTTGAAATCAACCCACACCTTGATGATGCAGATGAGATGGTAGCAGAGGCAAGAAAGATTTCAGCTATCTGCAGCAACTTTGTTATCAAGATTCCGTGCACAGAGGCCGGTATTCAGGCAGCAAGAAGACTCGAGGCAGAGGGAATCAGAACAAATGTGACACTCGTATTCTCACCAGCACAGGCTATTCTGCCGGCAAAGAATAATTCGCTTTTTGTTTCACCTTTCATCGGCTGGAAAGAGGCAAATGGAGAGGATTGTAAAGCGTACATTCAGGCTATTTCAGATATCTATGACAATTACGGATATAAGGGAAAGACACAGGTTATCTGTGCGGCTATCCGTACACCTAAGCAGATTGTAGACTGTGCGGTTGCAGGAGCAGATATCGTTACAACAGGCCTTGCAGTATACAAGGACAGTATCAAACATGCATATACCAGACAGGGACTTGAGACATTCCAGAATGCATGGGATAATACAGTTACAGAATAGATGAAACAGGGAGGTGTTTGTAAGCAATGAAAATTGGATTTGTAGGACTCGGAATCATGGGGGAGTCCATGAGTGAGAATATAGTGAAGAAGCATGATGATGAGGTATATGTATTTGATTTCGTAAAGGAGAAGGTAGAGCTACTGGAGAGCAAGGGTGCAATCGGCTGCAGCAGTTCGCTTAAGCTGGCAGAAAAATCAGACGTAATTATATCAATGGTTCCAAAGTCAGAGCATTCGATGGCTATTTATAAGGAGGTTTTACCGGCACTTGATGATACAAAGCTCTGTATTGATATGAGCACGATAGATCCATCTGTTTCTGTGGAGATTTCTGAAATGGTAAAGAAGACGGGTGCAGAGTTTGTGGACGCACCGGTTGTGAAATCGAAGCCTGCTGCTATTGCAGGAAAGCTCGGAATATATGTCGGTGGAGATGAAAAAGCGTGTGAGAAGGCTATGCCGATTCTTTCCTATATGGGAGAAAATATCATCAGGATGGGTGGAAACGGAAAAGGTCTGGTCATGAAAATCTGCCATAACGCGCTTGTATCACAGATTCAAAATGGTGTAAATGAGACGCTGACACTTGCAAGGGCATATGGAATAGATATAGAAAGCTATACTACAGCTATCTCATATGGCGGTGGACAGAACTTTTATCTGGATTCCAAAAATGTGCCAATCAAAAATGAGGATTACACCACTGCCTTTTCGATTGAAAACATGTACAAGGATGTGAATATCTGCATGAATATGGCAAAGGAGAGTGGATTAAAGCTTCAAGGAGAAAACGCTGCAAAGCAGGTATATGACAAGGCAATGGAGCTTGGCTTTGGAAAAGAAGATTTCTGCGCTACTATAAAGGCTGTCAAGGCAATGCAAAGATAAGTGGGGGAAATATGTTAAAACATTTGAATGAAAAAAATTCTGTGACTATATACAGTGTCACTGATCCATGTTTTGAAACCTACGGAAGGGTGATTTCAAATATCAATTGCAACGAACTTATCTCATTTATGGAACAAAATACTGTAATTCCTGAGAAAGGAAATATATATGTGGCTTCAGTAGAAGAGCTTGAACGTACACATATAGCAGAGTTTTTTAAAAATCGTATATATGGAGAGATGCCTATACAGATAGGCTACTGTAATGGCAGAAACACCACATACAATGGTTTTGAGTACCATAAGGGCAGCGAAATCAATATAGCGGTAACTGACTTTATGCTGGTGCTGGGGCATACCTGGGAGATAAAAGACAATACATACCGTATTGAAGATGCAAAGGTATTTTTTGTGGAAAAGGGTACAGCAATAGAGATGTACCAGACGACACTTCATCTATCACCATGCAGGGTGTCAGATATTGGATTTAAGAATGTTGTGATTCTTCCACGGGGAACCAATACACCACTCAATAATGGAGGGGCAGATGAAGCTGCTATAGGAGAAGAGAGACTGCTTTTGCAAAGAAATAAGTGGGTAATAGCACATCCCGATAGAGAACCATTGATAAAACAAGGGGCATATCCTGGATTGCTTGGAGAGAATAAGGAACTTTATTATTAAAAAAAACCACGTGACCGAAAGACTGAATACTGGACATATTACTGTACTTTCGGTTGCGTGGGAAATAATTTTCAGAAAAAGTATATCATGTGAGAGATTGAATGTGAATAGTTAGTTTCAACAAATCGATGTATATTTTTTCTATTAAATTGGAGGATTTTATGGAGCATTTAGTATTTACTTTGGTGACATTTGTGCTTTTCACAGCACTGGTTGGAATTATTTCAGGAAAGATAGTGAAGAATAGCGATGACCAGAAAACGGCAAAGGGTTATTTCCTTGCCGGAAATGGACTTGGAGGTTTTTTCATTGCAGGCTCAATGCTGCTTACGAATCTGTCGGCAGAAAATCTGGTAGGTTTGTCGGGACAGTCATATGCAGCTAATATGTCAGGCATGGCATGGGAAGCAACAGCGGTTATAGCCACAATTATTATGGCTTTTGTGTTTTTGCCGATGTATCTTAGAAAAGGATATACAACGCTGCCGGAGTTTATGGAGGAGAGGTATGGCGTTGGTGTACGCCGTATGGTTTCTATCCTATTTCTTATTGGATATTTAGTAATCGGAATTCCTGTATGTCTGTACGCAGGCGCTATAGCATTTGAGCAGATTTTTGATTTTGCTACAGTATTTGGAATCAGCGAGGGTATGGCACTTACAATTCTTATAGTGCTTGTAGGTATTATTGGTGCACTATATGCCGTACTTGGAGGTATGAGAGCAGTAGCTGTATCAGACACAATCAATGGAATTTTACTTGTTTTAGGCTCAGTGCTTGTAGTCGTATTTGGTTTTATAGCTGTTGGAAAATTAAGCGGAGGTGGATTTATTGTCGGTGTGAAGGATGTTATTACATCTGAACCGGCAAAGCTCAATGCGATTGGTGGAAAAAATGATCCTGTACCATTTGCATGTATTTTTACAGGTATGCTGCTTGCAAATCTGTTTTACTGGGGTACTAACCAAGTACTTATTCAGAGAGCACTTGGTGCTGAAAACTTAAAGGAAGGACAAAAGGGAGTTTTACTTTCAGGCTTTTTAAAGATGATGGTACCATTACTTCTTGTTATTCCCGGAGTAATCGCAGCAAGACTTGTACCAAGTCTTACAAGCAAGGATTTTGCATATCCTTCACTTGTAGCTAGGTCATTGCCATGGCCGGCTGTAGGACTGTTTTGTGCAGCATTGTTTGGATCAATTATCTCAACTTATAATTCATTTCTCAATGCAGCTAGTACCGTATTTATGATTGATATTTATAAGCCGATTTTTAACCCAAATCTCTCAGAGGAAGCTACAGTAAAACTTGCAAAGAAAATTGGATGGGGCTTTGCAGCATTTGCCATTATCTTTACACCATTCCTTGATGTGCTTAGCACAGGACTTTATGATTTCGGACGAAGCTTTACAGGTTTTTATAATATTCCTATCATTACAATGGTGCTTGTAGGAATGTTCTCAAAGAAGGGCTCTAAGCTTGGAGCAATATGTGCAACAATATTCCATATTGCATTCTACGCATGCTACAAGTTTATCTTCCCACATATTGACACACCATTCACAAATGCTGTTAGTGGAATTAATTATATGTATATATACGCTATCTCATTTGTTATCATGCTTGTAATCATCTTTGTATGCAGCAAGATTGCACCAAATACAAAGGTATTTGACAAGAGTGCTTCAAGAAATGATGGCTATGATATGACAGCATGGAAGCATAAAAATGCTTTTGCAATCTGGCTTGTTTCATTCCTGGTATATGAGTATTTCATTTTCTCGCCTGCAGGAATTGCAACAGAGAACAAAAATGTAGTAAGAATTGCTATTGTAACAGCAATATTTGTGATTGAGACAATTGTTCTGATTGTGAAAGAGATGAACAAGCGTAAAAAGACAGCTTAGGGAGGTTATTAAATGCAGATTAAAGTAAATGATAATGAATTTCAGCTTTTTGTGGGAGAAAAAAGGATTCTGGAGCATAGCAAAGAAAGACCGATGATTTATGTCGGAGTAGGACAGGAAGATGTTGATATGTACAGAGGTAACTTCAAGATAACAGATTATGTTACCGAGCGTTTTCCACTAAAGCTCACAGATGTGATTCAGACAGCTGATACAGTCAGACTATGCTTTGAAAGCTATATCATTGCGAAAATTAAATGTGACGAAAATCTGTGTACCATTGATTTTGAACAAAAGGATGACAGGATTAACCGATTCTGGTTTAGGGTAGCCGCGGATAAAGAGGAAAAATGCTATGGCTGCGGTGAGCAGATGTCTTACTTTAATCTGCGTGGAAGAAATTTTCCTATCTGGACATCTGAACCGGGTGTAGGACGTGATAAGACAACCTACGTTACATGGCGTTCGGATGTAGAAAATAAGGCAGGAGGAGACTATTACAACACAAATTATCCACAGCCAACCTTTGTTTCCACAAATAAATATTATCTGCATGTGGATTCAACAGCATATGCTGATTTTGATTTCAGAAATGACAGCTTTCATGAGCTGCAGATCTGGGAGGTGCCTAAGCAGATCCGTATAGAGTGTGCTGATACATATCTCAAACTGCTTGAGAGACTTACAGCATATTTTGGAAGACAGCCAAAGCTCCCGGATTGGGTATACAATGGGCTCATAATTGGTGTTCAGGGTGGAAATGAAAGGTCATTTGGATTGCTTGATAAGACCCTTGATAAGAACATCAAGGTAGCTGGC
>OIGD01002718.1_pt1 | contig 13118 bp, 9 predicted proteins | sample 1582211 | NCBI WGS metagenome assembly OIGD01 (sample SAMN04414078, study PRJEB24778) | human gut metagenome | material: faecal | host: Homo sapiens
CGTGTAGTAAACGAAATAAGAGTACTTGCCAAGGAAGCGGAGCAGCTCCGGCAGCAGCGTGATGATCACGGCGCCGATGACGTTGCCGAACATGATGCCGATTAAGGGCACCATCACCGGGTCCTTCATGGGGATCCGCAAAATAAACCACACAAAAACCCAGGTACCGGCAATCGCCGCGAGAAACGCAAACGCCGCGCGCGACCAGAGGCTTGAGTCCGGGAAAAAGAGTAGCGCTATGAGGATTCCCAACTGCGCCGAAGAAATTGTCGCGCCCGTTGTGGGGGAGACGAATTTATTGGCGCAGAGCTGCTGCATGATGAGCCCGGCAATGCTCATTCCGACGCCCGTGCACAGAACTGCCGCCAGCCGCGGCAGGCGCGAGGCAAGGAGCACGTGCAGCGCTTCGGCGTCGCCCGTGAGGACGGCCGCAAGCGAAATGTCGGCCGCGCCCGCCGTGAGTGACGCAAGGCCCGCAGCGAGCGTGAGTGCAAGAAGGATCCAGGTGGATTTGGTCATGCCTGTCAGGAAAAAAATCGACGGGTTGTGTGAAAAACGGAAGGACTTTAACCGAGACAGTAAATGAGAATTGTTCCTATTCAATAATTGTTACAAATTTGGAAGAAAAGTTAACGGAAGTTCATCGGGGTTGGTTGAGTAAATGCTGCAACTATCTGAAGTTAAATGAAAAAGTGCAGAATCTGAGGGCGGTGTCGGTGTTTTCCGACATATTGCAGAGAAAATATGTGTTAACACTCTGTTAACGACGGTAAAGCCTTGTTTTGTATGGTTTCGGGGGTGTGTTTTACGCCGGTTGGCTGAATTTGGTCAGAAGTTGTTGAAAATGCTTGAGAACGATTCTCATTTGCGCGCATTTCAGTAGTATTCACGGACTTTAACGCGAAGGGCCGCTACGCATTGCGGCCTGACGACACGACCGGGGAACCGGGGAGAAATTTTCCTACTGCCATGAAAACAACCAACAAAACCCTCTTTGTCGTGCTGCCGCTGGCAGCCGCTGTGAACGCCGCCTGGGCTCAGGCTGCCTCGGATGAATACACCACGCTGGATACGTCCGTCGTTTCAGCCTCGGGCTACTCGCAGGACGTGCGCGAAGCGCCCGCGAGCGTCTCGGTGATCCCCGCCCAAGAACTGCAGACAAAACCCGTGCGTGACTTGGGTACCGCGATCGGGGACATTCCGGGTGTGGATCTCGATTCCACAAAGATGGGTAATTCCACGATTTCGATCCGCGGATTTGACGCGAGCTATACGCTGATACTGCAGGACGGGCGGCGCCAGAATTTCAGCTCCGCGATTCAAGCCAACGGCTTTGATCCGACGACCGCTTTTATTCCGCCCGTGGGAATGATTGAACGCATCGAAGTGCTGCGCGGCCCGGCTTCCACCGTCTGGGGAACCGATGCCGTCGGAGGTGTGGTCAACGTCATCACGAAAAAACACGTGAAGGAACTTACGGGATCGGTGACCGCTGAAGGCACTTTCCAGGAACACAGAAAGAGCTACGGCAACAGCGGTGCGGGGAGCTTTTTCTTCGGTATTCCTCTGGTTGACGAGTCGCTTTCTCTGATGCTGCGCGGCCGCTATTACCGGCACGAAGACACGGGCATCATGAACCCGAAGGGCGCCTACGCCGGACACTCGCCGAGCGAAAGTTACACGAGCAATGTGGGCGCACGTCTGAACTGGAGCGTCAATCCCCAAAACTTCACCTTTGCCGATTTTGACTTCACGCGCTTTTCCGGCGGCTCCATGAATACGAGCAGCCGCTCCATCAAGGCCCAGCAGTGGTACCACAAATACAACCTCGCCCTCGGACACGAAGGCAAGTACGGGTTCGGGCGCACCGAAAGCTATCTGATGTGGAACAACCTCTCGCAGATGAAGACAAAGACCACGCTCACGCCGCATTCCACGAAAAAGGCGGTGGCTTCTGAAAACCACGGTTCATTCTCGGACCCCTTAAAGCAGACGAATACCTATACCTTTGCCACCAAGGCGATCATGCCCTTTGACTTCGACCGCTTCGGCAGCATGAGTCTCACGGCGGGCGTGGAAGCCAACTACGAAGACTACGAAAATCCGTCGACTTCGACGGCTTCGCAAAAGGGGCCCTTTGATCAGACAACGCTTGCCGTCTTTGCCGAAGGCGAGTACTTCATCAACGACGAGTTAAACGCCACGGTCGGTGCCCGCTACCAGTGGAGCGACATGTTTGACGCGAATATTTCGCCCCGCGCTTACCTCGTTTATAAGCCTGCACAGTGGCTGAGCTTTAAGGGCGGCGTGGCCGCGGGCTACAAAACGCCCAACGTCAAGCAGGTTGTGGACGGCTATTACGACGGCAGTGAGCCCGGCGACCGCTCCTGGGGCAACCCGAACTTAAAGCCCGAAGAAAGCTGGAGCTATGAACTTTCCACGACTGTGGATCTCGGGCGGGCCGCACAGGTGACGCTCGGGGGCTTTTACACGGACTTTAAAAACCTGATTGCCTCGGAAGAAAGAACGGAAGCGGGCTACTGCAACGCCGAGGGCAGCGCCTGCGACAAGCGCCTCATCAACTACGGCAAGGTCCGTGCCAAGGGTATTGAAGTGCTCTTTAAGACCGCGAAGTTTGCCGGTTTCTCCTTTACCGGCGGCTATACGCTCACTGACGCCAAGATCACCGCTGGCGCCGACAGCGGCAAGCGCCCCAACGAACTGCCGCGTCACAGCCTGCAGCTGCGTGCCGACTATCAGCAGGGACCGCTCTCGGCCTACGTCAAATCCACCTCCAAGTGGGACATGATCTGCAACAACACCAGGACCGGCATCGGACTGGGCAACAAATACAAGGACTACACGATTGTTGACGTGGGTGCGACCTACGTTGTGGCGAAGAACCACCGCTTCTCCGTGGCTGTGAACAACGTCCTTGATAAGGACACGGTCGAGTGGACGGAAACGTCGCCGGGCCGCTACGGCAACCTCTACCGCCAGTACCTGGACGGCCGCAATTTCTGGGTTTCCTACACCTATGACTTCTAAACGTCCGTCATAAGACAAGAGCCCCGGGGGCCGCAGCGGCATTGACTGCGCTGCGGCTTTCGGGGTTTAACCCGTTTAAACGGACAGGATTTTTCTGCCATGGAACTCATCAAAGACAGTGTTGACTACATCATCTTCGCGATCCTCGGCCTCATGGGGTTTGTGACCGTGTGGCTCACGATTGAGCGCCTTTTGTTTCTGCGGTCTGTTCAGCCCTCCGGCTACGCGGATAAAGACAGCTACGACAAGGCCCTCACCGACAACCTCACGACCCTTTACATCATTTATTCGAACGCCCCCTACGTCGGGCTTTTGGGGACCGTGATCGGCATCATGATCACCTTTTACGACATGGGGCAGAGCGGCAACATCAACGCTTCCGACATCATGACGGGGTTGTCTCTTGCGCTTAAAGCCACGGCGCTGGGGCTCGCGGTCGCCATCCCCACGCTTGTGATTTATAACGGCCTGCAGCGCAGAATCAACGTGCTTTCCGCCCAATGGAAAGACGCCGCCAAGTGAGTTGCGCCATGATTGAGATTCCCAAGAAGGAACCGTTAAACATCGTTCCTTTCATCGACATCATGCTGGTGCTGCTGGCGATGGTGCTCTCAATTTCGACCTTTATCGCCAAGGGTGAGATCAAGATTAATCTCCCGGCTTCAAAAACGGCGGCTCAGGCTGAAAACGTGAAGGACCCGTTACTCGTGCAGGTCGATGCAGCCGGTGACTTTTTCCGCGACGGCACACGGGTGTCGTTTGAAGAACTCGCCGAGGCGATTGCCGGAATCCCGCGGGATAAACCCGTGCTTCTCAGAATGGACCGGGAGTCCAAGTTTGAGCACTTCATCCGCGTGATTGACCTTTTAAAAGAACATCAGCATGAAAACTTCCGAATCGCCACAGAACGTAAAGACGGCTAGACGCCGCTCAGCGGTGTCTTTTGCGGCGGCGGTGGCGCTCTATCTGCCGGTGATTGCCTTTGTCTTTTATGCCGCGCCGGTTTTGACCTACAAAGCCGCAGGCAACCAGGCGTCCGTCGCTCTTTCCTTTGCGCAGGTCGCAGGGGGTGCCGTTTCTGAAGCCCGGGCCGAGACCGTGCCGCCGGAACCGGAGCCTGAGCCCGAACCCGTGAAGGAACCCGAACCCGAACCGGAAGTGAAAACGCCGGACCCCGAGCCCGTGCCGGTGGTCAAACCCAAGCCCGTCGTAAAGAAGGTTGTTGAAAAGCCTAAACCCAAGCCTAGGATCAAGCCCAGACCCGAGAAAACGAAAGCCGTCAAAACCGTTCAGCCCAAACCGGCTGAAACCGTGAAAAAAGCGGAAAAACCCGCTGAGGAAAAACAGACGGCTGCGGTGGCCGCACCGCTGGCCGGAGCGCAGAGTGCCTTCGACGCCGGCGGCATCTCAACGCTGGTGTACGGCAAAACCGACGATCCGTTTCTTGCGCGCGTCAAACGCGCCGTGGAAAGCGTGCTGCATTATCCGCGCAAGGCCCGCGTGATGAGGCTTCAGGGCGTGACCGTCGTGCAGTTTGTGATTGCCGCGGACGGCAGTCTCACGGAACTTGAACTCTTTGAGACAAGTCCCCACGGCCTTCTCGACAAGGCGGCCTTACGTGCCGTGAAGGAAGCCCAAGGCGCATGGGGCAGCCCCGCCAAAACCGTGCGTCTGAGGTTTCCCATCCGCTTTGAACTCAGAGGCTGAGTTTCGGTTATAGTCCCGAAAACTCAGAATTTCGGGACTTAACCATGAGAACCTTCCGACTGGCGGCCGCGGCGCTCGCCCTGTGCCTCACAACGGCCCTTCACGCCGAAACACTCCGGATCGGGGTGCTCCCCGCTGCGGACTCCATTGTCCTTGAGGCGGCCGTCGATGAAGGGCTCTTTAAAAAGGAAGGGCTTGACGTGGTCACGGTCCCCTTTAGGAGTGCGCTTGAAGTCGGAGCCGCGATGCGCGCGGGGCAGTTGGCGGGGCACTTCGGTGACCTCATGAACGTCATCACCCAAAACGCAACGGGTGCGGCCCAGAAAGTCATTCTCACGACAACGCACACAGCAGCCTCGCAGCGCGCGTTCGGGTTTGTGGTGTCGCCCAAAGCCGCTGACCGCATTCAGAGTCTTTCGGACCTGAAGGGCACAGCTACCGCAATGAGTGCGGCAACGATCATTGATTACCTCCTTGACCGCATGAAGAGGGAGGAAAAGCTCCCGGCGGGGGCCGTCAAAAACGTCGAAATCCGTCAGATTCCGATCCGGCTTCAGATGCTTCTGGCGGGCAAAGTCGAGACGGCGCTCTTGCCTGAGCCCCTCGTGACGGTGGTTGAAAAGAAGGGCGGCCGCGTGATCTGGGACGATGCGGGGCTAAACGAAGCGCTTGCGGTTGTGGCTTTGCGTAAAGAGAATCTTGACACCAAAACCGTCACCGGGTTTCGTAAGGCTGTGGCAGAGGCCGCCCGTTTGATCGAAGCCGATCCCGAAAAATACCGCGCGGTGATGGTGAAGAAAAGACTCATCCCGGCACCCGTCGCGGCGGGTTACAAGATGGTGCGCTTTTCGCTTTTCGGAACCGCCGACGGCCTTCCGCCCTTACCTACGGAAAGTGATGTGAAGCGCGTGGGAGCGTGGATGCTCGACCACAAGATGGTTAAAAGCGTGCCTTCGTACGAGGACATCGTCTGGACACCGTAACGGGCGGCAGCCTTCTTTGGCTTACTCCATGTGAGCATTTCGGCTTATTGTCCGGGCGCGGCGCGCCCACTAAACTCCTGCCACTATTTGTTTTTCGGAGCGGCAAGTATGTCCGCTAATTTCCACGATCTCATTCACGGGTTCCACAGCTTCAAGGAATCCTACTTTATGAAGGAGCGCGAATTCTTTGACGCGCTCGCGCACGGCCAGAGTCCCAAGACTCTGGTCATTGCCTGCTGTGATTCGCGCGCGGATCCCGCGCTTCTGATGGGCTGTAAGCCCGGTGACCTGTTTGTGATCCGCAGCGTAGCGGCGATTGTCCCGAGCAAGGACGAGGCCGCTCACGCCGACGCCGTCATTGCCGCCGCGGAATACGCGGTCAAACACCTTGAAGTAAAGCACATCATCGTGATGGGGCACTCAGGCTGCGGCGGCATTCACGGGCTCATGTTTCCGGAAAAAATCGCGGGAGAACCCTATATCTCCCGCTGGGTGTCGCTGGCAAACCCGGTGCTTGCGGAACTTAAGGCTGAAAACCCCATGGAAGACGCGGTCCTGCGCACCCGGCGCTGTGAAGAGGGGGCGGTGCTTTTATCGCTTGAAAACCTTTTGTCGTATGACTGGATTCACGACAAGGCCGATGCGGGGGAACTTTCCCTGCACGCGCTTTACTACGACATGAAGGCGGGGAGCCTTAATATCTGGAACGCCGACATTGAGGATTTTGAGCCCTCTCACGCGCTTTTTGCGCCGCGCGGGTAATATCCCGCAGGAAGGCCTTTGCGGGCTGTAAGCGGATTAATTGGCCATGCACGATATTGAACAACCGGATCTCTTCGGACTTACGGACGCGGAAAAAGACCGCGCCCGTCGCCGCGTGCGTAAGCCTTATCCCAAAAAGAAGGATAAACCCGTGAAGTTCGCGGCCCCGGGCCGGACAAAAGCCGCTTCAGAGGCCAAAGACGTTTCTGCCGCCGATGAACTCATTGACGGCGTCCCGCAGCATGTCAACACTTACCATCCCGACTGGATGGATGAGATCGGGCAGGCAAAAAACGAGCGGCTTGCTGCGGTTTTGAGAACGCTTGCCGCTGAAGGCGCGAAGCCCGCGCCCGAGGTGACCGCTGAAGCTTCTGAGTCGGAAGCTGAGGCTCCCGAGGATGCCCCTGTCAGCAAAGAGGCGCCTGCGGGTGCACTTGCGTCCCGGGGTGCTGCAACGGACAAAACCAAGTACGATGCGCGTACCACGGCGACCCGCTATTCGCGCGGGATCAAGATCAGGGCCTACATCTTCTTTACCCGCGGCTGGGGTTACAAAGCCACGGCCGGGTTTCTTAATCTCTCAGGCTACACCGTGCGCGAGTGGAAGCGGCGGTTTCAGCAGGGGACGTTTTTACCCGATCTCACCGACGCCGAGCGCGAACGCATCGTGCAGGAGACGTCGGGTAATGACCAAAAGCCCTTGACGGAAAAACTCAGCAGGATCGGCTGAGTTTGGTTTGTCAAACCTGTTGTAGACGTACAACGCGGTTTTTCTCTGTATTGATACAGCAACGTCAAAAATAATAAATAAAATCAGCGCCTTGGAATTTCCCGGAGGATTTTGCTGTCGCGTTAACCCTGAGAGGGTTTTTCTTAGAAAAAGAAAAAATTCGAAAAAAGGTCATTTTTTTTCCTTGCGGGGGGGGGGATTTTTCTGCAATTATGTTCATTGAGTCCCAAAGAAATTCTGCTATTTAGCCAGTAGGAGATCAGAAAAAATGAACAAAACATTCAAGGTCATTTTCAGCAAGACCCGGGGGGCGCTTGTTGCTGTGAATGAAGCGGCAAAAACCACATCCAGGGCTTCGGTGAAGACAGCGGTGGCTGGTGTCTGTGCGGCATTACTTTCAGTGCCAGCGATGGCGGCGGAGTTTGCCGACGACTACTGTAAGGACGGTGTTAATTGTGTTGTCGCCGACAAGACGGTCGAGGGTAAGGGTTCAGTCGTGCAGCTTGACAGCAGCAAAGTTCAATCCATCACAATTAAAGACAGCACGATCTCCAACACGCCTTTCGAGTTGCGCGGGTCGCAGAATATTTCTGTGTCCGATACGGTTTTTACCGGGCTGGTGTCTGGAAACAGCAGTAGTTTCGCGATTTTTGCTCACAAAGGACCACAAGGCAGCACTGTTGATGTGACGGACGTGACCCCGACCGACGTTAAACTTAATAATGTGACCTTTAAGGACAACAAGGTTTCTTGGGGCAGTCTTTTTGTCTACGACAAAACCAACCTTCATATGAAGGGTGGTGCGTTTGTCAATAACGTGACAAAAGACATCGGCGGCGGCGCCATGATCAAGTCCGGCACCATCGTCTTTGAAGATGTTTTGTTTCAGGACAATGTGGCAAGTAATGAATCCGGATTCGTGGCAGGCGGAGCTGTCTACGTTGACATCACGACCAGCATTAAACAAAACGGCGCTGATGCGGTCGGAGATGTGACATTTAAACTCACCAAGGACATGGCTTATACCGGTAATAGGATTGAGTCGTCTTTCAAGGGGAAAGCAGACACCTTCGGTTGGTCCGCCGAGCCGTGCGGCGGGTTCCTTTTCCTTGACCGTTATTCTAAAGGGGCCTTTGATATTGCCAATGGGGTAACGCTTACGATCGGAACGGCCTCCGCAACCGGAGAGGATGATTCGATTGCGAGCGCTCTGCCCGACACATCGGCTCAGGACCCCGGGTACTCCACTCTTGTGAAGAAAGGTGCTGGTACGGTCGTCATGTACGGCTCAATGGATAAGTATTACGGAAACTTCGCTGTTGAAGCCGGTACCTTTGATGTCCGTAAGGCTTGGAAGAGCCTCGGCAACACGACAGTGACGGGCGGCGTTTTGTCGGCTTCCAACGGTATCACCCTTGATACGATGAAATCCGATACCAAGAAGCCTTTCATCCAGAGCGGCAAGCTGACAGTTTCCGGTGAAGGCACGGTTACTGTAAAGTCTTTAAAGCTTGCAAATTCAGCTAAGGCTACAGACGGACTTCCTTTTGTCCGGATTGAAAACGGTGGTACGCTCAGGGCCGATACGATCGATGTGGTTGCCGGAGAGGTAACGCTTGCCGGCGGTACCCTTGAAACCGGTTCAGCTCAGGTTTACGACCTCGCCACGAAGAGCGTTATCAATGCTGATGCATCCAAGGTTTCTTCAGAGAAAGATCTGACCGGGCTTGCCCTTAAAGCCGGTATTACAGCCACGAGCGGCACGCTTGCCCTCACCGACGAGGGCTACTACACGACCGCGTCTCTGAAGGCGATGTCTGGTGCGCTTAAAGCCGGCACGGCCTCCCTCTCGTTCCTTAACTCCAAACTTTATAAAGCGGCAGGAGAAACAGCGGAACTCGTGGACTCCGTGATTCAGTCCACGGAACAGGTGACGGCTTCTTCGACAGTGACAACGAATGCCGACGGCAAGGCGAGCGCACAGGTGACCGTGAAGAATTCCGGTGCCCAAACCGTTGTGGTGAAAGACAGTGCTCAAACGGGCGCCAAGGCGGTCGATCAGGTGACCTTTGCTGCGCCTGAAAACTCAATAGCTGAAATGACGCTTGTGGGTTCCGCTGCGGGCGGGCATCTCGTTCAGAACACTGCCGGCAAAGCCGTTGACGTGGAGGTTGCGCCAGGCCTTACGCTTAACCTCGGCCAGACGGAACTTCCCGAGCAAACCACGGGTACGCTTTCTAATCTCACGCTTTCAGCCGGCACGACCGGCACGACCGACATGCCCGTCAAGGCAGCAGGCCTGACTGTCGCGAATATCGTTGCCACGGTGGAAAAACTGGTCGCTGCCGGCAATAACCTCGTGACGGTCGGTAACGAGCGTAAGCGCGGTGTTCTCAAGATCGGTACGCTTGATCTTGGTGCCGATTCCAAGGTGTTCGTTGATCCTGCCTGGCAGAATGATGCGGCGCTCAATACGATCGGGAACGCCTCGCACCTTGAAATCGCACAGGTGGAAAGCCTCCGGGGAAGCCTTATTGCCGGTCAGAACTCGCTGATCACAATCGGCGCGACGGCAGCGCAGGCAGAGGCAGCCTTTAATCAGGCCGGCCTGAATTGGGGTAAAGAAGCGGTGTCTGCAGCCCTTTACCTTGGCACATCGGTGAACCCTGAGGGCGGCATCCTCGTTAACGGCAGTCTGACTGATGCCGGTGCAACGGCCGAAAGTGGAACGGTCACTCTCGCTGCCGGTTCCCTCCTGATGGTTGACGCGGCCGCTGTCGGCGAGAAGGCAGTGACAGGTACCGTCAGCGCGGAAGGCGCCAAGGTAGCGCTGGTCAACGCCGCGGAAGGCACGTTTAAGTTGGCTGACACCGTCACGGGCCTCACATCCGAATCGTTCGTGTCCGACAACCTCTTTACGACGACGGCTCTCAATGGCTCCGACGTCACCACCACGGTGGCCAAGAACGCTTTAGGGGGCGCCGTCGCTTCGATGGGCCTGCAGTCCATGATCCGCCGTGCCGACAGTGTTTTGGCTGCGACGGTTGCCGACCGCACGTCGATTGATCAGGAGCTCGGAGCCGGCGCCAACCTTTGGGTTGACGTGGGCGGCGAAAGCTACGAGGCCGATGGCTTTGACAACAACGCAAGATTTAAGAGCGACATGGGCTACGGTGTCTTTGGTGCCGATGTGGCGGTTTCTGACGACATCACCCTGGGCGCCGCACTGCAGTACGGCACGGGCTCTGCGCGAAGCAGCAATTTCGGCATGAAAAACGAAATTGACACCTGGGGTCTGACGGCCTACAGCGTTTATAAGACGGGTGACGCCCGTTTTGTCGGTGAAGTCGCGTATGTGAAGGCCAAAAACGACATCTCAGCGTCCGCTGCTTCGAAACTGAGCCAAAGCGTTGACACCGAAATGCTTTCGGCCGGCATGAGCGCGCACTATCAGTTTGACGCCGGTGCCGTGACGGTCACGCCGAGCCTTGGGATTCGCCTCTCGCAGCTGAAGACCGATGCCCTCAAAGTGGGCGCCATCCGGATTGCCGATGATGAGATGACGGTTTTCCAGGTTCCGGTTGCGGTGCGTGTCGGCATGAAGCCCGTGGAGGCTTCCGGCTGGAACATTGTGCCTGCGGTGAAGCTTGCCTATGTGCCGACCTTCGGTGACGATGAAACCGATATCCTGGGGTACCAGCAGAAGGTTCTCGACACGAGCCCGGTGCAGGCCGATATCGGCGTTGAAGCCCGTAAGGGCAACTTTATGGTCAACGTGAACTTCCTTGCCGGTACCGGCAGCGAAGGCGCGAAGGCCGTGGGCGGTAAGGTGGGCGTGAAGTACCTCTTCTGAGGCTTGACGCGGTAACCCGTCTGCCGTGCGCTCTGACTCCGAAGCGCCCGGCAGACGAAAATACAAACGGGAAAGGCTGTGCGGCTTTTCCCGTTTTTTCAAAGACATTTGTAACGAATCAATGCTTTGACTCGTACCACATCAGGAAGATTGTCGTGATGGTGACAACTGACGCGATCAGCAAAGTGAGTAGCCATACATTCAAATGAAAAACTTCTCCTTACAGTAAACAACTGCAAAAAGGACCTGCTGATTTCATAAGAATCCGAAAAAAATCGAATTTTTCTTTGCGGTGCGCCGCGCTTTATCGTATCGTTGCTAAGGTAAACGGCGTAGATTTTTGCGTCGACACAACGCTTTGCGGATAAGTCTTAACGGGGACCCCCGGCATTTCCCCGCCGGGTGTCTCAGATGAGGCCAGCCGCTGGGCGCTCAAGCTCTGCCGGAACCTTCCCTTTTGTCCGGCGGAAAACACCACGACGGCGTCCGCTCACAAAGGATGCCTACATCGGAGAAGTGAGAAGATGAAGTTAGTTAAGACCATGATGGCAGCCGCCGCTGCCGCTGCCTGCGTGTCCGTTTCGGCTGCCGGCCTGCCCAACATTGCCGTGCTCGCCACGGGCGGCACGATTGCCGGCGCCGGTAATTCCGCAACGGGGTCCTCGTACACCGCGGGCAAGGTCTCGGTGAACCACCTGGTGGCTGCTGTTCCGCAGCTTGCCGAAATCGCCAACATCGTTCCCAAGCAGGTCGTGCAGATCGGTTCTCAGGACATGACCGATGACGTCTGGCTCAAACTCAATAAGACCATCAACGCCGACTGTAGCAAGTATGACGGCTTTGTGATCACGCACGGCACGGACACGATGGAAGAAACGGGGTATTTCCTCAACCTCACGCTGCGCTGCAAGAAGCCCGTGGTGCTCGTGGGCGCAATGCTTCCTTCGACCGGTCTCGGTGCGGACGGTCCGCGCAACCTCTATAACGCCGTGCTCGTGGCTTCCACGAAGGCGACGGCCGAACAGGGTGTTGTCGTTGCGATGAACAACATCGTTGTCGGTGCCCGTGACGTTTTGAAGTCCAACACCGTGCAGCCCGATACCTTCATCGCCGGCAACTTCGGCAAGGTCGGCACGATCTTCAACAACAAGGTCACCTACGAAAGTAAGCCCCTGCGCAAGCACACCTACCAGACGCCCTTTAAGGTCGATAACCTCACGAAGCTCCCGAAGGTCGGTATCGTCTATAACCACGGCGGCGTGGAAGACGTGCAGGTGAAGGCGCTTGTGAACGCCGGCTACGAAGGCATCGTGAACGCCGGTGTCGGTAACGGCAACATCCATAAGTCCATCTTCCCGGTGCTTGAAAAGGCCGCCAAGAACGGTATCGCCGTTGTGAGAAGCTCGCGCGTTCCCACGGGCGCCACCACCAAGGACGCGGAAGTCGACGACAACAAGTACGGCTTTGTGTCTTCCGGCACGCTCAATCCTCAGAAGGCCCGCATCCTGCTGCAGCTGGGCCTTACGAAGACCCACGACTACAAGAAGCTTCAGGACTACTTCGATCATTACTAATTGTCTGACCGGGGTTTCCCGGGATTTCTGACGTCAAAAAAATTCCCCTGACCGGTTTCGGAAAGGGGAATTTTTGTGTGGGCAGCAGTCGGAAAAATTATTCCTTGTGGCCCTTGTGGCACATACCGCAGTAGGGCTTACCGTTCTTCAAAACGGCATGCACGGGCTTGCGGGAGATGAGCGTTATCAACGCCGCCGTGGCACTGCAGGCAGTTTTCAAACTTCACTGTCGGGGGCGCGGGCGTATGGCATTTGTCGCAGGTCAGACCGCGGCCGATATGGCGGTCTGCAAGGGGTGCAGCCTGAGCGGCACCGGCCATAAAGGCGGCTCCTGCGCAGGCCAAAACGATCAGGCGGAAATTCATAGAAATTCCGCGAGGAAACCCGCGTCTTCAGACGCGGGAGAAATCGCGGCCCTCCTTTCTCAGTTCAGTTAAAAACATCTTTCGCTTCTCAAGAAG
>OIGD01002719.1_pt1 | contig 13116 bp, 4 predicted proteins | sample 1582211 | NCBI WGS metagenome assembly OIGD01 (sample SAMN04414078, study PRJEB24778) | human gut metagenome | material: faecal | host: Homo sapiens
TATTTCCTTTACGGCAAAAGCCGGAACGGAAGATGTAGCGAATGTGTTCGAACCATTTAGTAGTATTGTTACTTTCCCGAAAGGAGAGAAGCAGATTCAGGTGGATTTTCCGGTTAAGACTTCCGGATTAGTTGGTACTACTACGATGGAGTTTGTTGCTTTCGCACGTGGTTATAAGATGGCTAATTCCAGTCAGGGAATCAAGGTATCTGATTATTATCGGATATCCATGTCTCTGGAAAATAATACAGAAAATGTGGTGACAGAAGGCGGTAAGTTTGTATTGGTTGCCAAAGTAGACAAACCGAGTTCTGTGCCACTCGAAGTCACTATTACTCCGAAGGAAGGGGAAGAGGGCAGGTATGACAATCTACCTTCTACTTTAACTATTCCTGCAGGAAGAACTTCGGTCAAAAGTGCTGCTGTGACTATCAAACAGGACTATGAAATGACAGGCGACTTGCAGTTGGTATTGAATCTGAAAAGTAATTCTTCTTCCAATCCGATGACTGCTCCTGCATTGACTATTACCATGACAGACCTGGAATCAATGGCTGATCCTGATTTGTATGATATGACTACTGTATATGAGAATCCGAACATCATGTTTGTTTCTTATGATGATGACTGGTTTACGGGTAAAGAAACAGCTAAGATGGACGAAGGAACAGCACATCCGAATGCCGAATTGGGCAGTCAGTGGAAGTTTGATTATGCTATTGAGTTCCATAAAAATTCAACATCGGGAGATTATCAAAAATTAGGTAATGCAACGGATGCCAATAGAGGAAATGTTTTAAAGATTGATTGGATCAAATACGCAAAAGTTACTGATGAAGGTGAATTGAATATTTGTGTAGGTGTAGAAGGTACTAATTATGGAACAGCAGGAATACATTGCTGTAAGTCTTTAGGGCAGATGTGGGCACAAAATGTTACACGTATATATCCGGGTATGCGTATTGAAATGAAAGTTCGTTTAGGAGGTAATAGAACAGGATTTGTACCGATGATAGAGGTGAAGAATCCAGCAACTGCTACTACATGTAAAGAAGCTAAGCAATCAATCTGTATACTTAAGAATGTTTCCGGCTCTGCAATCACCCAATCGGTGAGGGGAGAGGTTGTCAGTGATGCGAAGAGCGTAGTATCTGCTATTCCTAAAGTAGAAGATTATAATATTTATTGGGTCGAACTAGTCGATGAAAATACAATAAAGTTAGGTATTAATGGTTCTACAACCTTGGAAGTCACAAGGGATATGTTGGATTCATGGCCTTTTACCAAAGCTTCTACAGGAACATCAGTTGGAGCGAAAGGTCTTTATTTAGTAATGCGAATGGACTTGTTCGGAGAAGGTAATAGTGTTTCTTCTGAACTTCCGGCAGGTTGGGATACTGAACTGAAGTCAATTAATCCTGCAAATTATGCAACAGAAGGACCAAGAATGATAATAGACTGGATTCGTTTCTATGTAAATGATAACTATAAACGGGAAGCGAATGAACTTGTGAATAGAGACTATAAAGTCTCAATTCCTGGTAAGTTCTACCAGTTCTATTAATCTGTCATATTGACGAACCGTTTTCAATAGTATGAAATAAGTTCAATGCCGGAAGGCCATCGTGCAACAGCGATTTACTTCCGGCATTTACTGCTAATTCGGGTGGAAATAGAGAATATTGTAAATACATTAGCTATTTGTAGACATACTTTTTACATATCTTCCCTATCTTTGCCATGTAATCTAAATAAATTAATCATTATGGAAAACCTGCAATCAAACTTGTTCTATTCTTTGGCAGGAGTAGCCGCCGTTGCCTCCCTTGCATCTTGTACAAACAAGCAGAAAACGACAGAACAAAAGCCGCTGAACATCGTCTATATTATGACAGACGACCATACAGCCCAGATGATGAGCTGCTATGACACCCGCTACATGGAAACTCCGAATCTTGACCGCATTGCGGCGGATGGTGTACGTTTTACTCAAAGCTTTGTTGCCAATTCATTAAGCGGTCCCAGCCGTGCCTGTATGATTACGGGTAAGCATAGCTGTGCCAATAAATTCTACGATAATACGACTTGCGTATTCGACAGTTCTCAACAGACATTCCCGAAGCTGCTGCAAAAGGTAGGTTATCAGACTGCGCTGGTCGGCAAATGGCATCTGGAAAGTTTGCCATCCGGATTTAATTACTGGCAGATAGTACCCGGACAGGGGGATTACTATAATCCTGCCTTTATTACACAAGATAATGATACCATCCAGAAACACGGATATATCACGAATCTAATTACCGATGATGCTATCGACTGGATGGAAAACAAGCGAGATCCGGAGAAACCGTTCTGCCTGCTGATTCATCACAAGGCGATTCACCGTAACTGGATGGCGGATACATGTAACCTTGCTCTCTACGAGGACAAGACATTCCCGTTGCCGGATAATTTCTTTGACGACTATGAAGGTCGCCCTGCTGCGGCTGCTCAGGAAATGAGTATCGTGAAGGACATGGATATGATTTACGACCTGAAGATGCTTCGTCCGAATGAGAAATCACGCCTGAGATCACTTTATGAAAGATTCCTCGGACGCATGGACGAAGGACAGCGTGCCGCATGGGACAAGTTCTATGCTCCGATTATCGATGATTTCTACAAACAGAATCTGACAGGAAAAGAACTGGCCAACTGGAAGTTCCAGCGTTATATGCGCGACTACATGAAAACCGTGAAGTCTCTTGATGATAACGTAGGACGTGTGCTCGACTATCTGAAGGAAAAAGGGTTGCTGGACAATACACTGGTAGTTTATACTTCCGATCAGGGTTTCTACATGGGCGAACACGGTTGGTTCGACAAACGTTTCATGTATGAAGAATCTATGCGCACACCACTTATCATGCGTCTGCCGAAAGGTTTCGACCGCAGGGGAGATATCACCGAAATGGTACAGAACATCGACTATGAACCTACTTTCCTTGAACTGGCAGGAGCGGAAATTCCCGCAGATATCCACGGAGTATCACTGCTGCCTCTGTTGAAAGGTGAGCATCCGAAGGACTGGAGAAAGTCTCTGTATTACCACTTCTATGAATATCCTGCCGAACACATGGTGAAACGTCACTATGGCGTACGTACGGAACGCTATAAACTGATTCATTTCTATAATGATATCAACTGGTGGGAACTGTATGATATGCAGGCAGACCCGTCGGAAATGCACAACCTCTACGGTGAGGCTGAGTATGAACCGGTAGTAAAGGAACTGAAAGACGAATTGCTGAAACTACAGGAACAATATAATGATCCCGTCCGCTTTTCTCCGGAAAGGGACAAGGAATAACCCCCGAATAATACAATGACAAGAACGATTTTAATATTACTGATAGGCTTTCTATCTTCGATAGTAGCCGGATGTAGCGATACTAACTTGACACATGACATACCCTTGGTTCCACGCCCGGCGCAAATAGTGCCGGGCAGCGGGAACTACCTTTTCTCCGGTAAAACGGTATTTGCCGTAGAGAATGAGGAGCAGGCGGAAGTGGCACGCAGCTTTATAGCTTTGTTTACCCGTGCGGCAGGCTTTACTCCGAAGTTGACGGTAGGCGATGCGGAAAAGGGAAATGTTCGTTTCCAGACGGATGCAACCTTGAAAAGTGAGGCATATACGCTGCAAGTGTCTCCGAAAGAAATTATTATCGAAGCATCGGATGCAAAAGGATTCTTTTATGCTTTGCAGACCATTCGCCAGTTGCTTCCGGCATCCATCGAAAAAGAGGAAGTGTCGGATAAAAAAGTAAAATGGAGTATTCCGGCAGTGAGTATTCAGGACGAACCGCGTTTTGGTTACCGTGCGTTATTGCTGGATGCGTCACGCTTCTTTATTCCCAAAGAGAATGTATTGCGCATTATCGATTGTATGGCAATGCTCAAAATAAACACGCTTCACTTTCATCTGACAGATGATAACGGCTGGCGTGTGGAAATCAAGAAATATCCCCGTTTAACGGAAGTAGGTGCATGGAGAGTGGATCGTACGGACCTGCCTTTTCCTGCCCGGCGGAATCCGGAACCCGGAGAACCCACTCCGGTAGGAGGTTTCTACACACAGGAAGAAATAAAGGAAATGGTGGCTTATGCGGCTGAACGTCAGATTGAAGTGGTACCGGAAATCGATATGCCGGCACACAGTAATTCGGCATTGGCAGCTTATCCTCATTTAGCTTGTCCGGTAGTGAAGGAATATATCGGAGTGCTCCCCGGTTTGGGAGGACGAAATTCCGAGATCATCTATTGTGCCGGAAATGACAGTGTCTATGCCTTTCTTCAGGATGTGATGGATGAGATTCTGGAATTGTTCCCTTCCCGATATATCCATATCGGTGGCGATGAAGCCCGTAAAACTTATTGGGAGAAATGCCCGCTGTGTCAGGCACGGATGAAAAAGGAGAAGATTGCCAATGAAGAGGATTTGCAAGGTTATTTCATGAATCGGATGAGCGAATATGTACGTAGCAAAGGGCGCGAGGTGATAGGCTGGGATGAGCTGACGAACAGTAGCTTTTTGCCGGACGATGCCATTATTCTGGGTTGGCAGGGATACGGACAGGCTGCACTGAAGGCTGCCGAGAAGGGACATCGCTTCATCATGACTCCCGCACGCATCATGTACCTGATTCGTTATCAAGGACCGCAGTGGTTTGAGCCGCTGACGTATTTCGGCAATAATACGCTGAAAGATGTGTATGACTATGAGCCGGTTCAGAAAGACTGGAAACCGGAATATGCGGATTTGCTGATGGGCGTACAGGCTTGTATGTGGACAGAGTTCTGTAATAAGCCGGAGGATGTGGATTATTTGGTATTCCCACGCCTGGCGGCATTGGCGGAAGTGGCATGGACACAACCGGAAAAGAAAGACTGGACTTCGTTCCTGGAAGGCATGGATTCGTTTAATGAACATCTCGCAGCCAAAGGGATAGTGTATGCCCGTTCGATGTACAATATACAGCATACCGTGAGACCGGAAGACGGAGCACTGAAAGTAAAACTGGAATGTGTCCGTCCGGATGTGGAAATCCGTTATACAATGGATGGAAGCGAGCCGACCGCCGCTTCACCGCTCTATGAACAACCATTGTTGGTAAAAGAAGCTCAAACAGTCAATGCCGCAACGTTTGCCGATGGACAGCAGATGGGGAAAACACTGACGCTTCCGGTACACTGGAACAAGGCTACGGCAAAACCGTTGCTGGGTAATAAAGTGAATGAAGCCGTCCTGAACAACGGAGTCAGAGGAAGTCTGAAGCAAACGGACTTTGAATGGTGCAGTTGGGGAAGTAGCGACCGTATTTCCTTCACCGTCGATCTGTTGCAAAAGGAGAAAATGAATACGCTGACAATCGGTTGTATCACTAACTATGGAATGGGAGTGCACAAACCGAAATCAATCCGGGTAGCCGTGTCGGACGATAATGCGACTTATCGGGATATCAACGAATTGGAATATACTCCCGAGGAGATATTCCGTGAAGGAACTTTCATCGAAGACCTGTCGATAGATATGAGAGGAACCGTTGCCCGTTATGTGCGGGTTACAACGGAAGGAGCGGGAGAATGTCCGGCAAATCATGTACGTCCCGGACAAGAATCAAGAGTATGTTTCGATGAACTGATCATTGAATAACCAGTCACCAAAAAACAATATAATAATGATGAAATTAAAGAAACGAACGTTTTTAATCTTGATGGCAGCACTGACTGCTACCTTCGCTTCGGCTCAGAAACAGCCTTTGCCGGAGTGGCAGAGCCAGTATGCGGTAGGACTGAATAAACTCGCTCCTCATACCTATGTATGGCCTTACGCCGACGCTTCCGATATTGGAAAGCCGGGAGGATATGAACAGTCTCCTTATTATATGAGTCTGAACGGGAAGTGGAAATTTAACTGGGTGAAGAACCCGGACAACCGTCCGAAGGACTTTTACCAGCCCTCTTATTATACCGGAGGGTGGGCGGATATTAATGTTCCCGGCAACTGGGAACGGCAAGGCTACGGAACAGCTATCTATGTCAACGAAACTTATGAGTTTGACGACAAGATGTTCAACTTCAAGAAGAATCCGCCATTGGTTCCATTTGCTGAGAATGAAGTAGGTTCTTATCGTCGCACGTTTAAGGTGCCTGCCGACTGGAAAGGACGTCGGGTAGTGCTCTGCTGCGAAGGAGTGATCTCTTTCTATTATGTATGGGTGAACGGAAAGTTGCTTGGCTATAATCAGGGATCGAAGACGGCTGCCGAATGGGACATTACCGATGTACTGAGTGAAGGAGAGAATGTGGTAGCTCTGGAAGTATATCGCTGGAGTTCGGGTGCTTATCTGGAATGTCAGGATATGTGGCGTCTGAGTGGCATCGAACGGGATGTTTATCTGTATAGCACTCCCAAACAGTATATTGCTGACTATAAAGTAAGTGCTTCCCTTGATAAAGAGAAATACAAAGAAGGTATCTTCAATCTGGAAGTGACGGTGGAAGGCCCTTCTGCTACTGCCAGCTCTATCGCTTATACACTGAAGGATGCTTCCGGAAAGGCAGTATTGCAGGATGCCATTAACATCAAGTCCCGTGGACTGAGTAACTTTATCGCTTTCGATGAGAAGAAGATTGCAGAAGTAAAAGCATGGAATGCGGAGCATCCTAACCTTTATACCTTGGTACTCGAATTAAAAGATGCGCAAGGAAAAGTAACCGAACTGACCGGTTGTGAAGTCGGTTTCCGTACTTCGGAAATCAAGGACGGACGTTTCTGTATTAACGGTGTTCCGGTGCTGGTGAAAGGGACGAACCGTCACGAACATTCGCAACTGGGACGTACCGTAAGCAAAGAACTGATGGAACAGGATATCCGCCTGATGAAACAGCATAATATCAACATGGTGCGTAACTCACATTATCCGACTCATCCGTACTGGTATCAGCTTTGCGACCGCTACGGGCTGTATATGATTGATGAGGCGAATATCGAATCGCATGGCATGGGATACGGGCCTGCCTCCCTTGCCAAAGACAGTACTTGGCTGACCGCTCACATGGACCGTACACACCGTATGTACGAACGTTCCAAGAATCATCCGGCCATAGTTATCTGGTCGTTAGGAAATGAAGCTGGCAACGGTATTAACTTCGAACGTACTTATGATTGGCTGAAATCTGTAGAAAAGACCCGCCCCGTGCAGTATGAACGTGCCGAACTGAATTATAATACGGATATTTACTGCCGTATGTACCGTAGCGTAGACGAAATAAAAGCGTATGTAGCGAAGAAAGACATTTACCGTCCTTTCATCCTTTGTGAATACCTGCATGCAATGGGTAACAGTTGCGGCGGCCTGAAGGAATATTGGGATGTCTTCGAAAGCGAGCCTATGGCACAAGGCGGTAACGTATGGGACTGGGTAGACCAATCTTTCCGCGAAATAGACAAGAGCGGGAAATGGTACTGGACTTACGGTGGTGATTATGGTCCGCAAGGAATTCCCAGTTTCGGTAATTTCTGTTGTAACGGCTTGGTCGGTGCCGACCGTGAACCACATCCGCATCTGCTCGAAGTGAAGAAAGTGTATCAGTACATTCAGTTTAGCGCAAAAGACTTGGGGAAAGGAATTATTTCCATTAAAAACCGTTATGACTTTACCAATCTGGATGAGTATGCTTTTATATGGGAAATATACAAAAACGGAGAAAAAATATCTACAGGGGATTTCAATGTCGATTTGAAACCTCACGAAGAGAAAGAGATACGTTTATCTCTTCCCGTTATTCCGGAAGACGGGAATGAGTATTTCCTTAATCTCTATGCGCACACCCGGGTTGCTACCGATTTAGTACCTGCCGGCTATGAAGTAGCTAGAGAGCAGATGCAATTAAATAAAAGTAGTTTCTTCACATCGCTTCCGCCTTGTTCGGGAAAACTATCTTATGAAACGAAAGATCATATTTTGTCTTTTCAATCGGGTGCCGTTTCAGGTAAGATTGATTTGAAAAAGGGAATCTTGTTTGATTATATGATAAATGGCAAGCAACCTATCAGGCAATATCCCGAACCTGCCTTTTGGCGTGCTCCGGTTGATAATGATTTTGGGAATAAAATGCCCACTTTGGCAGGTGTCTGGCGGACAGCTCATGTCAACCGCTACGTGAAGAAAGTGACAATAGGGGAGAAAAATGAAAAAGGGTTATCCGTAAGGGTTGATTGGGTCTTAAGCGATATTCAAGTGCCTTATATGATGGAATATTTGATACGGGATAATGGAACTATCATTGTGACAGGGAGTATTGACCTGACAGGAACGAAACTTCCCGAACTTCCCCGTTTTGGTATGCGTATGGAATTGCATCAACCTTATGAAAACTTGACCTATTACGGTAGAGGACCTTTGGAGAATTATATCGATCGTTATTCGAGTTCCTTCATCGGACGATATGAGAATAAGGTTGAAAATCAGTTCTATTGGTATATACGTCCGCAGGAAACAGGAAATAAAACAGATGTTCGTTGGCTGACCTTATTGGATAGCGAAGGGCAAGGAGTGAGAATTACAGGCTTGCAACCTGTCGCATTTTCCGCTTTGCATTTCTCACCGGAAGACCTTGACCCCGGTCTGACCCGTAAATTGCAGCATACTATCGACATTGTTCCGCAAAAGAATATCTTTCTGCACGTTGACTTGAGGCAACGCGGGTTAGGCGGCGATAATAGTTGGGGAATGTATCCGCACAATGAATATCGCTTGCTTGACAAGAAATATACTTATAGCTATATGATTGAATTGGTAGAAAAAGGTTCAGATTAAGACTGTTATTAAAGCAGGTGCAAATAAAATTTTCAATAGCATTGAGTAAATAATCCCACCCCTTCGTATTTGTTTGTCATGTACAACAAATACGAAGGGGTTACTTTTTTAGGAAAAGGAATGTGCTCTTTTGGAGAATTTTATGTATGTTTGTGCACATGTTTAATATGAAAGGAAGCAGTTGTAAGTGAAGAACACGATTAAATATCTGATTCTAATATTAATATACTTGGCTTGTGGTATGGAACTGCAAGCCCAGAATTACACATTCCGTAATGTCGTCATGTCCGACGGGCTGTCCGGACTGTTGGTCAATGCCATTTATAAAGATTCCGAAGGCTTTGTATGGTTGGGGACAGATAATTGTCTCGACCGTTTTGACGGTGTGAAAGTGCGCCATTTTGAATTCCGGGGCATTGAGTCGGGAAGAAAAAAACGTGTTAATACGGTCACAGAAACTGCCAATAAGCAACTTTGGGTAGGAAATGGTATCGGACTCTGGCGGTTGAACCGTGCAAGCAGCCAATTGGAAAGAATTGTTCCCGAAAAGATAGACTTTGCTGTAAATACCTTACTTCCGGATGGAGATATTCTCTATATCGGTACGGAGAAAGGACTGTTCATCCAAAAGGACGGGCAATTGCTCCAAGTACTGACCGACCGGAATATGTTGGCTGCCTGTAACAGAATCATGGATATTTGTCTGAACGAAGATAAAACCGCACTGTGGTTGGCTACGGTGCAAGGACTGTATTCCTATTCATTGAAAGACGGAAAGATTGATTCCTGGCATTTTCAGGAGAATGTGCCCGAAGCCGATTACTTCCGTTGCCTTACCCGTATCGGGGAGACGCTCTACTTGGGGACAATGAGCCAGGGAGTAGTACGTTTCGATATGAAGAAAAAGACATTCTCCCATACCGTATCTTTAGGATGCGATGTTATCTCCGACATCTCCAGTGACGGAAAAGAAACCGTCTATATAGCTACCGATGGCAATGGCGTCCACTTCCTTTCACATAAAGACCAGCAGGTGACGCGTCGTTTCTATCATGATGTAAGCGATAAGGAAGGGATTCGCAGTAATTCTGTCTACTCCTTGCTCGTTGATGACAGAGGTGCCGTATGGGTAGGACATTTCCAGGCAGGCTTGGATTATTCACTCTACCAGAACGGACTTTTCCGTACGTATGCCTATCCGCCTTCGTTCCATTCGGCAAACCTTTCCATCCGCTCTTTCATAAGCAGGGGGCAAGAGAAAGTTATCGGTTCGCGCGACGGTTTGTTCTATATAAACGAAGCTACGGGAACAGTGAAAAGCTTTGTAAAACCCGTCCTGACCTCGGATTTGATACTGACCATCTGTTTTTATGAAGGCGAATATTATATCGGCACGTATGGCGGCGGCATGATGGTATTGAATCCGGAGACGTTATCCCTAAAATATTTTGCCCAGGGAGGAGATGGAGATGCAGAACTGTTTCAGAAAGGGCATATCTTCTGTGTGAAACCGGATACAAAAGGAAATCTCTGGATAGGCACTTCGCAAGGACTGTTCAGCTATAATGGGCAGTCAAAACAGATCAAGCACTTTACCAGTGCCAACTCCCAACTGCCGGAAGGCAATGTGTATGAGGTCAGTTTCGACTCTACCGGCAAAGGGTGGATTGCCACGGAAACCGGTATGTGTATTTATGACCCGGCTTCCCAAAGCTTGCGTTCCAATGTCTTTCCTGAAGGATTCGTGAACAAGGACAAAGTACGGACGATTTATGAAGACTCCGAACATAACCTTTATTTTATCCGTGAGAAAGGGAGTCTGTTTACGTCTACGCTGACAATGGACCGCTTCCGTAACCAATCCGTATTTTCCACGCTTCCTGACAATTCGCTGATGGCGATTGTAGAGGATAATCAAGGTTGGTTGTGGGTAGGTTGTAATGACGGTTTGCTGCGTATAAGGAAAGAAGGGGAGGAGTATGACGCTTTCACCTTCAATGACGGAGTGCCCGGACCTACTTTCACCAACGGGGCTGCCTATAAAGATGATAAAGGAATACTATGGTTCGGCAATACCAAAGGATTGATTTACGTCGACCCGAAGCGTGTGGATGAAGTACGTGGCAAGGCGCGTCCGATAGTATTTACGGATATATTGGCTAACGGTGTTTCCTTTACCGGTTCGTCCTTGAAATATAATCAGAATAATCTGACCTTCTGCTTTACGGATTTTGCCTACGGATTGCCTTCTGCTTTGCTGTACGAATATCAGTTGGAAGGGATTGATAAGGACTGGAAACTATTGGCTGCGCAGAACGAAGTCTCTTATTATGGACTTCCTTCCGGGACTTATACATTCCGTGTCCGCCTTCCTGGAAATGAACATTCGGAAGCTACCTGCCAAGTGACGGTACGTCCTATGATTCCTTGGTGGGGATGGGCGCTTTCTGTCTTATTAATCATAGGAATTGTAGCCTTTATACGCTATTATGTATGGAAACGCATGCGCCGCTTGCTTGCTTCTCCCGCTCAGGTGGTTTCGACACCGGCAGAGGATACATCCCGGAAAGAACAAGTGACGGAACAGCCGGAAACGATTACCGAGCAACCGGAAGTGATTTCTGAACAACCGTCCGTCGCTACCGAAGAGAAGTATAAGACCAACAGGCTGACTGAAGAGGAATGCAAAGAGCTTCATAAGAAACTGGTTGCCTATGTAGAGAAAGAAAAGCCTTATATTAATCCCGACTTGAAAATGGGTGACCTGGCTTCCGCATTGGATACTTCTTCACATTCGTTATCGTATCTTTTGAACCAGTATCTGAACCAGTCCTACTACGACTTTATCAATGAATACCGCGTCGCTCAATTCAAGAAAATGGTAGCGGACAGCCACTATTCCCGCTATACGTTAACCGCATTGGCAGAACTTTGCGGATTCAGCTCACGTGCTTCTTTCTTCCGGTCATTCAAAAAGAGTACGGGAGTCACTCCGAACGAATATATCCGTAGTATCGGTGGAACTGCCAAAGAAGAGTAAGTACTTCTTTTATCGGTTTCATGTACATCTTTCACTGATATCCAGTACTTGATTTACCCAAATGTTCTACTTGTTTATCTTCTTTCTTGCACTTGTTTTGCTTTACTCTTGTACTTGCTTGGATTTTAATCAGTTTTTGTCTTTATTTTATACTATAAGTGGGTGTGTTTGCCACTGACACGACTGACAACTGACACTTTGTGCTTATTTGTCAGTGGTTTTGTATCTTTAAAACGTTGCTATTTGTTGATAATCAATTATATATGTCTTATTTTTGAACCGGATAAATACTACAGATTATTTCATTTATTAATTTTTGTCAGTAGCCTTTTATAATATGTAATGTTTATATAAATTGATTATCTGATATTTTGCAGAGAAATGTAGGATAGTATGCGGTAAAAATAAATAAAAGTAATATTTGAATACAAATATCTTTTTAACATAACTGTATTTATCAACTAAATAAGCACAAAGGTGTCAGTTGTCAGTTGTGTCAGTGGCTTTTTAGGTATGTATTTGCTCAATTGCTTAATATATAGCATTTTAATTCTGATTTTATCTGTGGGATTAACTGACATATATGTGATTTTCAACTGACATAACAAATGTTAATTAGAGAACTCGTGTATAGTAATTATTACTTATTATTTATTTGAGTGTTATTGATAGGCTTATCTTTCCTGAATACAAACCTGACTTGTAGTGCTATGCTTTGCTAAATAACCGCGAGTTATCAGAAATGCTCTCCAAGATTCTCTAAATGGGGGGGCATTGAGTCTCATTTTATAAAATGAGACTCAATGAAATATAAATGTAATATTCTGATAATGAATGATATAATTTAAAAGAAGTCTATCTCGATTCATTGAGATTGATGCGCCTTGATTTCCGGCTGTTATATCCAGAATCACCTCTATATTTGCATCGTGATTAAAACCGAAAAAGATAGTATTATGGATACAACGACTAACACTTCCGACAGCATTATCACCCGTTCTTATAAAGAATATTACCAGGTGATTCTTACCTATATTACTTATCGTATCACTCATCGCTACGAAGCTGAAGATTTAACTCAAGATGTATTCGTACGTCTGTTGGACTATAAACAAATGCTCCGTCCGGATACAGTGAAGTATTTCCTGTTCACCATTGCCCGCAATATAGTGACCGATTACATCCGCCGTTATTATAAGAAGCAGGAGATAG
>OIGD01002725.1_pt1 | contig 13096 bp, 17 predicted proteins | sample 1582211 | NCBI WGS metagenome assembly OIGD01 (sample SAMN04414078, study PRJEB24778) | human gut metagenome | material: faecal | host: Homo sapiens
TCAAATCAATTCGATTGGGTTATATCCGTTTTACCTATGATAAAACATACCTTGCTATGTTCATGTGAACATCTCTATGTTATTGAGAAAATGACAGCGGGAACAATCCAGCTGTGACGGATGAAAAAATGTAATCAGGGAGGTAATTCACGGCAGACCGGACCGGTCCTGACGGTCGCGGCATATTATTTCGGCACTGTCTGACATCTTTGTCGTGCGCCGGGGCTGATTCCTGCGGTTCGCTGTCACCGCATTTATAACAAAGTATCAGTGCGCCCCGGTTTACCGCCGAATGAAAAGTAACGCAAAGTAGCGCAATCGTTACGCAAAGTAACGCAAAATCAGATGGTTGTAAATCTTTTTGTGATTTGTCCTCGTTTAACTTGCACAGAGGCTCGAATGACAGAGACGATGCAGGAACGATAATCGGAACACTGATTCTTTCCTCAATACAATCATTGATTTCTTCATTCTCTGTCATGAGTTTTCTGCTACAGGCATTGCAACCTTATCCGTCATGCCCTCACCTGCACGCAGGTGTGTATGAGTGATAAAGTGAGTTTGTTGTCCCATGTGTGAAAGTGTGAAATAATGATTGAATGACAACACACTCCTGCACGCAAGGCGTAACGGGAATGAAACGGTTGCAACCCACAATACAGACGCCATGCACCGCTGACCATATTATAACAAGACCGGTCCTGTGAGTCAGCGAATGTGCCTTCTGCCCGGACACGACTATCAAGCCGGGGGAAATTCCTTTCGGAAATGGCATGATAATCTACCCGAATCATTAACATTAAAACGCGAAAATTATGAGCGAACCAGTTTTCGTTGCCTTTGCCACGCAGAAAGGTGGCGCGGGCAAGTCAACCCTCACAGCTCTTACGGCGAGTTACCTCTATTATCTGGAGGGCGTCGATGTGATTGTCATTGATTGCGACGACAGGCAGCACTCCCAGAAAGACTACCGAGAGAACGACCTCAATGTCACCGGAGAGAATCCATACCTTAAAAGGGTAATGCAGAACTTCTACCGCAATTTCGGCAAGAAGGCATACGAGATAATTCTCTCCAATCCGGCAGAGGCCGCGAAAGTCGCCGTTGAGAGGCTCGACGAGGGTGCAAATCCCCAAGTGGTGTTTTTCGACATCACAGGTACGGTGAACGATATAGAAATCGTGAAACTCCTGTCAGTGATGGACTATCTTTTCGTGCCGATAACAACCGACACCGCCGACATGAAAAGCTCGATCCGCTTCGCCAGCCATGTGGTGAACAATATGATCACCACAGGCAAAACGAAAATCAAGGAGGTGAACCTTGTCTGGAACCGTGTGCCGTCAAAGGCCAAAACCCGTCTTTGCGGCATCATCGACAGTTATCTTGACGAGCTTGGGCTGCACTCTCTCGATACAGTGCTTACAAACAGCTCCAGATTCTTCAAGGACGGTGCAGCCGTCGGAAAGGTCGGAATGTTCCGGTCAACTATGTTGCCTCCCGACAAGCGTCTGCTGAAAGGGAGCAATCTGCCGGAGCTTGTTGCCGAGATCCGCAAGATAATAAATGTCTGAACCGTATGGCAAAAAAGGATATAACCAGCGGCTTCGACACGCAGGACGCGCAGGATTTCCTTGACGGCTACCGGGAAGACGCGATGCCTTCATACCGTAAAGCCAAGAGGGAGCCTCCCGCCACTGAATCGCCGCCTGCCGGGGTGAAAGATGAATTGGCGAGAAAACCCGTCACACCCGACCGCACGAAAGAGGAAGATGAATATCTGCGCACTTTCGTTGAGGGCTGTCCCATAGACGCCTTCAATAAGAAAGGCCGTCAGGTCATGGTGGTAAACGAGTTCCGGCACAAGATACTGAAGATACAGGCTTTGTTCAATGAAGACCTGTCAATCGCCCAGTATGTGCATAATGTCCTCGCTGAACATTTCCGGGAAGTCGAGCCGATATTACAGAGCCTGTATCAAAAAAGTAAACAATTCTAAAATGATGAAATCAACATGAACAATCCGAAATACTGTGATTTGCGCGTCTGCGCAAAAGCGTCGGAAGAAGTCGGAACAGACTTCCATGACGAGGCGGCGGTCAAAGCGTACCGCTCCGAGTTCCTCGCCCCCTATACCGTCGGGGCGCGAAAAGGAATATTCGTTCCCCGTGAGCTTGTCAACAAACTCGCAAAGACGGTGGCCCTGTTCGACGACAGAGACCTGACAATCGGGGCATACGTTACCAATATCATAATCTCTCACCTTGTAGCCAACAGGGATGTCATCAACGAACTGACAGACCGAGGTTCCAAAACTGTAACGCTATGATGGATATATTCTTGATAATAACTATAATCATAGTCAATGTCGCACTTTTCACATATTTGTTTGTAAACGGAAAAAGAGACAAGTGCAAGAGTAATATCATAGAGGTCCTCAAAGCCTCCGGCTCTATGATTTCAGCGCTTGACACTTTCCGGAAAAACATTCCGCAAATGTCTGAGGAATTTGTTTCCGATGTCAAGCCTGCGATTGACACTTACATCAAGGAGCGTGTCGAGGCCTACATTCAGGCAAGTGCGGCAGTCATGCCGACCGTTACTGACATTCAGGAGCCGACACAGATACAAAGCCTAACTGACGATGCCATAACCGGTTCAAGCACTTATGGTGAAGGAGGAGACAGAGATAACCCTATGCCGCAGGAATTATCATCCGAGGAAATGGAAAGCACGTTTGAATCAGTCCCCATCGCTGATTTATACAAGGATGCTTTTCTTCACGAGACCGAAAATCCGTTCAGAGCTACATTTGGTAAACAAGTCTGTATCAGAAAAGGGTATCACAGGGTAATAACGATGCTTCTTGAATCGGCTGAATGTCCCTGTTCCACTATCACAGGTTTTATTGACAATGTGCTTTCCGACCATTTCAATATGAACCGTGATAGTATCGAGGCAATAATAACATCCCGGTATGTCAATAAGAAAAGCCTATGACCGGATTTGAAATATTCGTAGTGGGAGGCATACTGGCGTGTAATGCTGTCCTTGTCGGTTATCTGGTTATGGATAAACGCAGACCCAAGTCCACCGAGAAGAAAGAGAACGGCGTTGCCGCTGACAGTTCAGGGCAACAGCCGGATGTACTGGGTCCGGAGACTGAAAACAGATCTCTGGTAGGCGCAAGTTCATTCGATATTGACAGTCTGGAGGCAAGGATGATGAAAGTCATAACAGACACGGTTGCCGAGACTTTGCCCAAAGTGGTTAAAAGTATGATTGGCGACGTGAATTTCAAGGATGTCGAATTTGCCGAAGAAACGCCCGATATGCCGGAACCAGAGACAACGCAGTCTCCAAAATTCACACCTCTGTCGGCTGCCGAGACTGACACGGCATTTGATGTTGACATCCGCGATGTTGAGGATTCCGGTCCATCCGCGCCTTCGGCGACAGGGATACCTCTTGACGAACTGGAAGAAAAAATCACTACCGCCATGAATCCCGATGCGACACCCGAACAGCAGGCAGAGGCTGGTAAAATCCTCTCTGACCTACGGGATACGGAGCTGATGGAGCGTCTTACATCGACTAACGATGATATAGACCGCCGCGTAAACCTCTGCATCCGGATGAGCATACAGGCTGAAATAAGGGAGAAGAATTCCGCTGCCGGATTGCCTCGACCTGTGAAAAAAGTGTCAGAGATCAAAACCGTTACCGTCAAGCCGGAAGATTTTAATCCCGCTGATATGCTGCCATAAGGCGCAAAAACCACTAATCCGCGTCCGCAAGGACAAAAATCCAACCCCAATTTATCAACCCGAAGTGTGGGCTGCTCCCGTCTGCGGAGCGGCCGGGGGCTGCCTGTGCTTCAAAAAAAATGAAACAAAAGCATGAAAGAAACAATCAAGAATCTAAGAAAGACAATTTACAAATTCCTCGGAAGCCGAGGTTTCCAGTTCGCCGTACTATGCGTTATGGCACTCGCGACCGGAATCCGCGCCTACGCCGCCGGCAACGGCATGGCGGGTATCAATGAGGCGACATCAATGGTAACCTCGTATTTTGACCCAGGGACGAAATTGATATACGCCATCGGTGCCGTTGTGGGTCTTATCGGAGGCATCAAGGTCTATTCCAAGTGGTCGAGCGGAGACCCCGACACCAGCAAGACCGCCGCGTCGTGGTTCGGGGCGTGCATCTTCCTGATTGTAGCCGCCACAATCCTCCGCTCGTTCTTCCTCTAATCATCTGAGCCAATGGCCGAATATGCTGTCAACAAGGGCATAGGACGGTCGGTGGAATACAAGGGTCTGAAGGCGCAGTACCTGTTTATCTTCGCAGGCGGACTGCTTGCCCTGTTCGTGGTGTTCGTCATCATGTATATCGCGGGCATATCGCAATGGATTTGCATCGGGTTCGGCGTTACTGCCGCCTCAGCCCTTGTCTGGCTCACCTTCCATCTTAACGCCAAATATGGCGAACACGGTCTGATGAAACTCTCGGCTGTGAAATATCACCCCCGGTACATCATCAACCGCCTCCGCCTCAAACGACTGATAAAAGGAGGAAAGAAATGAGAAATACACTTAAAGCCACTACACTGGAGACAAAGCTGCCGATTCTCGCCGTGGAACACGGCTGCATCATCAGCAAGGACGCCGACATTACCGTCGCCTTCGAGGTAGCCCTGCCGGAACTGTTCACCGTAACCTCTGCCGAATACGAGGCCATGCACGCCGCGTGGTGTAAGGCGATAAAGGTTTTGCCACACTACTCGGTGGTGCATAAACAGGACTGGTTTATCAGTGAACGCTACAAGCCGGAGTTACAGAAAGATGATTTGTCTTTTCTTGACAGGAGCTTTGAACGCCATTTTAATGAGCGTCCGTATCTTTCACACAGATGCTATCTGTTCCTGACAAAAACGACAAAAGAACGTGCGCGTCAGCAGAGCAACTTCTCGACGCTGTGCCGAGGACGGTTGACCCCGAAAGAACTGAATCACGAAATGGTGGTGAAGTTCATGGAGAGTGTCGAGCAGTTTGAAAGAATCATCAACGATACAGGCTATATCAGACTGCGCCGCCTGACAGATGATGAGATTGTCGGTACCGACGACAAATCCGGGCTTATCGAGAGGTATATGTCGCTGACGATGGAGGATGTGAGCTGTCTGGAGGACATAGACCTTTCGGCGTGCCAGATGCGCATCGGAGACAAGATGCTGTGTCTGCACACGCTATCCGACACGGATGACCTTCCGGCAAAGGTAAGCACCGACAACCGATATGAACGGTTATCCACTGACCGGAGCGACTGCCGCCTTTCGTTTGCAAGTCCCGTCGGGTTGCTGTTACCATGCAACCATATCTACAACCAGTATGTGTTTATAGACGACCACGATGAGAATCTGGCAAAGTTTGAAAAGACGGCGCGCAACATGAACTCGTTGAGCCGCTACTCACGCTCAAACGCTATCAACAAGGAGTGGATAGACCGCTATCTCAACGAGGCACACAGCTACGAACTAACCTCGGTACGGTGCCACTGCAACATAATGGCGTGGAGCGACGATGCCGAGGAACTGCGCCGGATAAAGAACGATGTCGGCGGGCAGTTGGCGACTATGGGTTGTATGCCGAGGCACAATACAATCGACTGTCCGACGCTGTATTGGTCGGCAATGCCTGGCAACGAGGCTGATTTCCCTGCCGAAGAATCGTTCTACACTTTCATCGAGCCTGCTGCCTGTTTCTTCACTGCCGAAACAAACTACCGGAGTAGTCTTTCGCCCTTCGGCATCAAGATGGTTGACCGCCTCACAGGTAAGCCGATTCATCTTGACATCTCGGACGAGCCAATGAAATGCGGTATCACTACCAACCGTAACAAGTTCATTCTCGGTCCGTCCGGTAGCGGAAAGTCATTCTTCACCAACCATCTGGTGCGACAATATTATGAGCAAGGAACCCATGTACTGTTGATTGACACCGGCAACTCCTATGAAGGCCTGTGCAATCTGATTCACAATCGTACCCACGGCGAGGACGGTATCTATTACACCTACACGGAGGATAATCCAATATCTTTCAATCCATTTTATACAGATGACGGCGTTTTCGATGTCGAGAAAAAAGATTCAATCAAGACGCTCCTGTTGACGCTCTGGAAATCGGAAGATGACAGGGTTACAAAAACTGAATCGGGTGAGCTTGGCTCGGCGTTGTCTATGTTCCTTGACAGGATGAGGGCTGATAAGGATATAGTTCCGTGTTTTAATTCGTTTTACGAATTTATGCGAGATACCTATCGTCAGGAAATGGCGCAGCGTCCTATCCCGATATACAAGCAGGATTTTGATATTGATAATTTCCTGACGACATTGCGCCAGTATTATCATGGCGGTCGCTTTGATTTCCTGTTGAACTCCAGAGAGAATATTGACTTGCTCGGTAAACGCTTCATTGTCTTTGAAATAGATTCGGTTAAAGACAACAAGGAGCTGTTCCCCATTGTCACGATTATCATCATGGAGGCTTTCATCAACAAGATGAGACGGTTGAAAGGCGTGAGAAAGATGCTTATATGCGAGGAGGCTTGGAAGGCTCTTTCTTCCGCGAATATGGCAGAATACATGAAGTATCTCTACAAAACCGTCCGCAAATATTTCGGTGAGGCTGTGGTAGTTACGCAAGAGGTTGACGACATAATATCGTCGCCGATTGTGAAGGAGACCATTATCAATAACTCCGATTGCAAGATACTTCTCGACCAGAGAAAGTATATGAACCGCTTTGACCAGATACAAGAACTGTTAGGTCTGACTGACAAAGAGAAGGCGCAGATACTTAGTATCAATATGGCGAACAATCCCAATCGACTTTACAAAGAGGTGTGGATTGGTCTTGGCGGCACACAGTCAGCCGTATATGCCACTGAGGTCTCTACCGAGGAATATCTCTGCTACACCACCGAGGAAACGGAGAAGATTCAGGTACTGAACAAAGCCGCCCAGCTCGGCGGCAGTGTTGAGGCAGCAATCAAGATCCTCGCCAACGAGAGAAGGGAGGGTGCCACATGAAGATACCCAAAGTGTTCCACCCGATACTCGGAGTGCTGACAGGCACAATCCTCTTTCTCGCCGGAATAGCGGTGCTGTCCGCAGTATTCGTAGGAGCTTATAAAGCTGTCCAGTATGCGAAGCCATTTGTGTCGGAAGTGTTCTCCAGATTAGTCAGTTACCTCTCACAATGGCAGCCATTATGAAAGTCCTCTATGTGCTGTGGGTGATACTGGCCGTTCTGTTCATCGGACTTGCAGCCATTATCGGTGCCCCGTTGCTCCTGCTATATGTAGGAGTAAAAATAATCGGAGGCATGGCCTCCAAAATCAGATAACCACAAAAAAAATGATTAAAACAGAAATGACCCTTCAGACCAAAGGTCGGCTGATTGCCGACCCCCGTTTTCAGCTTCTCGGTGAATGGGAAAGCTGTGAGGGCGCGCCTCACGATATTGAAATATCTGAACACGGCGGCCACTTCTTTATCTTCTTCGGAGCTAACTATGATTCCGAGTTTGTAGAGAAATCGGAAATGTATCCTCTCCACTACGACAGGGAAAACGATGTATTCCACTTTTTCAAATGTGGAATACGGACAGAATTCCTACCGGACTCGGACGGATCGTTCCTCACAATCTATCCGAATGATTCTTATAAGAGGAAAGACGGCTCTTTTGAGGATTATTCAATGCACCTCACCGAGTGAATCCACACAAACAATAACCGCTATGGCTTTTGCCAAAGCAAAATCCCAACGTAAAAATGAGACAACTGAAACTTCTATTTCCCCTTTTCGCCCTGTGCCTTTTGTTAGGCACGGGCAGGGCAAACGCCCAGTGGACGGTCATAGACCCGTCGAACATCGCCCAATCCATCGTAAACTCTTCAAAATCACTCGTGCAGGAGTCAACGACCGCGACAAATATGGTGCGAAATTTTCAAGAGACGGTTAAAATCTACCAGCAGGCAAAGAAATATTATGATGCTTTGCAAGCAGTCAACAATCTTGTCCGCGACGCCCGCAAGGTGCAGCAGACAGTCCTGATGCTGGGCGATATATCAGGCTACTATGTCAACAACTTCAAAAAGATGTTGACTGACCCCAATTTCACGAGTGCCGAACTCTCGGCAATCGCCTCCGGCTACACGCGGATCCTTGAAGAAGCCAACGGCGTCCTCGGCGATTTGAAGCAGGTAGTCAATATAACTACACTGAGCATGACCGACAAAGACCGCATGGATGTAGTGGATGATTGCTACAAAGAGATGAAGCGATTGAAGAACCTGACGGCGTACTTCACCAACAAGAATATCAGCGTTTCATATCTCCGCGCCAAAAAGAAAGCCGATACCCAGCGTGTCATAAGTCTCTACGGCGACGGCTCTGAAAAATACTGGTGATGCCTATGCTTTGTGCGATAGATTTCTCAAACCTCCACTCCATACTCCGGTCGCTCTACGATGAGATGATGCCTCTTTGCGGCGACATGGCTGGAGTGGCACAGGGAATAGCCGGATTAGGCGCGTTGTTCTTCGTCGCCTACCGTATATGGCAGGCACTGGCAAGAGCTGAACCGATAGATGTTTTTCCGCTGCTGCGCCCTTTCGTAATCGGATTCTGTATAATGTTCTTCCCCACTGTCGTACTCGGCACAATCAATTCCGTAATGTCGCCGATTGTGCAAGGCACCGCCTCGATGCTCGAAGGGCAGACACTTGACATGAAAAAATATCGTGAGGAAAAAGACCGCTTGGAATATGAGGCGATGATGAGAGACCCGTCAACCGCCTATCTCGTGGATGATGCCGAGTTTGACAGGCAGATTGATGAGTTGGGTGTGACTGAGATAGGCACCGCCGCAGGAATGTATATCGAGAGAGGTATGTATAAAGTTAAAAAGGCAATCCAGAATTTCTTCCGGGAATTATTGGAGATGCTCTTTCAGGCTGCCTCCCTCACGATAGACACGATAAGGACATTCTTCCTGATAGTGCTGGCGATACTCGGACCGATTTCTTTTGCAATATCGGTCTGGGACGGATTCCAGCACACTCTCGTCCAATGGATATGCCGCTACATTCAGACCTATCTATGGTTGCCGGTCGCGGATCTGTTCTCCACAATCCTTGCGAAAATCCAAGTCCTGATGTTGCAAAACGACATTTCAGAACTGACTAATAATCCGAATGTTGACCTTGACGGGAGCAACACCGCTTATACGGTGTTTATGATAATCGGTATTATCGGTTACTTCACGATTCCGACTGTCGCAGGCTGGATTATTCAGGCAGGAGGCATGGGCAGCTACAACCGTTCCATCAACAACACCGCCATGACCGGAGGTTCATGGGCCGGAAGTATCGCAGGAGGAGTTGCAGGAAATGTAGCAGGGCGCGTTGGCAAACTATTAAAGTAAAATCACAATGGAATTTAAGTCATTAAAAAACATCGAGACCTCTTTTCGGCAGATAAGGCTGTTCGGCATAGTCATGGTATCGCTCTGCGCCTTCATCGCAATCGGCTCCGTGGTGCTGTCGCTGAACTTTGCCGAAAAGCAGCGCGAGAAAATCTATGTCCTTGACAACGGCAAGTCGCTAATGCTTGCCTTGTCTCAGGACATGGAGCAGAACCGCCCGGCGGAGGCGCGGGAACACGTGCGCCGCTTCCATGAACTGTTCTTCACCCTGTCGCCCGACAAGTCGGCGATTGAACACAACATCAACCGCGCCATGTCACTGGCCGACAGGAGTGCCTACAATTACTACTCCGATTATGTGGAGAAGGGATACTACAACCGCATCATAGCCGGAAACATCACACAGGTGTTGCAGGTGGACAGCATAGTCGCCGATTTCAACGACTATCCCTATCAGGTGAGAACCTACGCCCGGCAGATGATCATCCGTCAGAGCAACGTGACAGAAAGGTCGCTTATAACCCAATGCCGTCTTTCCAATGTGTCGCGCTCAGACGACAATCCCAACGGCTTCATAATCGAGGGTCTGACTATCCTTGAAAACAAAGATTTGATAACCAAAAAAAGAACATTGTCCCAATGAGTATAAAACATAAAATCCGCAACCTCGTGGCACCCTTATATAATAAGGTGTGGCACGGTCCGAAAGGGAAAATCAAAGAACGGGTGAGAAAAGCCTGTGACGATATGCCCCACAAACAACGCCTTATGGTCGTTACCATTCTTCTCTCGGCATTTATCCTTGTAGCCTTCTTCGTGTTCGGACACGCCTGCTACAAGATGGGTGCCGGACACGCTCGGCAGGCGGTTGAGATTGAGCATATCAGGCAACTGGAATTACCTACAAACAACACGGGCCATGAAATTCCTTGATGACCTCAAAATAAAGTTCACGCCCAAGACTGTGGCTGAACGGGAGCGGATCAAACGCCTCACGGTCTATACGCTGCTGATACTGTCCTTTCTCGTATGCCTGTGGATCATCTTCGCCCCAAGCGGTGATGATGAGGCGGCAAAGGGGAAGGCGAACATGGAGCTGCCCGACCAGACTTCCGCCGGTATGCCCGACACGAAACTGAAAGCATACGAACAGGAGGCAGCGCAGAAAGACAAGTCGCGCAATGACAGCACAATCACCGCCGTATCGCTCCAGCTCGACACGGTTACTGCCCCGGCAACGCCGACAGTCTCCGATGAAATCCAGAACTCTGCGGCGGCATACCAGCAGGCGCAGGCATCGTTACAGGATTTTTATGTGCCTGACTATAATGAATCAGCGCAGGTAGCCGAATTGCAGGCACGGATTGATGAGCTGGAGATGCAGAACGCCATGACGCAACGGACTCAGCAGCCCAACGAGATGGAACTTCTTGAAAGGTCGTATCAGTTGGCGGCGCAGTATATGGGCAACGGCAACAATGCCGACGGCCAGATACCTCCGGCACAATCCGATGAAAAAGGAAAACGTAACGTGCAGCCTGTGCAGAACGTGACCCACAATGTCGTATCGACTTTGAGTGCCGCCACAAACGACCGTGGCTTCAACACCTCGGTCGGCATTAAACGCTCGGCAGGCAGGAACACGATTGCCGCTGTAATCGCCGGAGACCAGTCGGTAACCAACGGTCAGTCCGTGAAATTGCGGACCACCGAACCGATGTGGGTAGGCAACAGGCTTATTCCTCGACAGACCACGCTGACGGGACTGGCAAGGTTGCAGGATGAGCGTCTGGAGATTGAGATTACCTCGGTGGAAACGGGAGGCTCAATCTATGAGGTGGAGCTGAAAGTATATGATTCCGACGGTCAGGAGGGAATAAACATCCCCAACTCTATGGAATCTGATGCGCTCCACGAAATCGGTGCCAATATGGGCAGCACGATGGGCAGCTCAATCAACATCTCCACCGATGCCGGAGCGCAGATTGCCTCTGATGTGGGGAGAGGTCTGATAAACGGTGTCAGCCAGTATCTCACCAAGAAGATGCGTACCGTCAAGGTGCATCTTAAATCCGGGTATCGTGTAATGCTTTACCAGCCCGAAAACAATTAAACCACTTAAATCCAACGTAAAAAAATGAAACTGAAAACAATTATTCTTTCCGCTGTCGCCGTTTTAGGCATGGCAACCCCCGCCTTTGCAAAAGGCAAAAAAACGGTCAATAGTACCGATAACAACGTGTCGCCTGACACTGAACAGGTAACAACCAAAGCGACTGAACACGACTTGAACGTGTACGGTGACAACTACACCGACGGCGACAAGTTCAGCGGTCTTACCCGTAAAGTCGGCTTCGACCGCATGATTCCGCCTCACGCTCTGGAAGTATGTTATGAGAAAACGACGCATATCATCTTCCCGGCAGAGATTACCTATGTCGATTTGGGTAACGAAAACCTTGTCGCCGGACTTGCCGACGGCGCGAAGAACGTGCTGCGTGTAAAATCTGCCTTCAAGTCGTTCAAGCAGGAAACAAACCTGTCGGTCATTACCGAGGACGGATCATATTACAGCTTCAACGTAAAATTCGCCAAAGAACCGCTATTGCTCAATATCGAGATGACAGACTTTCTCCACGACGGCGAATCGGTGAATCGCCCCAACAATGCGCAGGAAATCTATCTTGAACGCCTTGGCAGTGAAAGTCCTATGCTTGTAAAGCTGATTATGAAGTCAATCCACAAGCAGAACAAGCGCGAAATCAAACATATCGGGTCAAAGCGTTTCGGGGTGCAGTTCCTTCTGAAATCCATCTATGCCAACAATGGCTTGCTCTACTTTCATACCGAGTTGAAAAACACCTCCAACATTCCTTTCGACATAGATTTTGTATCGTTCAAAATTGTGGATAAGAAAGTTATTAAGCGAACCGCCATGCAGGAGCAGGTTTTGGAACCGCTGCGCGCCCAGAACTATGTTGTGGTTGTCCCCGCAAAATCCTCTGAACGCACTGTGTTTGCGCTGGAGAAATTCACTATTCCCGATGACAAGCAGCTCGTGATCGAAATTGCAGAAAAAGACGGCGGTCGCCATCAGTCTTTCGTGGTGGAGAACGAGGATATTGTGCGTGCAAACGTAATCGACGAACTTTCAATCCAGTAACCTATGAGAAAAGCGATGTTTATCTTCGCTGCCATGCTTGCCCTTTTCACGGGGCAGGCAATGGCCCAGCGATGCCTCCCCAGTATGTCTGCGGTGGAAATAAAGGCTGATATGGCAGACGGATTTTATACAGGCAATTCCCGCGACTGCGGATATTCATTCGGAGTGTATTACTCGGTGTTCAAGGGTGGCGCGAACACATGGAGCTTCGGCGGCGAGTATCTCCAGACCTATAAGCCATACGCCGAAAAGGGGCGTATCCCCGTGGCGCAGTTCACGGCGGAGGCGGGATACAATCTCCATCTTGTCAGCGATTATTCGCAGACATTCCATCTATATGGCGGCTTGTCGGCTCTCGGCGGCTACGAAACGGTGAACTGGGGCAAGCATACCCTGTCCGACGGCTCCCCGCTCCACAACGGCGATGCGTTCATCTATGGCGGTG
>OIGD01002729.1_pt1 | contig 13088 bp, 11 predicted proteins | sample 1582211 | NCBI WGS metagenome assembly OIGD01 (sample SAMN04414078, study PRJEB24778) | human gut metagenome | material: faecal | host: Homo sapiens
GCGCTTTTGAAAATCATCGAAAGCACCGTGCAGTCGGGCGACAATAAGGTCATAATCATGGCACCCGTTGTCAGAGGCAGAAAGGGCGAATACAGGAAGGAACTTGAAGACTTCAAAAAGTCGGGCTACGTCCGCGTGCGTGTGGACGGCATCGACTATACCCTTGACGAAGAAATCGTCCTTGACAAAAACGTAAAACACGATATTTCGGTGACAATCGACCGTATCGCCGTAAAAGAAGGCTCGGAAAGACGTCTGACGGACAGCGTCGAAGCCGCGCTTAAACTCGCAAACGGACTTGTCGTCGTCGAAAATGCAAAAAAGACGACGATTTACAGCACGAAATACAGTTGTCCCGACTGCGACGTCAGCATCGAAGAACTGGAACCCAGACTGTTTTCTTTCAATAATCCGTACGGGGCTTGTCCCGAATGCGGCGGGCTGGGCTTCCGCAACGAAATCGACCTGAAAAAGATTATCGTCGACGAAAATCTGGGCGTCGGAAACGGCGGACTTGCCGCGCCGTCGGGGTGGAATCTCGGCAGTGGCGACATCGTGCGCTCGCAAATGAAAGCGTTGTCGAAGGTGCTGGATTTTTCGCTCACGACGCCGATTAAAGACTTGCCGAAGTGGAAACTCGACGCGATTTTGTACGGCGTTGACGAAAGAATCCCGATGGATTATAACTCACGCAGTTTCCGCGGGCAATTCATGACGAAATACGAAGGTATCGTCAACAACCTTATGCGCCGCTATCGCGAAACGACAAGCGACGGCGTTAAGTACGAAATCGAAAGATATATGGTGTCCGTGCCGTGCAAAACGTGCGGAGGAAAACGCCTGAAAAAGGAAGCGCTCGCGGTTACCGTCGGCGGGCTTAACATTGCGGAACTTTCGGATATGTCGGTGAAAACAATCGACGAATTTTTCGGCGCGCTCGTTCTTGACAAACAAAAAACGCTCATTGCCGAAAGGATAATCAAAGAAATCCGCGCAAGGCTGAAATTTTTGGTAAACGTCGGGCTAGATTATCTTACGCTTTCCCGCTCCGCCTCGACGCTTTCGGGCGGCGAATCGCAAAGGATAAGGCTTGCCACACAAATCGGCAGCGGACTTACGGGAGTGTTGTATATCCTTGACGAGCCGTCGATCGGGCTTCACCAGAAGGATAACGAAAGATTATTAAGCAGTTTGAAAGGACTGCGCGACCTCGGAAACACGCTTATCGTTGTCGAGCACGACGAGGACACGATGCGCGCGGCGGATTACATCGTGGATATCGGTCCCGGCGCGGGCATACATGGCGGAAAACTCGTTGCGGCAGGCAGCGTGGACGACATTATCGCCTGCAAGGAGTCGATAACGGGCAAGTATTTGTCGGGCGAACTCAAAATCGACGTGCCCGAAGAAAGAAAACGCCCCGACGGCAGATATTTGTCGGTTCGCGGCGCAAAACAAAACAATCTGAAAAACATCGACGTCGATATTCCTGTCGGACTTTTAACCGCGGTTACGGGCGTTTCGGGCAGCGGAAAAAGCAGCCTTGTCAACGAAATTATTTATCCCGCGGTTTATAACAAACTGAACAAAAGCAACCTTACGGAAGGGAAGTACGACGAGATCGTAGGCATCGATAACTTTGATAAAATCATCAATATCGATCAGTCGCCGATCGGTCGCACTCCGCGCAGCAATCCCGCGACGTACACGGGCGTTTTCACCCCGATAAGGGAACTGTTCGCCTCGACTCCCGACGCAAAAGCAAGGGGATATACGGCGGGCAGATTTTCGTTCAACATTTCGGGCGGCAGGTGCGAAAATTGCGGCGGCGACGGCATAATACAAATTGAAATGCATTTCCTGCCCGACATTTACGTTCCCTGCGACGTGTGCCACGGGAAGCGGTATAACAGAGAAACGCTGGAAGTGAAATATAAGGGCAAAAACATCAATGACGTCCTTGAAATGACCGTCGAGGAAGCGTGCGAATATTTCAAAAACATTCCGAAGATTTACAACAAAATCAAGACGCTTTACGACGTGGGGCTCGGGTACATCAAACTCGGTCAACCCGCAACCACGCTTTCGGGCGGCGAGGCGCAGCGCGTGAAACTCGCAACCGAACTCAGCAAACGCAGCACCGGCAAGACGCTGTATATTCTGGACGAGCCCACGACGGGACTGCATACCCACGACGTTGCAAAACTTATCGCAATCTTGCAAAGGCTTGTGTCGAGCGGCAACACCGTCGTCGTTATCGAGCATAATCTTGACGTCGTGAAAGTTGCGGACAACATCGTTGACCTTGGTCCCGACGGCGGCGACAGAGGCGGTACGATCGTTGACGTCGGCACGCCCGAACATATCGCGGAAAACGAAAAGTCGTATACCGGACAATTCCTTAAAAGAATTTTGAAGTAATGTAAAAATTGCAAAAAAACAATGTTAAAAAGCGGGTTTACATTTGTAAAGCCGCTTTTTTGTCGAAATAATTAAATTATATCAATGGCGTTGAAGTCCAGCATATCCCGTATGTTTTGTATGAGTTGATACAGACTTTCGATTTTGCTGAAAGCGTTGTCGGTGTCTTCGCACCTTAAACTTCCCGTGAGTTCCCCAAGTATTACGTTGACCTGTCGTGCGTCCTGACAGTAGGAAATCGCCTCCACGATTTTTCGTTTTCTTGCCCAGAAGTTTTGCAGGTCTTCGGCGTAAGAAAGTGCGGAAACAACGTCGTCGTTTTGAAGGGCGGCTTCGATTTTTTCTATGCGCTCGTTGAAGTCGTCAAAGGTTTTATGCACGAAAAAGTGCTCGGTAATCCCCGCGCCCAGGATTATAAGAAATATTATAAAAAGTATAACTGCTTTTTTCATTTTTCGATTATCGTGTTCACGACGCGCCCGTCGTAACTTTGTATAAACGCCGCGTCTTTGTCAATGGAAAACAAGAACACGTCGCGGATTGTCATATTCTCTTTTTCAAGCGTTTTTACGACGACGTCCTTTTCAAGGGGAGGGGTAATGCTTTTGAACGTATCCCCCATAAACCTGCCTTCGACGACGACGTTGTAAGGAAGGTTGTTGCTGCCGCCTTCGATATTAAGGTCGGCGTTCGTTACCGGCGCGTTTGCAAACTTTTGCAGCACGGATACTTTCCCGTTTGTTTCCAGCACGGCGTAGTTTATCTCGCCGATTTTGAAATATCCTTGTTCGCGCAGGCTTTCCAGAAGATCGTTTGCGGTCATTCCGCATTTTTTAAGCACGTCGCAGTCGATTTTGCCGTCGCCGATGAGGATAACGGGCTTGCCGTTGATGAGTTTTCGGAAGCGGTGACTTTTGATTGCGAAAAATGTCAAGAGATTATGCAGTATCACAAGCGTGAATATCGGGATTATGCCGTAAATTATCGGAATGGTGTTGTCCGACATCGGAATGCACGCAAGGTCTGCCGCGACGAGAGTTATCGCAAACTCGAAGGGCTGGAACTCGGACAACTGCCGCTTTCCCATAAGCCGCATCGCCGCCAGCAGGAAAAAGTACAATATTATTGCGCGAATTAAAACGTTGAGCATATCGCTATTATTTTTAAGTTTTCGCGATTTATGCGCCGCCGCTTGATTTTTCGGCGCGGATAGTTTATTATTAGCGTTGCAGAGTAGATAAGTCGCGTTAAGTGTTGCGGGATGGAATGTCGCCCGCAAACGAAAGGGCAACCTGCGGTGGCTTGTCGCGTTCGCTGCGAAGTACCGCGTTTTCGCGCGGCTTTTAACGCGAACCTCTTAAAGGAGGTTTTTTTATGCTCAAAAACAAAATCGTTGCACAAGAACCCGACGTTTCCGTCGGGGAGTCTTCCGAAAAAAAACGTTATTTCACGGCGCAAAAGATTGCGTACCTTGCGGTATTCGTGGCGTTGAACGTCGTTGTCGGCATATTCTCGCCGCGCTTAGGCACTCTCAAAATCACGCTGACTTATACGGTATGTTTTCTTGCGGGGTACTTTTTCGGGCCGATTGCCGGCGGACTTGTCGGCGGACTCGGCGACGTGATCGGCTGTTTCGTCGGCGGCGGGTATGCGCCAAACCCGGTGATTCTTTGCGCGTCGGTGCTTATCGGCGTTATCCCGGGGCTCACGTCGTATATTAAAATCAAAAAACTCGGCGGCGCGATGCCGTACGTGAATATCGCAATATCGTATATTTTGGTTTACGTCGTCTGCACGCTTTTCATAAACACGTACGCATTGTATCTTATGGGGCTCAGCAAAGGGCAGACGTTTTTTGCCTATATGGGGGTGCGCGCGGTTACGCAAACGCCCGTTACCGCGATAAACGTCGGGCTTACTTTTTTGATTTATCCCGTTTTTTCAAAGATTTTTTCCGCGTCGTTTTGTAAAAGCGAGTAACGTCGAAGATTCTGAAAGCGACGCACGCCGCAAGGTACAAAAGCATGGGTATTCCGCCTGAAATCGCAATCGCGAAAAACGGCGGAATTTTGAAAAACAGCAGGTTTTTCAGAAGGCAGGTCAGCGCGACAAGCGGAAACGACAACAATATTGCAAGCGCGGTCTTTTTGGGATTGTCCAGAATCCGCGCTTTTTTATTGAGCGCGTTAAGGTTCAGAAAAGACGAGATGACGCTTCCCGCCGCGCCCCCGATCGCGACAGCGTAAATTCCGACGTACTTCGGCAGCGCGAGCGTCAGAATCATAAGTATCGCCGCGCCGACGGCGTAATTGAAAAAGGATTTCTTTTCAAGCCCCATCGAGTTTAATATCGACGTCGAAATCTGGTTGAGCCCCAGCGGGTACAGCATAAGCGCGACGTTTGAAAGATACACGCCCGAAAACTCGTCTTTGAACACGAAAGTCGTGATCTCTTTTCCAAGCGGGATATACAAAATCGTGAAAAGGGCTGCGATTATTATCGCAAAATTTATGCTGCCGTCAATGCGCGCGGACATCGCGGATTTGTCGTCGTGTTTAATCGTCGCGATTTCGGGAATCAGCACGACGGACAGCGCGCCCGTGAGAGTGGTCGGCGCCATAAGAAGAGGCATCGCCATTCCTGTAACGCGTCCGAAAGTTGCCGACGCGTCGCTTTTTTCCATGCCGTACTTTATGAGCAGGACGGGAATCACGATTGCCGTAAACGCGCCGATGACTCCGCCAAAAACGCGCATCGCCGTTATCGGAAGCGAGGGCTTTAACACTGCCGGAATGTCTTTAATACGGCCGAATTTACCTTTTTTTATCAAAAACAGTATGAAAAGTACGACGGCGCACGCAATATCCGACACCAAAAAACCTACCGCAAGCCCTTTAAGCGGCGTTACGGCGGCGATAAGTCCCAGCGAAAATATCAGCGTGAAAGTAATGCGAAGGACTTCTTCCAGCATCTCGGTGAAACTGAACGCAAGAAAAGACCTTTTTCCCCAGAACCAACTGCGGATAACGTTGTAAATACTCGTGCTCAGAAGTGCGGGCAGCATAATCACGACAAGCGGCAAAACCCGCTCGTCTGCAAAAACCGACGGCAAAAGGAAAGCGACGGGATATATTACCGAAAGTATCGGGAGTACCGATGACAGCGATAAAACAAGCGCGGTCGAAATAAGCGACGGTACGTTTTCGCCGCCCGTTTTTTCGTCCTCGGCAATCTTTCGGCTTATCACCGTCGGAAGTCCGCTGAGCGCAACCGCCGACGCGAAAAAATAAAAACTCAACGCCATCTGATATACGCCGACAACGCTCGCGCCGAACTGCCGCGACACGAAAACTTTGAACAAAAACGCAAAAAGTCTTGTCGCGACCGAAAATGCCGTAACGACCGCGACCGATTTGAAAATACTTTTCTTATTCGTCATAATCCGAAAGAATCACGTTCTGACCGGGGAAGAATTTGTCGGTGCCGTTCAGACGGATCACGTCTTCTTTTCTTGTTCCCGTCCTTTTTGCGACGGTTTCCGCCGTGTCGAAAGGTCTTGCGACGCAGGTTTTTCCGTGGAATTCCGCCGCGATAAGCCGTTCCCCCTCAAAGAAAAGCGGATTATCGTTCAATAAAAAAAGCGACCTTTCGGTCGTTTTGTATTTTCTTGCCAAAGATGAGGCGTTCTCGCCAAAGCCAACCCGAATTACCGTATATTTCATACGGTATTTATATTCGGGACGAACTTTGATTATTCTTTAATCGCGATTATTCGTAAGTGAAGGTCGAAAGCTTGTTTCGTATCCAGAAAGTGGCTTCCGTCGTCGTGAACTTCATCGGGCAGAAGTCGTACTCGTTAAGCGCGATCGCGTTGGTTTTTTTGCACCATTCGTGCCAGAGCTGCTTCCTTAAAGTGTTGTCGGTGACAAACTCAACCCTGCCCAAAAGCGTGATGCTGTCCGAGCCGCTGTAATAGCAAATGCTTGCGTTCTGATTTTGTCGGATATTCTGGACTTTCTGGCTGTTAATCGGCGCGCCGAAATAAATGACGTTGTGTCCTTCCGAGCGAAGTTTCGTGATAATGCTGGAACGTGGACCGCCCCCTGCGCCGACCGAGGACAAAAAAACCTCGTTGGTGTTCATAAGAATCCTTGCCGCAATAATTTCTTCCGGTTTCAACATAATATAAATCCCCAATAATCATTATTCTTAGAAGTATTGTATCACACGATAACGTGATAAATCAAGAAGAATTTTGCGCGGCACCTGAAAATGTCCCGGCGCAACCGTTGCGCGCGCCGTGTATTTGTGGTAAAATTAAGAAAAAAAATAAGGATTTGAACATGTATTATATAGGTATCGACGTGGGCGGTATGAGCATTAAAGGCGGCATCGTCGACGAAAACGGCAACATAATCGTGAAAGACAGCGTTGTTACAAAACCGACGCAACCGTCCGACGACAACACAAAAGATATCGCGGGGCTTGTCGCAAAACTTTTGGAAGACGCCGGCATTTCGACGGACGAGATCGCGGGAATGGGCATGGGCGTTCCCGGCACGGTCGATCCCGACACCGCAAAGATTTTTTATACCTGCAATATTTTCTTCCGCGATTACGATTTCCGTGCGGAATTCAAAAAATATTTCGATTTTCCCGTATATATCGGCAACGACGCGGACTGCGCTGTCATCGGCGAATCGGTGTTCGGCGATATGAAAGGCGTGCAAAATGCTGTCATGGTGACACTCGGCACAGGCGTAGGGACAGGTACAATTGTCAAAGGTAATTTGATTTCCGGCTTCAAAGGCGCAGGCGGCGAGGGCGGACACACCGTCATTCGTATGGGCGGCGAAAAATGCGGTTGCGGCAGGCGCGGTTGCTGGGAAGCGTATGCGTCGGCAACGGCTCTTATCCGCGATACCAAACGCGCGATGGAAAAACACCCCGAAAGTCTGATGAACGAAATCGCCAAAAAAGAAGGGAAGGTCACGGGGCGCACGGCATTCGACGCGATGAACGCGGGCGACAAAACCGCAAAAGCCCTTGTTTCAAGATATATCAGATACGTCGGAGAAGGACTTGTGAATATCGGCAACTATATCCGTCCCGAAATAATCTTTATGGGCGGCGGAATTAGCAATCAGGGCGACTGGTTCATAAAGCGCCTGCAAGCGTACGTCACCCGTTACAGTTACGGCGGCAAAAGAAATCCGTATATTAAGGTTGTTAAGGCGACGCTTAAAAATGAGGCGGGGATATTGGGTGCTGCCGCCCTCGTTGCAAAATCGTCATAATTTTGCGACCTTTTGAGTTTTTGGCAAAACCTTACTCGGTTACGTACGCCAAAGTACGCGCCCTCGTAAGAACTTGCCAAGAAACGTCAAAATCTCATCAAAATTCTGACGATTTTGGGATAAACATAGATTTAATTTATGCCGTTTTTGGGAAAGTTTTTTAATCATAATTCTGACGATTTTGTGATAAACATAGATTTAATTTGTGCCGTTTTTGGGTAAGTTAGGGTTTGACTTTTTAGTGCATTTATTTAATGTCATTGCGAAGCACCGCTCTGTGGTGCTGTGGCAATCTCCCGGAAGGGTAACCTTGTTATAAAACCCACGCAAGATACTTTCGTACTTGCGTGGAGAAAAAGGCGCAAACAAGCAAAAGAGTGAGCGTTATCGCCTGCGATAATGCGATTTCAAAAGTGCAGTGTGCGCCGTTAGCACGCTTTGCGTGCTTTTTTTGTTGTATTTTTCATTAACTTTTTTTCATATAGGTATTGACAAATCGTAAATAAGTGTTACAATAATTAGCAATCAAAGGTTGCGAGTGCTAACGGTTTGTAACACCGACTGCCAACGCTCGCGTATGTATTATCGCAAAAAGGAGGATAAATAATATATGGATACTAATAAATATACCGCAAAAGCCGTTGAGGCCGTGCAGGGCGCGCAAAACATCGCTCTTGAACACGACAATCAGGAAATCAAGCCCGAGCATTTTTTATACGCTTTGCTTAACGACGAAAACGGACTCATTTATAAAATTTTAACAGGACTGCAAGTAAGCGCCGACAGTCTTAAAGGCGCGGTCGAAAACGTGATTAAATCTTTCCCGAGGGTTTCGGGCGAAGGCGCGAGCATGTATCTCGGTAACGAAGCGGCGAAAGTCGTTGCCGCTGCTGAAAAGTATGCCAAAAAAGACGGCGACGCATACGTCGGAGTCGAGCATCTTTTTGAAGGTATTCTCGACAACCAGACGGCGAATCTAAAAAAACTGTTTTCGGCGTACGGCGTGGACAAGGCGGCGTTTCTGGACGCTTTGAAAAAAATCAAAACCGCGCCCAACACCACGGACAACCCGGAAGACACTTACGAAGCGCTCAATAAATACGGATACGACCTTGTCGAAAGGGCAAGAAACGGAAAGCTCGACCCCGTAATCGGCCGTGACGAGGAAATAAGAAACGTCATAAGGATTCTTTCCAGAAAGACGAAAAACAACCCCGTGCTTATCGGTGATCCTGGCGTCGGCAAGACCGCAATCGTTGAAGGGCTTGCACAGCGTATCGTACGCGGCGACGTCCCCGAAGGATTGAAAGACAAAAAGGTTTTCGCGCTGGATATGGGTGCGTTGATTGCGGGCGCGAAGTACCGCGGCGAATTTGAAGAAAGGCTGAAAGCCGTTTTGAAAGACGTTGAAGCTTCGGACGGCAATATCATTTTGTTTATTGATGAAATGCACACCATTGTCGGTGCCGGCGCCAGTGAAGGCTCCATGGATGCTTCCAACCTGTTAAAGCCGGCGTTGGCTCGCGGCGAGTTGCATTGCCTCGGCGCAACCACTTTGAACGAATATAAAAAATATGTTGAAAAAGATGCCGCTTTGGCGCGGCGTTTCCAGCCGGTTTTTGTTGATGAGCCGAGCGTGGAGGAAACAATTTCCATTCTGCGCGGCATTAAGGACAAATTTGAACTTCATCACGGGGTTAAAATTTCCGATAATGCCCTGATTGCCGCCGCCACTTTGTCCAACCGCTATATCAGCGACCGTTTTCTGCCTGATAAAGCGATTGACCTGATGGATGAAGCCGCCAGCGGCCTGCGTATGTCAATCGATTCCAAGCCGGAAGAACTGGACGAGCTTGACCGTCGCATCCTGCAGCTGAAGATTGAACGCGAAGCGCTGAAAAAAGAAACCGACGAGGCTTCCAAAGCACGGCTGGAGCAAATCGGTTATGAAATTTCCGGGCTGGAAGTTAAAGCCAAAAACCTCAATGATAAATGGAAAGAGGAAAAACAGGGGCTGGCCGATGTTACCGAACTGAAAGACAAGCTTGATAAGGCCCGCATTGAGGCTGAAATTGCCCAGCGGGAAGGGCGCTACGAACGTGCCGGCGAATTGCAGTACGGCATTATCCCGGAACTGGAAAATAAACTGAAAGCGATTGAAGCATCGGCACAAAAGGCCAACAGCCATATCCGCGAAACGGTTACCGATGAAAACATTGCCGCCGTCGTCTCCAAATGGACAGGCATTCCGGTTGATAAAATGCTGGAAGGCGAGCGGGAAAAACTGGTTCACATGGAAGACTTTCTCGGCAAGCGGGTTATCGGTCAGAAAGAGGCAATTGCCGCCGTGTCCAATGCTGTCCGCCGCTCGCGTGCAGGGATTAACGACGGCAGCCAGCCGATAGGATCATTCCTTTTCCTCGGGCCGACCGGCGTAGGTAAAACCGAGCTGAGCAAGGCCTTGGCTGAATTTTTGTTTAACGATGAACACGCCATGCTGCGGATTGATATGTCCGAGTATATGGAAAAGCATGCCGTTGCCCGTTTAATCGGTTCGCCTCCGGGCTATGTCGGCTATGAAGAGGGCGGGGTCCTGACGGAAGCTGTCCGCCGCCGTCCTTATCAGGTCATTTTGTTTGACGAAATCGAAAAGGCGCACCCGGACATTTTCAATGTTTTGCTGCAGGTGCTTGACGACGGACGTTTAACCGACGGCAAAGGCCGCACGGTCGATTTCAAAAATACCATCATTATTATGACATCAAACCTCGGTTCCGATATTCTGGCCAATGCCACCGGCGCCGATGATCCGAAAAAGGTCAAAGCACGGGTAATGGAAATTGTAAAAGCCTCTTTCCGTCCCGAATTTATCAACCGTATTGACGAAATCAGCCTGTTCCACCGTCTGGATAAGAGCAATATTAAAGAGATTGCCAAAATCCAGATTGCCGCCATTGAAAAACGCCTGGCGGAAAAGAACATCAAGCTTAATGTCAATGAGGCTGCCTTTATCTGGATTGTCAATAACGGTTATGATCCGGTTTATGGGGCAAGACCTTTAAAACGCTTGCTTAAAAACCAAATCGAGAATAAATTGGCGTTGAAAATACTGGACGGCGAAATCAGTGATAACGATACCGCTGATATAATCGTCGGCAGCAACGGACAGTTGGATATTGTTAAGAGTAAGAAGAAGTAAAAGATGAAGGATTTATTTGCAAAAGCATTGGAAGTGGCGCGCAGTTATAATGTGCAGACGCCGGAAAACGGTATTGTCCTCTATTCGGTGAGCTATCAGCCGACGAAGGAAAACCGCGATCAGGCACTGGCTTATGCGGCCCGTCATCCGGATAAAATGGTGATAGAACACACCGATTGCGGTGCTAAATTGGTTGAAATGGGGCTGTTGAGTTCCGATTCCGGCTTAACTCCGGATGAAATAGCCGAGGTTTGGAGCATTGCCTCCAAGCGTTTTATCAGTGAGGCCAAAGGTTCCGTAACCGCGTTTGTCAACAATGCCGACCCTCGCAGCGTTTTCTGCCGGATGGAATTGCCGAATATTCTGACCAATCCCAAGCTGACCAGCATTAACGGCATTGAAAAACACGAATTTGCCAAAATGTTTTTCAAATAAAACTTTACTTTAAATCATATCTTTGTAAGTTAAGACTCAATAAGAAATTATTGAGTCTTTTTTATAATTAAAAAATTAGAAATTATGGAAACAAAAGTTGACATTCCTTATGAAACCGATGAAAACAAGCTCATCGAAACGTTACGGGGAATCTGCCTGCCTGCGGTCAGGTGCCTGAACCGGTTGTCCAAAGAAGACAAGCGCCGTTATGCGCCTTATTTAATCGGCGGAAAGGATGCCCTGATTAAATTGTCGATTCTTCTTTATCAGAATTTGTTTACGCCTGAGGTGATTGAAAAGCTGATTGAAAGCGGTGAAGATCTCTGCCGGACTTATCTGGTTAATTCGCAAAAACTGCGGCTGCGGGAGAACTCTAACCTGGCCGAATTCAAACGGCAGATTATCAATGCGAATAATGAAAAGCTGATTAAACTGCTGTTGGAGTTTTATACATTAACGCCGGAGGAAGAAGCTGAACTGCTTATGGTGCGTCGGGCTTGTCGGCCGCGTGGCAGCGACGATAAACTGATGGCTGATTATTTTCGTCGTTTCCGAATACGTCCGCCTTTGCAGCGGCTGCTGGATTTGCCGGAATATTCTTTCTATTGGCGGCTCTGCTGCGAAAATACGGCTGTCGGTGGCTTTGCCCGTTTTCGCCATAATTGCCGTGTTAAATGGCAAAAATTGGTTTATTCGATAGGCCTGTAATTAATTTCAAAATAAAACCCCGGTTCAAATCCGGGGTTTTGTTTTAATTTCCGGCAAAAGGAACAAAATAAAGTTTATCTTCAGAATGATTATAAGAAGTAGCATAAACACTGTCACCGGGTTTTACCGGAATGGTATAAAACTGAGCATCACGTTCATGGCCGCTGCCAATATAGTTAATACCGTTTATTTTTAAATAAACAGCACCACCGCCAGTATCCCGAAGAACGGCGACAATAAAACCATATTTAGAAGGGTAATAGTAAGATTTAGCTCCGAATGAAACTTTTGCGTTCCAGTTCAGGGCCATATTAGAAAAAACTTCGCTTTTCTGAGTGCAGTAATATTTAGTTTTATCAAAGGGACATTTAAGCACGTTGCCGACGCAAGAGCTGGTAGAAGTCAACGTATATCCCAAATCGGCACACGAAGGCTGAGCGCCGCAGGTCTGGGCATAAGCGTTGCCGACAATCGCCGAGGTTAAAATGCTCCCCGCCAGTAAAATTGATAGTTTCATCTTCTTTCTCCTTAGTATTAAATTTCTGTTTTTATCGTCATTTCCTGACATCTTCCTCTTCCTGCCATTACCTGATTTCCTCCTTCATCTGTCATTACCCCCGACATTCACCTCTCTCTGCCATTATCCCCGACGTTCTCCTCTTTTGGTCATTACCCGACTTGATCGGGTAATCCCTCTGCCGTCGCAGCCAATCTTCCGGATGCCCCGGTCAAGCCGGAGCATGACTAGGTGAAATGACAATTACTCAACTTCTCTCTTCCTTATCGTCATTACCTGACATCTCCTCTCTTTCTGTCATTACCCGACTTGATCGGGTAATCTCTTCCCCGTCGCTGCCAGTCTTCCGGATGCTCCGGTCAAGCCGGAGCATGACTAGGTGGAATGATAATCTATGTTCCGCTCGGTCGTTCCGGAGCAACGGAACAGGGTATCCAGTATTTGTACCAGCTGCATGAGGCATCGGAGATGTCGGTGTAACCGGAAGCGCATTTGCCGGTCGGGAAATATT
>OIGD01002735.1_pt1 | contig 13054 bp, 12 predicted proteins | sample 1582211 | NCBI WGS metagenome assembly OIGD01 (sample SAMN04414078, study PRJEB24778) | human gut metagenome | material: faecal | host: Homo sapiens
CTTCTCCGAAAGAAGGTTCTAAGCGGGGTTTGGGGCAGCGCCCCAAGGTCTTCCCCCTCCTCATAACACCTTGCTCAAAAATTCCTGCGTCCGGGGGTTCTGGGGGTGATCAAAGAGAGCGGAAGGCGTGCCTTCTTCGGTGATCCTGCCACCGTCCATGAAGAGAACACGGTCGGCAACCTCGCGGGCAAACCCCATCTCGTGCGTCACAATCACCATCGTCATGCCGTCGTGCGCAAGGTCTTTGATCAGATCCAATACCTCGCCAACCATCTCGGGGTCAAGCGCGGAGGTCGGCTCGTCAAAAAGCATTACCTCGGGCTCCATCGCAAGCGCGCGAATGATCGCAATCCGCTGCTTCTGACCGCCGGAAAGCGTGGCAGGGAAGACCGATGCCTTATCCGTAAGCCCAATGCGGGAAAGTAACTCCCGCGCGCGCTGCTCAGCGTCTGCTTTCGACTTTAACCCAAGCTGAACCGGCGCAAAGGTCAGGTTCTGAAGTACGGTCAGATTGTTGAACAGATTGAAATGCTGGAAGACCATGCCCATCTTCTGGCGCGCCGCATCAATGTTGATGCGGTTCGCCTTTTCAATCTCCCGCAGCGCGGAACGGTATGCCTTGCCTTCGCGTGAACGGAGTAGGTCTTCGGCTTTGATCTTTGCAATCGCAGCCTCGTCTCCCATGCCGGATGCCACCAGCTTGCCGTAGGTCTCCGACAGCCGGATGATGTCAAAATGCAAATAGGGGTCGGGCGCGGTCAATAGTTTGCCATCCATCCAGATCTCGCCGAAGGTCGGGGCCTCCAGCTGGTTGACGCAGCGCAGAAGCGTGCTTTTTCCGCTGCCGGAGGGACCGATCAACACAACCTTTTCGCCCTTTTGGACCTCGCAGGAAACGCCCTTGAGGATGTGCAGGCTGCCGAAATCTTTGTATAACCCTTTAACGCTTATCACTTGCCTTCATCCTCTTTTCAATCAGTTTAATGAGAAAGACCATCAGGTAGACCACAATCAGGTAGAACGCGCCGGCAATCAGACCGCTGGCAAGGAAGTTCGGCACCTTGCGGAAGACCGTGTTGGAAGCGGCGTTGAGGTCAAAGGTCAGCGTGCCGACCGTGGCACCGACCATGCTGATGATGGAAGTCTCTTTGAGCAGGGCAATCATCTCGTTGCCAATGGCAGGAATGATGTTTTTCACCGCCTGCGGCAGAATGATGCGCAGCATCGTGCAGCGCCAGGAAAGCCCGAGCGCGCGCCCCGCCTCCATTTGCCCGGGATCAACCGAGGAAATTCCAGCCCGGATGTTTTCGGAAACATAGGCACCGGAGTTGATACCGAAGGTCAGAATGGCGGCGTAGGGCTTGAAGCCGGGAATCGCGAAGACCGCAAAGACCATGATGAACAGCTGGAGCGCCACCGGCGTGCCGCGGAAGACCGTGGTGTAGATGTTGCAGAGAAACGCGGGGATCTTCATATATTTGTTGACCTGCGCCGAGATCTTGACGATGGCAACCGTGAAGCCGAGCACCAGCCCGATTGCCGCCGCAATGAGGGTCAGCAGCAGCGTGTTGCGGAATCCCTCCAGCATGTAGCCCATCAGCTCCCGGCTGCTCAGAATTTTGATGATGTCCTGAAAAAGCATGCAAATAACTCCCTATAATCCCCAAAAAGGAAAAGCGGTATCCGCTTTTCCTTTCGGTATGTTGTGTGTGATTCCCGATTCTTACAGACCCAGGTGCTTGTTGACCAGCGCCTGAATGCCGTCCTTGCCAAGCTCGGCAAGTACTTCATTGATTGCCTTGAGCAGCTCGTCCTGACCCTTGGTTACGCAGATGGCGTAGGTGTCAACCGCTGCCGAATCCGTTTCGCCCTCAGCGCCCTTGTAGTAGAGCGGAGCGCACTTGTAGTCGCTCTTGCCTTCAATCAGCTTCTTGGCGGGCAGCTCGTCGATGATCAGCACATCGCTGTTCAGACCGATGTCCGCAACTGCAGAAGCGAGTTCGCTAAAGCCGACCTTCTTTGCGTTCGAGCCAGCCAGCGTGCCGCCCTCGGCAAGCTCGTCCCCGAGAAACAGGTCAGAGGTGGTGCCGTTCTGGACCGCAATGTTCTTGCCCTTCAGGCTGTCCCAGTAGATGCCAACGGTGCTGTTGTCATTCGTCGTACTCTCCAGCTCGGATGCCTTGTCAGCCTTGTAGACCACATAGAGGGCTGCGGTGTAGTATTCGTTCGAGAAGGCAACCTTTTGCTTGCGTTCGTCGTTGATGGAAATACCGGCCGCGCCGACATTAGTCAGCTTTCCGGCAGAAACCGCGTCAACGATGGAATCGAAGCTGACGTTTTCAAAGACAACCTTTTTGCCCAGCTTCTTTCCGACCAGCTCCATAATGTCAACGTCCACGCCGACGATCTTTCCGTCAGACATGTATTCAAAGGGAGCAAAACCGGCTTCGGTGTAGACCGTCAGGGTCTCTTCTTTCTTGCAGGATGTAAATGCGAGCAGACAGCCCGCTGCCAGGCAGAGCGCCAGGGCAAGGGAAAGCAGTTTTTTCATGATGAAATCCTCCGTGCGTATTTGTTTTTGTGATGCCATTATTATACTGCATAAAGTTTCATTTGTCAAGCTGTTTCATGAATATTTTTTCATTTCGTAGGTTTTGTCAAGGATGAACGGTTAAATTGGAATTTAATTGGTTAATGTCGACAACCAAACCGCGCAGGCACAAACCAAAACCAGCCGCTGCAGGAGTTGCATCGGCTGGTGCTTGGATGAGAAGAAAATGAATATATACAGGAATTATGCATTCGAAGCGTTCCCGCGCAGCGCCTTCATCTTGACGAGCGCTTCGCGGATGTCGCGGCGCTTGACCAGCAGGTAAACGGCAAAGCCAAGCAGGTAGATGCCCTCGCCAGCCCAACCGCCGATGAACCAACTGACGCCGATGAAGAGGGCTGTCATCACGATCTCACACAGGTTATCCTTGAGGACCGACAGCTTCATATGCCGCGCCAGCAGGACCTCGCCGAGGATGCAGCGGATCATCTGATTGAGGACGATGCACATCATGGCAAGCGTCAGATCGCTGGCAACGAAGACCGAAAGCACCATCGTGAGGGTTGCAAACGCAACGCCGATCAGATTGACGCCCAGGGTGGTACGCTCCATGCGGTAAACGTTCAGATAGGTCTGCACCAGGAGCGTTGTCTTTGCTGCGTAGATGCACATCGGGAACAGGATCGCCATATAGCGCATGCCTTCGGCATACTGCGGCAGCCAGGCAGAGAGGATCAGTTCCAGCGGGTAATACAGGACCAGGCAGCCCAGACACGGGACCATCAGCAGATTGCGCAGCACGTTGTAAATGCCGGACAGGCGGTTGCCGTCGGTCTGCCGCAGGGTGGGGTAGAGCACCAGCGCAACAGCGTTGATAAAGGCGAGCACCAGATTGGAAACGCTGAGCGTGAAGGAGATCCTTCCGTAGGTGCTGGCGTCCCATTTGTTCTGAATGCCCCATTGCATGATGCCCGTGACCAGCATGCTGGAGATGTTTGCCAGCATCAGCTTGATTCCGACGCACAGGTTGGTCTTTGCTTCCGGCAGCACCGCGCGCAGCGGCGCAGGTTTGGTGCGCAGCAGATCCCGGCAGTTCCAAATCAGGAGGAAGAGCGGGAGGAGGTCACTCAGAATTGCCGCCATCACGAAATAGCGGAAATCCTGGGTCAGGAACAGCGCAATGCCGACAATGGAAATGCCGTAAAGGACCCGCCCGACCGTGGATGCGATGGCGTATTCCCGGACCCGGTTGGTCGTCTGCAACAGATATTCCAGCGTCCGGCGCGGCAGATAAATCAGATTATGAAGTGCGAGTGCCAGGAAGATGAACTTGTATTCCGGGGAACCGGAAAACAGCATGCCGCCAACGGCAATCAGTAACGTGAGCAAGGTCTGTCCCGCAGTCAGGAGCCAGAATTGCCCGGAATACAGCGGCCGGTTCAGGTCTTCGTACTGTTTGCCGCCGTCGCGCAGAAAGAATCCGTCGCACAGTCCAAAGTGCATGTAGCCGACATAGTTTGCGTAAAAGATATAAATTTGCAGGTAGCCGTATTGGTCGACCGATTCGCCGAGAAATTTCGGGATAATCAGCGTGGACAGCACCGACACGACCAAACTCAGCAGATTGGCGCTCACGGCATACAGAACCTTTCGGACAAAGGCAGCAAAGCCTTTCATGCAAGTAGCCTCCTATTATGGGGAATGGGGATTTCTGCAATCAGAAGCCCCCGTAGTTGAGGTAGATCAAAGCCAGCCACCGGGCGAGGACTGCGAATGCCGAGACATACACGCCGGCGCAGACCCAGAAGGAAAGCGACCGCACACCGGCACCGAGAAAATGCCCGCCTGCCACGCAGCGCCTGCGCAGCTTTGCGGAAAACGATTCGCCTTCGGCAGAAACGGCAGGCTCGTTTGGCAGCCTGTGCCGAATCTCCTGCACGGTTGCCTGTGCAAGCTGACCGAAGAAGATGCAGATCGGGAACACATAAAACTCTGTCGTGCGATACATCCAGTAACTTTGGATTGAAGCAAGGTACATTGCGGCACCCAGCGCGGACATCATCAACAGCATGTCGTAATTCGCAATCTGCTCGCGCAGGCGGGACCGCTTCCGGATTCCGAACAAAACAATCAGGTAATATGGCAGACCCTTGAGAACGACGGCTTTATTCCAGGAGCCGTCTTCTTTTGTGAAATATTCAATGATTTTGCTGGAGATTGACGGCTTGATTGGCTCGACCAGCCGTGCAACCAGCATGGCAATCTGATCAAGAAAGAGGACCGACAGCAACAACAGCCCAATCAGCGTGAAGAGCTGCCACCCCTTCAGATGCCGGCTCTTGCAGAGCAGCAGGAGCGGGTAGGTCGGAATCAGAATCAGCGCCGCATTGTGGAACAGGCAGGCAAGTGCCACGGCTGAGAGACAGATGAGCACGCGCGGCAGTGTGGTCTTCTTCTGTGCAACTGCAAAGAGGATGACCGCAAATGCGCAGGCATAGATCTGCTTGAGCGCTGTGAAGCTGAAGAAGATGATGTCGGTGAGCACGAAGAAGGTCAGTGCATAGCGGTTATGCAGCCCGGTGTAGAAGAACGCCCAGACGCTGACTGCGGTAAAGAAAAAGGTGCTGAAATAGAAAACGGCATAAATGTTACCGCCGAAGAATTTAATAATTGCAAAAATTGCACGAAGCCCAGGTGTTTTAGCACTAGAGGCTCCGGATTCAAAATCGATTGTGTAGGAGGTACGATCATATCCCATTGTCGGCGTTGTCAGCGTGCAGAATACATTATAGAAGGTATAGAGCAGCGCAAAGAGGATAACGCATTCCAGAATGTGCAGGATCTGTTTCCGACGCGGGTGTGACTGCCCGGAAGTATCCTTTTGGGGCGCTCCGACGGTGCAGACGAATGAAACGGAAATCAGGGTGTAGATCAGAAAACTTATTACAGCGATCATGTCAGTTCCTTTCTTATTCGTTTTTGTTCCATTTCCGGTAGAAGACCCATCCGAGCGGCATGCACATCCCGACCAGGAACGGGTGCCCGCTGGATTTTCGGATGCTGCGCGGCTTCATGCCTGCCGCAAAGCCGTAGCAGGCATAGAGAATCGCTTTTTTGACGCGCTGCCGCAGGCAAATGCTGGGGTGCATCTCCACTCGGGAGGTCAGCATGCCGCCCTGCGGATTTCGCAGGCGCATGGCTCTGCCGGATTTCGTCAGCCCGCCGTCCAGATAGGTGCAGAGGTAAATGATCTTTCGGATATAGATTGTATCATACCGCAGCGCGGCGTTGACCCACAGATAGTTTTCTCCAAGGAACCGTTCGCCCGGAAATTCGGGGAAGGGGAATTCCCGCAGCACCTTGGTCCGGATGACCTCGCAGCAGTCTCCGCCAATCCCGCCGTTGATTCGGAACCGGATGTGGTTAGAGCGGGTCACCTCGGCGGGAAATTCCCCAATCGGCTGACCGTTGCTGTTGCCGCGCTGAAAACTCATGCCGCAGATGCCAGAATCACCGGCATAAGGCTCCCAAGTCCGCAGAACGGTCTCTACGGCATCCTCGGTCAGGCGGTCATCGCTGTCTAAAATCAGCGTAAGCGGTGCGGAAATGTGCGGCAGGGCATAGTTGATGGCGGTATGTTTCCCGCCGTTTTCCTTTCGGAAAACCTGCAGGGGAAATGCACGGTCCGGCGCATCCAGAAAACTCTGCAGTACCGCTTCGGTGTCATCGGTCGAGCCGTCATCCACCACCAGCCATTCAAAATCCGTGTCGGTCTGGTGCATCAGGCTCTCAAAGGCATTTTGGAGCAGACTGGCGCGGTTATAGGTCGGCGTCAGAATTGTGAGAGAGGGCTGCTGTATAGACATGCTTCAAAACCTCCTGATAGGATGCGCAGTTGTCCAGTTCGTCCGCGCGGGCAAGGGCATGCTGCCGCTTTTGCGCAAGCAGGTCCGGATTGGTGAGGAGCGCTGCAATCTGGCGGGCACTGTCGGCAGGGACGGTGCAAATGGCGCCGCAATCCGCGCGGACAATGCCGGGCAGACCGCCGACATCCGAGCAGATGACCGGCAGCCCCAGCGCGAGCGCTTCAACCGCCGCCAGACCGAAGCCTTCCCAGCGGGACGGCATGCAGAGCACCTTACACTGCTTCATGGTCGGAAAGGGATTGTCCACAAAACCGGCAAGGCGAACCCGCCCGGTCAGCCCCAGCGTCTGCAGGCGTTCCTCAACAGCCGGGCGCAGTTCACCGTCACCCAGCATCACAGCGGTCGTTTCGGCGGGGAGCATGGACAGGATGTCCAGAAACGCCAGCGGGTCCTTCTGCTCGCTCAGTCTGCCGCAGAAGCAGACATCGTAGGCTTCCGGTACGTCAAACTCCGCAGCTCGGTTCCGGACCCATGCGGTGTCGATCGGATTGCCGATGCAGAACTGCTTGGAGCGGAACCGGTTGCCGAAGATAAATTCATCGAATACGCTGTCGGATACCGTCAGGATCCGGCTGTATTTCCGGCAGGACCACGCATAGGCAATCGAACGCGGACCGGGCTTTTTCAGCCACGGTGGGTTGTTGTGCAGATGCGAAATCACCGGGATGCGGCGGGCGAACGCGGAGCAGGCGATGCTGGCGCGGAAATCGTGCGCATGCAAAAGGTCCGGATGGAACTGTGCAATCACGCGCTCCAATTCATTGTGCGTCAGGTCCGCGATGGGGTAGAAGTCGATTCGGCGTTCCTCCAGCACCTGGCGAATCTGCCCGTCCCGGCTGCAGTATGCCATTTCCACACCCGGCTCCTGCCGGAACAGGTCAATAATCCGGCATGCCACGTTTTCGGCGCCGGAAAAGCGGTCCATATACAGGACATGCAAAATTCTCATGCTTCGCCGCCTTCCTGCGGGATGCCGTAAAGACGGAACATCTCGCGGTTTACTGCCGTTTGGTCATACCGTTGCGCACGCTCCTGCCCGGCTGCCGCAAAGGCTGCCCGTTTTTTGGGGTCTGCACAGAGGGACGCCAGCGCGTTCCGGAATGCCGCTGCATCGCCGGGGGGACAGAGGATTCCGTTCTCTCCGTCCCGAATCAGTTCGCGCGTGCCCCGGTTGGAAGCTGCAACAATCGGCAGCCCGCTTGCCATTGCCTCCATCACGGAGACCGGCAGCCCTTCGCGGAAGGACGGGAAAACCAGAATATCGGCGGTCTTATAGAGCAGGTCCACGTCATTCCGGTAGCCCAGCAGCTGTACGCGGTCTGCCAGCCCCAGCCCGGCTGCCAGCGCCGTCAGGCTGTCACTGAGCGGACCAACCCCGGCGATGAGATAGTAGACCGACGGGTCCTGCAGCTCCGCAATGGCGCGGATTGCCGTTTCGTGATTCTTGTTTTGGTTCAGTTCGCCGACCGACAAAAGGACCGTTGCCGCCTCGGGAATGCCGAGGGAGCGCCGCATTTCCGCGCGGTCGGCTGCGGCATCGCGGAACCGTGCCGTATCGATTCCGACGCCGGGGACGTAAACGACCTGCCCCGCATGCAGCTTTCGCTTGGCGCGCTCGAAATCTTCATGGTTGATGGTGACGAGCACGTCGGTCATGCGGGCACAGAATTTTTCGATGGGGTAGAACAGCAGCCAGTTCTTCTTGGGCGCACCCTTGTAGAAGTGGAACCCGTGCGCGGTGTAGAAGACCCGTGTTCCGGTTTTGCGGACCCCGCGGCAGGCAAGCCGGGTGCAGAGCGCAGCGACCGGCGTGTGACAGTGTACGATGTCGTAATGCTCCTGCTGCACGAGCGCCCGCAGCTGCCGCACGGCTTTGCGGTTGCCGCCCGAGAGCGGGGAGCGGGAGCAGTCGATCTGATGGACGGTGCAGCCGAGCGACCGGAAGTATGCCGAAACCGGGCGCTCTGTCTCGTTTGTCGCAATTTCAACGGTGTGCCCTGCGGCGGTCAGTTCCCGCAGCAGCGAGCGAAAGAAATCCATCGTAGAGCCGACGGTCGTTACATACAGAATCTTCATAGCGTCACCGGATCATAATCTCGTTGTACTTCATCATGAACACATTTTCGCGGTAGTTCCCGATGTTAACCGGGTTGGCATGTCCCGCAAGGTTGTTCAGAATGAGGTCCATATGGTTGCAGCCGCATTCGTAGGCGTGGGGATACCCGCCGCCGAACCGGGGGTTGACTTCCGAAATATAGTAGGCTCCGTCCACCCGGAAAATATCAATGTCGATCTGCCCGCGCCAGCCGCACTCGCGCACGAAGCGCAGAATCAGATCAAACAGCGCAGGGTCCTTGAAGGAGCGGGATTTGTCGGTCTCTCCGGCGCGCATAACCAGCTTTTCCTTGGTGAAAACAGAGACCGGTTCGCCGCTGATGAGGTCGATATAAACGTCTGCCCCAATCTCCTGCCCGTGCAGGTATTCCTGCACCATCAGTTCGCTTTCCCGGTCAAACAGCATGTCCAGCCAGGCACGGTCGGAAACCTTGGTGACCTGCATGCTGGCGCTGCCCCGAATCGGTTTGACGAAAGCCGGAAAGGTGAGCCGTCCCGCTTCGACCTCGCGCAGAAAGGCGTCCTTGTCCGCAAAGCTCTTGGCGCAGCGATAGCCGTGCGCGGTCAGCCAGCGGTACATCTGCATCTTGTCCAGCGCCATTTCGCACAGTGCATAGGAGGAGCCGATCACCGTCACCCCGCGCGCCGCAAAATCTGCCCGGTGCTGCGCAAGCAGCGAAAGTTCCGGGTCGATCAGCGAGAGCACTCCGCTGATCTGTTCCTTTTCGCAGATGTCAAAAATCCGCTCCAGATAGCCGGGGGCAGAGATCGGCGGGACCTGATAGAACCGGTCCGCCTCATAGGCTGCCGGTGCCAATTCACTCATGTCTGTGGCAATGACCCTGCCGGTTTCTCCGACTGCGCGCCGGAAATACTGCACGATCTTGTTTCGCGTGCCAACGCTGAGCAGTAAGATATTCATGAATTGCAATCTCCTTCTTGTTCCGACGGTTCGCGCTGCTTTTCTGCCTGCGCCTTCCGGATTGCCGCAAAGTTTCCCTCAACCGCCCGGGTATCCGACGCGACATCCGCATGCCGGAACACTTTTTGAACTGTCATAAACAGAATTTTCAGATCGGTTCCGAGTGTAATGTGTTTTGTGTATGCAACGTCCAGGGCAAAGCGGTCTTCCCATTTGACCGAATTTCTGCCGTGGACCTGTGCCCAGCCGGTCAATCCGGGTCTGACGTCATGCCGGTGCCGCTCCTCTTCCGTGTACCAGGGGAGGTATTCGACCAGCAGCGGACGGGGACCGACCAGCGCCATATCGCCTACCAGGATGTTGAACAGCTCCGGCAGCTCGTCCAGGGAGGTGGCGCGCAGCAGGCGTCCGTATTTCCCCAGCCGTTCCGCGTCGGGCAGCAGTTCGCCGTTCGGCGCGCGCCGGTTGCTCATGGTGCGGAACTTCACCAGGCGAAAGATCTTCTCTTTTCCGTCCCGTCCCCGTTTACCGGGGCGCTCCTGCACGAAAAACGGGTTTCCCCGCATGGCAACGGCGCCGGCAACGGTCAGAATCAGGAGGAGCGGGGAGAGCACGGCGAGCGCCGTCAGGGAAAGGCAAAAGTCGATTGCCCGTTTTCCCGCGCGCGCGTAAAATCCCGGTTTTTCTGTTTTCATGCTGCAAATCTTCTTTCTGTTTTCTGCGCGTTCCCGTTTGAGTATCGCGCATTTTCCCGTGCCTCATTCACGAACGCCGGTCCGCGCGCGAGGCATCGCCCTACATTATATCATAAAACCCCGTATCTGTCAAGTGGTTTGGCAGTCTCAGCTGTCCGACGCGCTGCCGGGCATGGAAAAAACCGATCTGTCGGGGACAAATCGGTTTTTCATGGCGCACCATGGCGGACTCGAACCGTCGACACCTAGCGTCGGAGGCTAGTGCTCTATCCATCTGAGCTAATGGTGCGTATGCAATTGGTCGAACAGTACTATTATAGCACACTTTCTTCCGGATTGCAAGCGGTTTGCGCAATTTTTTTCTTCTTTTTCCCGAAAAATTCGCTCCGGCATTAGAATATGGACAATTTGTAAATCTTGGAAAAGTTTAAGATAATCTATTGACTGCATAAATGAATCATGATATAATATAATCACAACAAACGGATGGTGTCCGGATCGAAAGGAGAAAAAATCACCATGTTAGCACTTTTTGTTTTCGCCATTCTCGCTCTGATTGTCGGTGTGGTCCTGTTCATGACCCTGAAGGGGAAGAAAGCGGTCCTGCGGGTGCTTCTCCCGGGTTCGCTCTGTCTCCTCGGCGTAGGGTTGGCGGTCTGCTCCTGCATTCGGACGGTCCCGACCGGGGACACCGGCATTGTCACGACCTTTGGACGGGTGGAGGATGTTAACTACGAAGCCGGTGTTCACTTCACGGCGCCCTGGAAGTCGGTTGTCAACATGGACAACCGGACGCAGAAGGAGTCGGTTGACCTGCTCTGCTTCTCCTCCGACATTCAGGAGGTGACGGTTCGCTACACGGTCAACTACCAGATCTCCAAGCAGAACGCGCAGACGATCTACAAGGAGATCGGGCAGAACTACTACGACATTGTGATTGTTCCGATGCTTCAGCAGGGGGTAAAGAGTGAGTTTGCCAAGTACACGGCAGAGGAGCTGCTGAACAACCGGCGGGTACTCTCAGAGGACATCACGCGGAATCTGACCGAAAAGCTGTCCGGTTACAACATTGTTGTGATCGACGCGTCGATTGAAAACCTGGATTTCTCGGATGTATTCACCGAAGCGGTTGAGGCAAAGCAGGTTGCGGAGCAGCGCAGCAAGCAGGCGAAGATTGAGCAGGAGCAGCGCGTGATGGAAGCTGAGGCTGCTGCGAAGCGTGCCGAGATTGAAGCCCGCGCGAATGCTGCTGTTGCCAAAATTGCTGCCGAAGCGGACCTGGATGTGGTTCGGATTCAGGCTGACGCTGCGGAGTATGCCGGTCAGAAGGATGCTGCCGTCATTGGGCAGATTCGCGACATTCTCGCCAAAGACAAAACCGAGCTGACCGATTCCGACATCGAGCACCTGTTGATGTACTACTACGTTCAGAAGTGGACCGGTTCGCTCCCCGAAACCTATTTCAGCTCCGAAGACTTCTATCAGCTTCTTGCCTCGCTCGGGAAGGGGTGAGGGAAGACCTTGGAGGGAGAAGCGTCGCTTCGCGACGCTTCTCCCTCCAAACCTCCCGTCCTCCCCGAACTTTCCTCAGCCGGGGTTTGTTTTACAGTGCTTCTGATTCTTCCGTTCGGTTGCCCTGTGCGGTGAAGTTCTTGGAGTCCTTAGAAATTGGATTGCCCGCAATCCAATTTTCCCTTCATCCGAAAGAAGGTTCTAAGCGGGGTTCGGGGCGGCGCCCCGAGGTCTTCTTCCCCCGTAAAAATCGCGGGAAGCACTTGACAAATGGGAGAAAATGCGATATAATCAGGGGGAACACGAAAAAACAGTACGAAAGGGACGGAAAAGCATGAGGAACAAAGTAGAAAAGGGACTGAAGAAAGTCAAGAAAAAGGGCGACGGCTTCTTTGCGGATTTCAAGAAGTTCATCACCAAGGGGAACGTGCTGGACCTGGCGGTTGCGGTGGTCATGGCGAACGCGTTCAACGCAATCGTGTCGGGGCTGGTCAAGTACATCATCACCCCGCTGATTACCTACGCAACGAGCGGCGTCAGCATTGACGAATGGGAGTGGGTCATCCGCGAGGCGGCAACCGATGCAGCGGGCAAGGAGATTCCGAAAATTTCAGTGCAGTACGGTCTGTTTCTGCAGGCGATTGTCGACTTCCTGATCATTGCATTCTGCATTTTCCTGGCGCTGCGCATTGTCCGGAAGACCGAACGCCGGCTGAACGCGAAGAAGATTGCCGAGGCTGAAGCAGAAGCGGCAAAGAAGAAGGCAGAGGACGATGCAAAGGCTGCAGCGGAAAAGGCGGCGGCAGAGGAGAAGGCGGCGATTGAAGCGGAGTTTTACGCAAACGTCCGCGAACAGGCAGCCCTGCTGCGCGAAATTCGCGACACCATGAAAAAGGCATAAGCACAGAAAAAAAGGACGCGCGGGCGTCCTTTTTTCGTATCGGAAAGCGGGAAGGCAAAGCCCGCCCGGGCGGCTGGGGAGACTGTCAAAGACCGGCCCGGGGGATGCCCTTGCCCAGAACCTGCGCTCGGGCGCGGATTGCCTCGACACGCTCGGGCGCGTCGCAAAGGATTTCGTCAACCGCATCCAGCGAGCAGAGCACAAACTGCCGCGAAACACCCAGCTTGGAGGAATCGCACAGAAAAATCCGCTTTTGCGCCCGCGTGAGCATCACCCGGCGCAGGGCGGTTTCTTCCTCCGAGGCGTCGCTGATTTCTCCGTCTGCGGACAGCCCCTGACTGGAGAAGAACAGCAGGTCCGCCCGCACCGAGCGCAGGTAATCCTCGGCTGCCGGACCGTAAAAATTGTGGTTTTCCGGGTGGTAGGCGCCGC
>OIGD01002738.1_pt1 | contig 13049 bp, 10 predicted proteins | sample 1582211 | NCBI WGS metagenome assembly OIGD01 (sample SAMN04414078, study PRJEB24778) | human gut metagenome | material: faecal | host: Homo sapiens
AGAAGTTTGCTAAAGGGAACGTGCGCACCAAAGTGGTGCTTCCCGAAGGCGCCGATCCCGCCAAATATAGCGTGGAAACCAGCGTGTGGAATCCGAATAAGCAGAAGCTGACGGCTGTCCGCACTTCTCTTGCGCAGATGAAATATAACAACAATCAGGCAGAGCAGGAGTTTGTCATCCAAGCCCCGTCTTTATGGTCTCCTGAAATGCCTGCATTGTATTCTGCGGAAACCCGTCTGTATGAAGGCGACAAGCTGAAGGATATTTATACAACTCCTTTCGGTATCCGCTCGATTGAGATAATCCCGGACAAGGGTTTCTTCCTAAATGGTAAGCGTACTGTCTTTAAGGGCGTTTGCAATCACCACGATCTCGGTCCGTTGGGGGCGGCCGTCAACGATGCTGCTATCCGTCGCCAGATACGGATCCTGAAAGACATGGGGTGTAATGCGATCCGTACTTCCCACAATATGCCTGCTCCTGAATTGATAAGGGCTTGTGACGAAATGGGTATGATGATCATGGCGGAGAGTTTTGACGAATGGAATGTGGCTAAATGCAAGAACGGTTATAATCTGCTCTTCGATGAATGGGCGGAGAAAGACCTTGTGAACCTGCTTCATAATTTCCGCAACAACCCGAGCGTTGTCATGTGGTGTATCGGTAACGAAGTGCCCAACCAGTGGAACGAAGGGGATTGCAAGATTGCCAAATGGTTGCAGGATATCTGTCATCGTGAAGATCCGACACGTCCGGTAACTCAGGGAATGGATGCTCCGGATGCCGTGGTCAACAATAATTTTGCAGCCGTGATGGATGTGGCCGGTTTCAACTATCGTCCTTTCAAGTACAAGATAAACTATAAGAAGTTGCCGCAGCGGATCGTTTTAGGCAGCGAAACAGCCTCGACAGTAAGTTCCCGCGGCGTTTATAAATTCCCGGTCGAACGCAAGGCGATGGCGAAATACGATGACCACCAAGCTTCCTCTTACGACGTGGAACATTGCGGCTGGTCCAATCTTCCGGAAGACGACTTTATCCAGCATGAAGATTTACCGTATTGTATCGGTGAGTTTGTGTGGACTGGCTTCGACTATTTGGGTGAACCGACTCCTTATTATACGGATTGGCCAAGTCATAGTTCCCTGTTCGGCATCATTGACCTTGCGGGTATTCCGAAGGATCGTTTCTATCTGTATCGTAGCCATTGGAACAAAACGGTACGTACGTTGCATATCCTGCCTCATTGGACCTGGCCGGGACGTGAAGGGGAGGTGACGCCTGTATTTGTGTACACGAATTACCCTTCTGCCGAGCTGTTTATCAACGGTAAGAGTCAAGGAAAACGTACGAAAGATCTGAGTGTTGAATTGGACAGCAGCTATACGGAGGCCGCCCAAAAGAGCTTCGAGCGCCAGAAACGTTACCGCCTGATGTGGATGGATACGAAATACGAGCCGGGAACCTTGAAAGTGGTTGCTTATGACAAGGATGGCAATGCTGTTGCCGAAGAGGAAGTTCATACAGCCGGCAAGCCTCATCATATCGAACTGACTGCTGACCGCGACCGCCTGAAAGCCGATGGCAAGGATCTCTCTTTTATCAATGTCCGTGTTGTCGACAAGAACGGTAACCTTTGTCCCGACGCCACCCACAAGGTGAAGTTCAACGTCCGCGGTTCCGGTTCTTATCGTGCGGCCGCCAACGGTGATCCTTCGTCACTCGAATCTTTCCAAGCTCCGCAGATGTCCCTTTTCAAAGGACAGCTGACGGCAGTCGTACAGACAGAAGAAACACCGGGTGTCATTGTCTTCGAAGCCTCTGCTCCGGGGGTGAAAAGTGCAAAAATAGAACTGATCAGCGAATAAGTCGAATTTCGTGATCATCCCGATAAAAGCGAATAGGCATCGGATTGGAAACGGGCAGGTATCCGTTATGAATCCGATGCCTATCTGTTTTTTATTTGTTGGTAACGATATTTCCAAACACATCGAACTCGACCGTTACGGCCTGCCCGTTGTGGATGACATTGAATTTGTGGAATGCACCGTTGGCATCGGTAAACATGTAAATGGATTTCACTTGGTCATTTCCGTATTCGGAAGCCTTGAATGCATCCATAATAACTGTCGGAACTTCCTGCTCTGAAACTTTCCAGGTCGTACTTTTCCAGGTATATATCTGGGTTAATTCGACAATCTTTAAAGTCTTCCCGTCGAGGATTGCCAACTGTACACCGAAAGTCGTGTTCTCTATATCCAGCAACTCTGCTCCCTGGAAGGTCAGTTCCATCAGGTCGGCCACTTTTTCGGGGACGGAGATAGGTCGGTCAACATCATCTTTAGCATTATCGACCGCTTTGATCAGGTCGCCGTATATAGTGTAATACAGGTCGGTCTCCTGTTCTGCCTTTTCAACTTCTACTTTATATACGGTTCCCATTCCGGCTCTGCCGATGGTATCGGCTTCCTCGATCTTCCAACCGGCATATTTGCCTTGTTTGATATCGTTCGAGATAGCCGTAGGCAACTGGTTAAGCGGCAAGTCCGTCTTAATCATGGCCCATACTCCGAGATGGTCGAACCAGGCGGTGTTATCGAGCGAGTTGTTTTCAAAGTCAATTACATAATAATCGTCATAGACTGTCCATTCTGTGTCGCGGGCATCCGGATATTTGGCATTGAAAGCGTCCAGGATGGTTTTAGGAGGTTCGATGCCGCCCGGTATGTTTTCGTCGTCTTTGCTACAGCCGGCAAAGAGTAGGGCGAAACTCGCGAAGATCGTAAAGACTGAAATTTTAGTGTTCATAATTTATCGTTTTAATTTGTTACGAATAAACAACAACCGGGATGGAAAAGTTTTCTCAAAACCGAACACACTGTCCGATATTGAACACTTGTTTTGAAGTGTATTCCCATATAATCAATGATTTATGTTTTTGGCATGAAGTTTGCCTTGTGAAAGCCGTCAAGGTAGAAATGCCGGAAAAAGAAGAATTAAAACAATAGTAAATATGGACAGAGAGATTTCAAAAGAAGTACAGAGAAAGGAGCAACGTAAACAGTTTATCAGGATAGGGACAGCTGTCGGCGGTTTTATCGTCCTGATCGTAGTCGTGATCTCCATGCTTCAGACCAGCCTTAAACGGAAAGACCTCAATATTTCGACAGTCGATAAGGGAGTGATAGAAGTTTCGGTCAGTGCGTCTGGCAAAGTGATCCCCGCGTTTGAGGAAATCATCAATTCACCGATCAACTCTCGTATTGTGGAGGTGTATAAGCGAGGCGGGGATTCGGTCGATGTCGGCACGCCTATCCTGAAACTGGATTTGCAGAGCGCCGAGACGGAATATAACAAGCAGTTGGACGAGGAACAGATGAAGAGCCTGCAACTGGAACAGCAACGCGTGACGAACCACAACAAACTTTCGGAAATGGAAATGAACCTGAAAGTCTCCCGCATGGAGCTGGATCGTAAAGCGGTCGAACTCCGTAACGAACGCTATTTAGACAGCTTGGGAGCCGGTACGACCGATAAAGTCCGCCAGGTGGAACTCGATTATAATGTGAGTATCCTCAAACTGAAGGAAGACGAGCAGAAATATAAGAACGAACAGGCGCTGGCCGAAGCGGATCTGAAAGTAAAAGAGCTGGAACTGAATATCTTCCGTAAAAGCCTTGCCGAAACTCGGCGTACGTTGGAAGATGCCCAAATCCGTTCACCTCGTAAGGCGATCCTGACCTATGTGAACAACGAGATCGGCTCGCAGATAGGCCAGGGAGCGAAGGTGGCAATCGTTTCCGACTTGTCTCATTTCAAGATCGAAGGTGAGATTGCCGATACCTACGGAGACCGTATTGCTGCCGGCAGTAAGGCGGTTATCAAGATCGGCAGTGAAAAACTGGACGGGACGGTCAGCGATGTTACTCCTTTGTCGAAGAACGGCGTGATCTCTTTCACGGTCCAATTGGAGGAAGACAATCATAAGCGTCTTCGTTCCGGTTTGAAGACCGATGTCTATGTGATGAATGCTGTGAAAGACGATGTGCTCCGCATTGCCAACTCTTCTTATTATGTGGGAAAAGGAGAATACGAACTCTTTGTCGTAAACGGAAACCAGTTGTTGAAACGCAAAGTGCAGTTGGGAGACAGTAATTTCGAATATGTAGAAGTGGTTAGTGGCCTGCAGGAAGGTGACCAGGTCATTGTCTCGGACATGAACGCTTATAAAGACAAGAACAAATTGAAAATAGAAGATTAACGTGTAATAGTAAGTTTTATGATCAAGCAATATATCAAGCAATCCATTCAGATGCTGAAGGAGAATCGTCTTGTCAGTGTCATTTCCATAGCGGGTACAGCCATCTCCATTGCTATGATTATGGTGGTAGTCCTGGTGTTCCAGATACAGTTCGCCAATTTTTATCCGGAGAACAACCGCGACCGGATGATGTATGTGGATAGTGGGACGGAAGTGAAGACCAGTAATGGGTGGAACCGGGGAAACATGTCTCCTGAAGCAGTGAAGGAATGTTTCTATTCATTGGAGATACCGGAAGCGGTTTCTGGTTATGCCATGCAGTTGAAGCCTTTATCCATACCAGGGAAACGGATGTATAAAGGATATCAGATCAAATATACGGACACCGGTTTCTGGAAAGTCTTTTCTTTCCGCTTTCTGACCGGTAAACCATTTACGCAAGCGGATTTTGATTCGGGGATTACACAAGCAGTCGTGTCCGAGAGTGTGGCCCGGAAATTATACGGAACGACAGACGTTGTAGGAAAAACTGTGATAATCGATTTGACAGCCTATACGGTTTGTGGTGTGGTGAAAGACGTCAGCCGTGCTGCCGATACGGCTTTCGGTGACGTGTGGGTCCCCTATACGACCGACCGTATCCTGATGACGAATACCAGTTCCGAAAATATGGCCGGCTGGTTTTCTATCTGCCTGTTGGCAAAGGACAGCCGTGACTTCGAAGCGATCCGGCATGAATTGTTGAAGCAGATAGAACGTTATAACGGTATGAAGCAGGATGCGAAGATTAATTTCTTCGAGAATCCTATTACACGTTTTGACATAGCGATCGGTTCGATCGGGCAACGTAAGGTGGATGTGAAAGATTATCTTTTGGAAACCGGTAGCCTTTTGTTGTTTCTGCTGCTTGTGCCTGCTTTGAACCTGTTGGGTGTAACACAGTCTGCCGTGCAAAAACGACGTGCGGAGATGGGAGTGCGTAAAGCATTTGGAGCGACTTACGGCGTGTTGGTTCGCCAGATATTGTACGAGAACAGTGTGATTACGTTGATCGGCGGTCTGGTTGGTCTGCTCCTTTCCCTGTTGCTTTTGCCTGTTTGCAAAGATTTTTTGTTACAAAGCCGTGATACGGCTTTAAGCGGGGATATGATTTTCCAGCCGGCTGTGTTTTTATTGGCTTTGTTTTTCAGCTTACTGCTGAATCTGCTTTCGGCAGGCATACCGGCGATGCGCATTGCCCGTCAGAAAATTGTCATATCCCTGAAAGACGGAGAATAGTTTAACTTATAAATTAAGAAGACGATGATCAAGCACATATTGAAAATAATCTGGCATCAACGGCGGAATAACGGTTGGATATTTGTGGAACTATTATTGGTTTTTGCCGTGTTATGTATTATGATGGATTCTTTGTTAGTGAATCTGTATACCTATTACAAGCCGTTGGGCTTCGATATAACGAATGTTTATAAGGTGAATATCGGCAAGATGAGCCCTGAAATACCGGGATATGTCCCGGATTCGTTGCTTACGACTACCGATGGAGAAGATCTGGTCCGTTTGGTTGACAACATCCGTCGGGCTCCGCAGGTGGATGAAATATGTTTGGCGATGAATTCTTGTCCGTATACCTGGTCGAACAGTTGGTCCCAGTTGGTACGGGCGGATGCTGATACAAGCGTAAAGGCCAATTATTACCAGATGTTTAATGTGACTGTTTCTTATTTCGATGTCTTGCGGATTAGTGACAGGGAGGGCCGTCCGATACGTCCGATCGTGGAGGAAAGTACAGGCGATATTGTCATATCGGGGGATATGGAGACTGATTTCTTCCAAGGGCGGTCCGGCAAAGGTAAGCAGGTGAAATGGGGTTCCAAGAGTACGACTTCCGAAACGGTTGCTGCCGTTACCTCTCCCATCCGTCAGAACGAATATGTGAAAAGCAAACCTTGCTTCTATTATTTGATGAGGACCGACGAAGATATTGCCAAATCAGCTTCCGATGCAAAGCCTCAAAATATGGACTGTCTGGTCCGCATGAGAAACGGGTTTCGTATGGAAGATATGGATAGTTTCCTGGAGAAAATGGGTGAACGGCTGTCAGTGAATAACCTGTATGTATCGAGTGTCATCCCGTTGGAGGAACAACGTCCGGTTATACTGAAAAGCAGTATAGACAATCTGAAGAAGAAAATAGCTCTTGTCGGTTTTATGCTGGTGAATGTCTTTTTCGGTATTGTCGGCACATTGTGGCTCCGTACGCAGTATCGCCGCGGTGAAATGGGACTTCGTTCGGCTCTTGGCGCATCCCGTGGCACATTGAAATGTTTTTTGAACGTAGAAGGTCTTTTCTTGCTGATCTTTACGATTCCGGTGGTTTTGGTGTTTATATTCAATATGCTCTATTTCGATTTGCCGGACACAGACCGATTGGCTTACACCTGGTGGCGTTTTCTTGTCACTTTCGGAAGCAGTTGTCTGTTGCTAGCCGGTATGATCTGGCTTGGTATTTGGTTCCCGGCACGCAGGATTGCAAAGATGAATCCGGCGGAGGCTTTGCATTATGAATGAAGAGATTTATGGGATGTTCATCATTGGCCATAAGCAAGAAATCATAAATTATAAATCGTAAATATCTTTTCTCATGTTCAGACAGTATTTTAAACAAGCTATCCAGATGTTGAAGGAGAATCGCCTTACCAGTGTGATCTCGATTCTTGGAACGGCACTTTCGATTGCGATGATACTGGTGGTGATTCTCCAGTTCCAAATCAAGCTGGTCGGTTTTCGACCGGAGTCGAACCGGGACAGGATGCATGGGGATACGGGCAGATTCACGGGATAGTGAAACCCGGAATTCGACCGCCATGTCCGATGGTGTCGTGAAGGAATGTCTTTATCCGCTTCAAACCCCCGAAGCGGTGACGGCGATAGCGAGTGGCAAGGTGATCGTCTCGCTGTCGGACCGCCAGCTGTTCGAGGAGTATGTGATAAAGTATACCGATCCCGGTTTCTGGAAGGTCTTTGATTTCCGCTTCATTTCCGGCAAACCGTTTACGGAGGCGGATTTCAGTTCAGGCCTGCCTTGTGCGGTCATTACAAATACGTTGGCTCGCAAGCTTTTCGGATCGGAAGATCCGATCGGAAAAGAGGTGTTGATGGGCTATGTGCCGTATGCCGTTACGGGAGTGGTGGAAGCTCCGACGCGGGCAGCCAACAGTGCTTATGCGGATGTTTGGGTTCCCTATACCAGCAATACGAATTATGTGAACGGTAGGTCGTGCGGTGGTGTCTGCGGTAGTTTCCAAGGGGTTATCCTAGCTTATTCGGCAAGTGATTTCGAGGCGATCCGTGCGGAAATCAAACAAGCGGTCAGCCGTTATAATGCTGCCGGCCGTGAGTTTGTCTTAGGAATGAACTTCGTGTTTTCCCGCTTGGACGTAGCGTTGGGATCGAATGATATGGACGGAGGTATCCGGAGGGGATGGAAAGAATATCTGACGCAAACGGCTCCTTTGTTGTTGTTCCTGTTGTTGGTGCCGACATTGAACCTGACAGGTGTCGTCCAATCGTCCGTTCAAAAACGCCGCTCCGAGGTGGGGCTTCGTAAAGCGTTCGGGGCAACGAAAGGACGTCTGTTGACGCAGGTCTTATGCGAGAATCTGATCATCACCTTGATCGGGGGCTTGATCGGGATCGTCCTGTCTGTAATTTTGCTTCAACTTTGCAAGTCGTTCCTTTTGACAAAGGATACAGTGGTTACTTTCGAGATGCTTTTCAAGCCTGTCCTGTTTGCCGCCGCCCTTTTCTTCACTCTGCTGTTGAATCTGCTGAGCGCCGGCCTTCCGGCAATCCGGATCTCCCGTGAACAAATTGTGGAAGCATTGAACAATAAATAAATCCAATACAATGATCAGACATATTTTAAAGATAATGTGGAACCAGCGTCGTAGCAACGGCTGGATATTTGCGGAGTTGTTGGTAGTGGCAGCAGTGCTCTGGATGATGGTAGATACGTTCTGGGTGGATTACCGGACATATCATGCTCCTTTAGGCTTCGATATCGGAAACGTATGGCGTTTTAAGTTAAGCGATTTGGATGCAAAGGCGCCGGGCTACATGCCTGATTCTCTCTATCATTCGTCCGATCCGGAAGATTTGACGCGGTTGATGACTCAGATCCGTCAGAACCCGGAAGTGGAGGATGTTTGTGTCACTTTCTATTCTTGTCCCTATTCGAACGGCAATTCCTGGAGGGAAGTCAAGCCGGTGGATGGCGACACGATCTATGCGGCCCATATGGAGTCGTTCCAAATGCGCAATGTCACACCGGAATATTTCCGCCTTTTCCGTATCCGGACGGTCGACGGGGAACCGGTCTACGACAAGGTTGCCGGACGGCATAACGTGATTGTGATCACACCGGAAATGGCGGAAGGTTTCTATCATGGTGCTCCGGATATTGTCGGCCGTCGTGTGTATCATGGCGGTCATGATCTGTCATCCGAGATCGCTGCGGTTTCCACTTCCATCCGCACGAACGAATACGAACGTCCGGAAGCCTCTTATTTCCAGTGCTTGGAAGGTGAAACTTACAATTCAACTGTCAGTAGCTTCGGTGCCAGCAGCGCAGAGTTCTGTGTTCGGATGAAACGTCCTTATACGCAGAACGAGATGAACCTGTTCCTGGACGGAATGGGAGAGAGGCTGAAGGTCAACAATCTTTATGTCTACGGCATTACCCCGATCTCCTCTTTCCGTGAACAGCAATTGAGTCAGAAAGAACGGGAGGCGAATAACAAAATCTCCTTGATGGCCTTTATGCTGGTAAATGTCTTCTTTGGTATCATCGGCACTTTCTGGCTTCGTATGCAGAACCGCAAAGGAGAGATCGGGCTCCGGATGGCTTTGGGGGCTCACCGTATCACGTTGGAACGCTATATGTATACCGAGGGACTTTGTTTGCTTGCCTTTACATTGCCCTTGTTGATCATCTTTGCCTTTAATATGGTTTATATGGACCAGCTCGATTCTTACCGCCAACCGCTTACATTTATGCGTTTTCTCATGACTTTCGGTTTTACCTATTTTCTGATGGGTGTCATGATCTGTATAGGTGTTTGGTTCCCAGTGCGCAAGGCGGTACGATTGGCTCCGGCGGAGGCGTTACGTTACGAGTGATGCAAAAACGGACAATGTGTTCAATATTGGACACATTGTGTTTTGTCTGATAATTGATTAATAGATATTTACTTCTTTGGTACGCAATTTGCCGATTAGAAGCACATACAAAGAATATAATAACAACGGGCAGCTTCAACCCTGTCTACAACAAACAATAACGATTATGATAACACTTACAAATCTTGAGAAGATCTACCGGACGAAAGAAATCGAGACGGTTGCCCTGGAGAACGTGAACCTGACGGTCAATAAGGGAGAATTCCTGAGTATCATGGGGCCTTCCGGTTGTGGTAAATCTACGTTGCTGAACATCATCGGGCTACTGGACGCTCCGACTTCCGGCACGGGCGAGATTGCCGGAATCAACACGATCAATATGAATGACAAGCAACTGGCTGAGTTCCGTAACCAGAAGTTAGGTTTCGTCTTCCAGTCTTTCCATCTGATCAATTCGCTGAACGTACTCGATAATGTCGAACTGCCCCTTCTTTACCGTAAGGTCAGCGCCAAGGAACGCCGTGAAGCCGCCGTCGCCGTGCTCGAAAAGGTCGGCCTCTCGCACCGCATGCGCCACTTCCCGACGCAGCTCTCTGGCGGCCAGTGCCAGCGTGTCGCCATCGCCCGTGCCGTTGTTTCGAATCCGAAAATCATCCTCGCCGATGAGCCGACCGGTAACCTGGACTCCAAAAACGGAGCCGAAGTGATGCAGCTCTTGACCGAACTGAACAAAGAAGGAACCACCATTGTTATGGTGACACACTCCAAACACGATGCGAGCTTCGCCCACCGGGTGATCAACCTGTTCGACGGAAGTATCGTGTCGTCCGTAAACGAATTCATTTAATTTTTGTAAAATAGAACATAGACACATTCTAATTGTTTTGTGATCATATCCGGCTTGGGAAAGTCGGATATGTTCTTTGTGAGATATGAGTTTGGGGTTATGAATTATAAATGGAATACACTATGAATAATCTGTTGAATATAAAATCTTTTCTGAAATTCCTGAGCCGGAACAAGGGGTACACGGCGATCGACGTCTTCGGGCTGTCTGTTTCGCTGATGTTCGTGATCCTGATTGCGGTGTATGTGGAACGGGAATTGAATATCGACAAACAGCAGGCGAATTACGACCGAATCGTCGCCGTCGGCAATGAAGATTTCCTGGAATCGGCCGTCCCGGTTTCCTATTGGCTGGAAGAGCGGTATCCGGAGATCGAGAAGGTCTGTCCGGTCATCACGGACCAGGGGGAGGGCATGCAGGTCTTTTATGGCGACAAGAAGCTGAAGGCCGGCGTTATATTTGCCGATTCGACGTTCTTCGACATTTTTTCGTTCAAGCTGCTCGATGGCGACCGCAGCCGGCTGTTGGAAGATCCTTACGGCGCGGTCGTTTCGGAAAGTTTTGCCCGTAAGGTGTTCGGCAATGACGATCCGATCGGGAAGAGCTTGCGCATCAGCGACTCGACGAGTGTCATGGTTACCGGTGTCATGGAAGACATCAACCGTTCGGTGATTCCGAATGCGGACCTGTTGGTGCGTATCGAGCGGATGGAGGAGTTCAACCCGTCATTGTCGAAGACGAATCCGGGTAATGCCGGCTCCTGTGTCTCGTTCCTGTTGCTGAAGCCGGGAACGGACTTGAAGGGGAGGACGGACGAGATACAGAGCTTTTTCAAAGAGCGGTATTGGATTTACCGGTATGATTTCGTGAAGGAGGTACGCGTCGTCCCGCTTTCGGACATTTATTTCGGGAATACGGAGGCGCACAGCTTGGAGCAGGGCGACAGACGCTTTTCGTTGGTCTTGATGTCCGTCGGCATTCTGATCCTGATTTTCGCGATCATCAACTATATCAACCTGACGGTGGCACAGGCCGGCCAGCGGGCGAAGGAGATGGCGACACGCCGCCTCTTGGGGTCTTCGCGTGTGGAACTGTTCCTGCGGTTGATGTTGGAGGCTACTTTCCTGACAGTCGTTTCGTTTGCCATCGGGCTGATGTTTGCCAAGGCGGCACTGCCGTATGCCAATGACTTGTTGCAGGTGCGCTTGACGTTCGATGTGCTGGCGACACCACTTTGGATAGGGGCGATCCTCCTGTTTATCGTGTTGACGGGAGCCTTGTCGGGGGTGCTTCCGGCATTGATGATCTCATCGGCCAAACCGATCGACGTGGTACGCGGGACGTTCCGCCGGCAGACGAAGATGGTGTTCAGCAAGGTCTTCATCACGTTCCAGAATGTGATCACGATCGCTATGATCGCCGCTTCGCTGACGATGTATCTCCAGATCGACCATCTGATCCACGCGCCGTTGGGCTACAACACGACGAACATAATCGAATCGGATAACATTTTCCGTTCCAAAAGCGAGATGGAACGGGCGGAAGATATGTTGCGCCAGCTTCCGATGGTCAAGGCTGTCGGCCACAGTAACGGAACACCTTCGAGCGGGACGAACAATATGAGTGGAACTTACGAGGACAAATCGCTCAGCTTCCAGCAGATACAGGTCGACAGCGCCGCTTTCCGCATTTTCGGTTTCGAGAGCAAGTCGGACAACCGGGTGGCCAACGCCGATGGGGGGTGGTATTTGAACGAGCTGGCTTTTAAACAGATGGAATTGTCGGAAGATGCCCCTTCTTTCAAGATGTATGAAAATACGGTCCCGATCTTAGGGGTGATCCGTGATTTCCAGTTGAGGGACATTACGCAGGAAAATTCGCCGGTAATGTTCCGTTTCCGGAATATGGAATCAGGCTGGTGGCCGTGGAGCTACGTGATCGAGGTGCATGATCCTGTCGAAGCATATGAGTCTGTGCGCAAGGTCTTTGAGGAGGTGTCGGGTATTCCTTTCGAGGGGCGGTTTATTGACCAGGGCATCCGAGCACATTTTGAGTCGCAGATCCGTTTGGCCAAGATCGTGGTGATCTTCGCCTGCATTGCGATCCTGATCTCGCTGTTGGGTTTGCTTGCGATGTCTACCTATTTCATCCTGCAACGTTCGCAGGAGGTAGCGATCCGCAAGGTGTTCGGTTCGGACAACCGGGGAATCCTGGTGCGCCTCGTCGGTACGTTCCTGACATATGTCGGGATTGCGTTCGTGATCGCGACACCGTTGAGCTGGTATTTCATGAAGCAATGGCTGGCGGACTATAGCTACCGGATCGCGCTTAGCCCGCTGATTTTCATCGTTGCTGGTCTTTTCTGCCTCCTGATCTCCTTCCTGGCGGTATTCTTCCAAAGTTGGAAGGCGGCGAATGCAAATCCGGTAGAAAGCGTGAAAAACAATTGACAATTGTTTACAGTTCCCCCGGTCTTTCCTCCCCCGGCTTGCCGCCGCCTTCCGGCTTTTGGGTGGCTCTTTTGGCGTTGATGGTTTTGCGGGTGGCGAGGATGGCTTTCTGGCGGTCGATGAGACGGTTGATGTTATTGATGATCTCCAGATAGTCCGTCTCACCGTTCACTTCGGCCAGCGCGTTGAGGCGTTTGACGACAGCGCGGTAGGCGGCATCGGTTTCCTGGCGGGCCGCTTTGGTCGCGCCGGTGACGATGGTAGCCTGCTGGCTGTTGCGGTTGGTGAAGAAGGGGATGAATTTCTCATT
>OIGD01002746.1_pt1 | contig 13015 bp, 12 predicted proteins | sample 1582211 | NCBI WGS metagenome assembly OIGD01 (sample SAMN04414078, study PRJEB24778) | human gut metagenome | material: faecal | host: Homo sapiens
GCACAGTCGGCCTCAATCGCCGCAGAAGCACCGGCTCCGCCTCCGCCAATAATCAACACATCCACATCGTATTTTACATCGTTCAAGTTCACATCCTTGGCCGAAATACGACTGTGGGCCTGCAGCATTTCGCAAAGCTCATGGGGCACCAGTTCGCCCTTATTGGCCCCGACTTCCAGGGTGGAGAACTGACTCTTTTTATAGTCCGGATGATATGCCGCAAGCAGTTCGTCCTTTTCTTGGGCGGTCATGCGGGCGGGCTCGTAGGAAATATTTTCCGCCCGTGCGGCTTCTACTGCTTTGAGCGATGCCTGAAATTCCTTTGAATACATAGCCGATCCTCCTTACTTCTCAATTTCCCGGTTGTTATACAGCTCTTTCAGCTCCTCGATGGGCTTTTCCATCAGGGCTTCGATCAATTCGGTGTAGGCGCCGTCCTGAATTTCCTGCACTCTCTTTTCAAGATGCTTGGTCTTCGGTGCCAGATATTTGCCGTTCAGGCGTCTGGCCAACATGGCAACCTGAGGGTGCGAAATGCCGGCAGGGCACCGGGAAGAACAGATACCGCACATCACGCAGTCAAAGGACTCTTCGGCACATTTATCGAATTCGCCTCTTTGGGCATAGGCGATATACTGCATAACATTCAGGTTCTGAGTACAGCTTTTGGTACAGGCATTGCATCCCACACAGGCATAGATTTCCGGATAGAGCTGCATCATGATCTGCTGCGTGGGCTTCACCTGCTCGATGTCGTAGACCTGCTTGACCAGCGGGAAGAACGGCAGGGTTGCCACGTACATGTTGTTCTCAACCTTGGTCTGGCAGGCAAGGCAGGTCTTCAGCTCCCGCTCGCCCTTGATGCGGTAGATCGTTGCGCACGCGCCGCAGAAGCCGTTGCGGCAGCCGCAGCCGCGCACCAGCTGGTAGCCTGCGTACTCCATCGCGCGCATGATGGTCAGGTTGTCCGGCACGCTGTACTGCTTACCGAACAGATAAATATTTACCATGTTTTCCATATACTCACCTCAATACTCGTTCGGCAGCTCGTCCAGCTCGTCGCAGCGGAAGACCGGACCGTCCTTGCAGACATACTTTGCGCCGACATTGCATCTGCCGCACTTGCCGATGCCGCATTTCATCCGCAGCTCCAGCGTGGTGTACACCTGCGTTTTTTCAAAGCCCAGCTCCTGCAGCCCAGCCAGCGTGAATTTGATCATAATCGGAGGTCCGCAGAGAATGGCAATCTTGTTGTTGTCCAGCCCCAGTTCCTTGACATAGTTCGGAACGAAGCCAACATGCCCGGTCCATTCAGGCTGCTCGCGGTCGATGGTCAGGTGGACATTGACGCCCTCGTCCTTCTCCCACTCGTTGATGATCTCCTTGTAGTCAACCAGGTCCTGCATGCTGCGGGAACCGTATACAATATCGATCTTGCCGTAGCGGTCGCGATAGTGGCGGCAGTAGTTGATCACCGAGCGGAGCGGCGCCAGACCGATACCGCCTGCAATGAAGAGCAGATCATGCCCTGCAAAAGCGGTGTCGACCGGGAAGGGTCTGCCGTACGGACCGCGGATGGTGATCTCCTGACCCACTTCCATCGAGTGGAGCCACTCGGTCACGCAGCCGCACTTCTTGATGGAAAATTCCATGAACTCGGTGTTGGTCGGAGAAGAGGTAATCGAGAACATCGCCTCGCCCACGCCGGGAATCGACAGCATTGCGCATTGTCCCGGCATATGGTCAAACGCCTTTTTGCCGTCCGGCGTGACCACGCGGAAGGTCTTGACATCCGGCGTGTCGATGCGAATATCGGTCACCACGCCGATTTTCGGCATCAGGGGTTCTTTCATCTCAGCCATTGTCCTGCCCTCCTAATTTTTTCATGACCTTGACAATGTTCATCTGAATCGGGCACTTGGCAAGGCATCTGCCGCAGCCGACGCAGGAGAACATGCCGTCGTTGTTGGTCGGGAAATAGACCAGCTTGTGCATGAAGCGCTGACGGAAGCGCTCCAGCTGGGTCAGTCTCGGCTGTCCTGCCGACATTTTGGTAAATTCCGAATACATGCAGGAATCCCAGCAGCGGAAGCGCTTGACGCCGTGTCCGGTGTTGAAATCCTTAATATCGTAGCACTGGCAGGTCGGGCAGACAAAGGTGCAGGTTCCGCAGCCAAGGCAGGACTGCGACAGCTCTGCCCATGCAGGGTCCTTGAAAAATTCGTCGGTCTTGCCCGCGCCGAACTTGTCTGCCGTCAGGTTTGCCAGCGGCAGCTTTTCCAGGCGCTTGCGAACAGTCTTCTGCTGCTCGGCAACCGGCTTTCCGTCGGCATCGGCGGTCAGGGACGCAACCGATTCCAGCAGCGCCTTGCCCTTTTCGGTGTTTGCCTCCAGGTAGAGCGCGTCATCGGTCTTCCAGCAGGTTACATCGCCAGCCGGGGACGCGGCGTCAATGCCAAAGGTGTGGCAGAAGCAGGTCTCGTGCGGCTTTGTGCAGGCAAGCGAGACGATCACGCCATGCTCACGGCGGTTCTTGTAGTAGGAATCCACCGGCTCGGCGAGAAAGACCCTGTCCAGCACGTCAAAGCTGCGGACATCGCAGGCGCGCACGCCGAACACGACAAAATCCTCGCATTCGCGGCGGGTGTCGATGATTTCGATCTTCTTGCCCTCGGTCTTGAAATCCATCAGGTTTTCGGTCTGTGGGAAAAAGAAATCCTTTGCGCTTCTGACGGTATTCAGGGCGTCGGAGAGGGTCTTGCCGCTCTCCCACTGCTCGAATTTTGCGCCCGCTGCCGTGTCAACCGGCAGATAGAGCGTTTCCTTTGCAGCGATTGCCGCAAACAGATCATTCAGCTGTTCCAGAGCAATCTTACGCATGGCTGCTCCCCCTTTCCACCGCTTCGGCGGGTTCAATGTCCCCCTGCGTGAAGTTCACAATCGGCGCGCGGCTGCCAACCTCGGCGCCCGCCTGATATTCGCCGTAGTTGCGGTCAATATCCAGGATGAACTTCCGGTTCAGCAGGTGCAGCGGGATGTGCTGCGGGCAGACTCTGGAGCATTCGCCGCAGTCGGTGCAGCGACCGACCACATGGAACGCCCGGATGATATGGAACATCTTTTCCTCAAATTCGTTCGACGCAGCCTTATTCTCCACGCCGGAATTGGGGTTGTTGAAGACGCACTTTTCGCAGGTGCATGCCGGGCAGACATCGCGGCAGGCGTTGCAGCGGATGCAGCGGGACAGTTCGTTCTGCCAGAAGGCATAGCGCTCGTCCGGCGTCATCTTCTCCAGCTTTTCCACCTCGTCGAAGCGGCGGGATTCCACCACGTCGCCCTCGTCGCCGAGCAGTTCGTCGTATGCGACGTGCTTTTTCGACTTGCAGGTAAAGCAGCGCTCCGAAACCAGCTCGTCACGCGCGAAGGTCTTTACCCCGTCGTAAAGGGTCTCCACCTTGACGGTGTCTCCCTCTTCGGTGACCGAAAGAACGCCGTCGGCATGACGCTTCAGGGTGTTTGCATCCATCATGCCGTGGCAGGGAACGCCGATGACATAGACCTTTTCGCGGTCAAAGCGATGCTCGGTCAGCAGCTGGTTGAAGCTGTACGTATCGCAGGGCTTGAGGAAGACCAGCACCTTCCCCTCGCCTTTTGCGGTTTCCTTGATCAGGTACTTGGAGAAATTCGCGCCGCAGAAGCCGTTCCAGACAAAATTCTTTCTCACATCCTCGGCAGAGCGGAAAACGGTCGGGGTTACATCGTAGGCAAATTCGCCAACGCCCCAGCCCAGCACACGGTCAACCGTGCCGTCCGCAAGCAGGGCTTCCGCCCGTTCCACGAGGCTCTCACGCTTTATTTCTTGCATCGCAGATCCTCCAGTCTCTTGTTCTCGCCCAGCGCCGCAACGGTGCTGACGAAATCGTTCATCGTAGCGGCGAACTTTGCGCCCTCCGCTGCGCTCACCCACTCCACGCGCGTGCGCTCACGCTCAATGCCGAGGTAGTCGAGCATCGAGAACAGCAGCGCCATGCGGCGGCGGGTGTAGTAGTTACCGGTTGTATAGTGGCAGTCGCCGGGGTGGCAGCCGCAGAGAATCACGCCGTCCGCTCCCCGCTGGAATGCGCGGAGAATGAACATCGGATTGACCCGGCAGGAGCACGGCACCCGGATAATCTTCACGTCTGCCGGGTAGTTCAGCCGGTTGTTGCCGGCAAGATCGGCGCCCGCATAGGAGCACCAGTTGCAGCAGAACGCCACAATCAGGGGTTTGTATTCGGTTACCTGCATATCGCGTCCACCTCCGCCATGATTTGTTTATTCGAGAATCCGCGCAGATCCATCGCGCCGGACATGCAAGCCACCGTGCAGGCACCGCAGCCCTGGCAGACAGCCTCGTTCACCTGCGCCACACGCCGCACCTTGGTGGTACGGTCGGGCATCCGGAACTCTTTTTCGACATAGGTGATGGCGCCGTACGGGCAGACCTTTTCGCAGGTCGAGCAGCCGTTGCACATCATCTCGTCCGGGTGCGCAATGCACGGGTTGCCGGTCAGCTGATCCTTGCAGAGCAGACCGATGACCTTCGACGCCGCTGCGCCCGCCTGCGAGACCGTTTCGGGAATATCCTTCGGTCCCTGGCAGGTACCCGAGAGAAACACGCCCGCTGTCGGGCTTTCCACAGGACGGAGCTTGGGGTGCGCTTCGGTGAAGAAGTCGTTGGTATCCATGCTGGCAGTCAGCATCGTTGCCAGCGGTCTTGCCGACTTATCCGGCTCGATTGCCGCCGCAAGAACGACCATATCCGCATCGATGTGCAGCTGCTTGCCGTAAAGCAGATCGGATGCCTGTACCTTCAGCTTGCCGTTCTCCGGTTCCACCTTGCCGACCATGCCCTTAATGTAATGAACACCGTACTCCTCAACCGCGCGGCGATAGAACTCGTCAAAGTTCTTGCCGGGCGTCCGGACGTCGATGTAGAAAACATACACTTCGGTATCCGGATATTTGTCGCGGATGAGCATGGCGTGCTTGGCGGTGTACATGCAGCAGATCTTGGAGCAGTATTCCTTCCCCTTCTCTGCACAGGCCGAGCAACGGGAACCCACGCACTGCACGAACACGATGGTGTGCGGGTGGGTCTTGTCGGAGGGACGGAGCAGCGTGCCGCCGGTCGGTCCGGCAGCGTTCATCAGACGCTCCAGCTCCAGGGACGTGATGACGTCCTTCGATTCGTTGTAGGCAAACTCATCGAATTTGTCCATCGAAATCGGGTTAAAGCCGGTTGCAACCACGATTGCGCCGTACTTTTCCTCAATGTATTCGTCCTTCGCCTTGTAGTCAATCGCGCCCGCGCCGCAAACCTTGGAGCAGATACCGCACTTGCCGGTCTTCAGCATCAGGCAGGCGTTGGGGTCGATGGTTGCCACCTTCGGCACAGCCTGCGCGAAGGGGATGTAAATGGCATGACGGTTGTCCATGCCGAGGTTGAACTCGTTCGGCACCTTCTTCTGCGGGCACTTTTCGGTGCAGAGACCGCAGCCGGTGCAGACATCCTCTTTGACATACCGCGCCTTCTTCTTAATGGTCACGTCAAAGTTGCCGACAAAGCCCTTGACCGCAGTCACCTCGGAGTAGGAGAAGATGCGAATCTTGTCGTTCTGCGCCACATCCACCATTTTCGGGGTCAGGATGCAGGCTGCGCAGTCCAGCGTCGGGAAGGTCTTGTCGAGCTGCGCCATCTTGCCGCCGATGGTCGGCTTGGTCTCCACAATGTCGACCGGGAAGCCCGCGTCCGCAATGTCGAGTGCGGTCTGAATGCCCGCGATACCGCCGCCGATGACCAGTGCGCGCTTGGTAACCGGAGACTGCCCCGGGGTCAGCGGCGCGGTGAGGTTGACCTTTGCAACCGCTGCTTTGGCAAGGATGATTGCCTTTGCGGTGCCGGTCGGCATGTCCTTATGAACCCACGAGCACTGCTCGCGGATGTTCGCGATCTCCACCATGTAGGGGTTCAGCCCTGCCGCCGCTGCGGTCTTGCGGAAGGTCGCTTCGTGCATACGCGGAGAGCAGGAGCAGACCACGATGCCGGTCAGGTGATGTTCCTTGACCGATTCGATGATCATGTTCTGCCCAGCCTGCGAGCACATGTACTGATAATCGGTAGAGAAAACGACACCCGGTTCATGACCGATCGCTTCTGCAACCGCTTTCACGTCCACCGTTCCTGCGATGTTGGTACCGCAATGGCAGACGAATACGCCGATTCTTTGCATGTCTGTTTTCTCCTTCCTTATTTCGAATACTTGCGCATGGCGCTGACAATTGCCTGCTGCGGCAAATCCTCGTCCACCAGCGCGGGAATATCGTCAGCCTTCAGGTGGTTGGCGCCCTTTTCGCGGACTGCCAGCAGGCGAATCGCCTCCACCAGCTTTGCCGGCTCCACACCGCGCGGGCAACGGTCCACGCAGGCGAAGCAGGACAGGCACTTGTAAACCGACGGCGACTTCATCAGCGTTTCGATGTCGCCGGTCTCTACCATATAAACAAACTGATGCGGATGGTATTCCATCTCATCATAGGACGGGCAGGTTGCCGAGCACTTTCCGCACCGCATGCACTTGCGCGGGTTGACGCCGCTCATGCGCAGGACCTGCTCCTGCTCCAGCTTTTCTTTATTCTGCATGAGACTCCTCCTTGATTCCGAGCGCTTGGGCAAGCAGTTCGGTGAAGTAGACCACCGGGACCTCGCTTCCGTTCTTCACAAGATTGTATTTGCACAGCGGGCACGCCGTCACCAGCATCTCCGCGCCGTGAACCGCCGCGCTGTGCGACACCGCATTCGACTTCTTTTTTGCCGATTCCGGGTCCTCCATCGCGACATACCCGCCGCAGCATTCGTTTCTGCGCGGGTAAATGACCGGTTCCCCGCCGAGCGCCCGAATGAAATCCTCCATCAGGCGCGGGTTCTCAACGTCGTCAAATGCCATCACCTTGCCCGGGCGCAGCAGCATACAACCGTAGTAAGCGCCGATCTTTCTGCCCGTCAGCGGCTTCTTCACCGCCGCGCGCAGGTTGTCAAAACCGACCGTATCGCGCAGCAGCTCCAGATAGTGCAGCACCTCGGTCTCGCCGTGATAAGGCGCCTTTGCGTCCTTGTCCTGCGCCAGATAGCGGTTGGCGCGGTCGGCAAAGGTCCCGTCGGTCTGCATGGCATAGTTGGTCTGCTTGATTACGTTGTGGCACGCCGAGCAGACGGTAACCAGCGGCTGACCCGCATCGCGCGCCGCCGTCAGCGCACGGACGCTCGACAGCTTGGTTGCGATTTCGTCATTCGCACTGACGAACACGCCGCCGCAGCACTGCCAGTCCGGAATTTCGCACAGCTCCACACCGAGCGCCAGCGCGGATTCCCTTGCCCAGCGGTCCAGCTCCTTCGCCTTGGTGCGGAGCGTACATCCGGGAAAATAACTGACTTTTTTCAAAATCCTTTCCTCCGAATCTCCGGTCAGACCATCTGCTCCGGGTGAAATACCTCGTCAAAGCGCTCTGCAGTCAGGAAACCGAGCTCCACGCAGGCTTCCTTCAGCGAAATGTTATCCTTGAACGCTTTCTTTGCGGTCTTTGCGGCGTTCTCGTAACCGATGTAGGGGTTGAGCGCCGTGACCAGCATCAGCGAGTTGTGCAGGTTGTGGTACATCTTGTCCCTGTTTGCCGTAATGCCGACCGCGCAGTTCTTGTTAAAGGAAACAATCGCCTCGGCAAGCAGTCTGGCAGACTGCAGGAAGTTGTACGCCGCAACCGGCATGAAGACGTTCAGCTCAAAGTTGCCCTGCGATGCCGCCATACCGACCGCAACATCGTTGCCCATGACCTGTACCGCAACCATGGTCACCGCCTCGCACTGCGTGGGGTTGACCTTGCCGGGCATGATCGACGAACCCGGCTCGTTCTCCGGGATGTGAATCTCACCCAGACCGTCGCGCGGACCGGATGCCAGCCAACGAACGTCGTTTGCAATCTTCATCATATCGCAGGCGGTTGCCTTGATGGCGCCGTGCGCAAAGACCAGCTCGTCCTTCGACGTCAGCGCATGGAACTTGTTCTCAGCCGTCACAAACGGCTTCCCGGTCAGCTCCGCAACCTTTGCCGCAACCAGTTCGGAGAAGCCCTTCGGGGCATTCAGACCGGTTCCGACTGCCGTGCCGCCCAGCGCCAGTTCGTGCAGCGGCTTGACCGCCAGACGCAGAAGCTCCACGTCGCGCTCCAGGCTGCTTCTCCAGCCGGAGATTTCCTGGCTGAACTTGATCGGCGTTGCGTCCTGCAGATGCGTTCTGCCGGACTTGACAATGCCCTCGTTCTCAGCTTCCAGCCGCTTGAAGGTTGCAATCAGCGTCTCAACCGCCGGAATCAGCTTGTCCTCAATCGCAATCACCGCCGAGATGTGCATCGCCGTCGGGAAGGTGTCGTTGGAGGACTGGCTCATGTTAATGTCATCGTTCGGATGGCAGAGCTTCTCCCCTGCCAGCTGGTTTGCGCGGTTGGCAATAACCTCGTTCGCATTCATGTTCGACTGCGTGCCCGAGCCGGTCTGCCAGACCACCAGCGGAAAATGCTCGTTCAGCTTGCCGGAAATCACCTCGTCGCAAGCCTCGGTAATGACCTTCAGTTTGGCTGCGGTCATCTTTTCGGGCTTCAGCTCGGCGTTTGCCATGGCAGCTGCCCGCTTCAGAATGCCGAATGCGTGCGTAATCTCGCGCGGCATCGTCTCGGTCCCGACACCGATCAGAAAGTTCTCGTGGCTCCGCTCGGTCTGCGCTGCCCACAGCCTGTCGGCAGGGACCTTCACCTCGCCCATTGAATCGTGTTCAATGCGGTATTCCATCGCGGTCACCTCAGATTTCCAGGCTGTTGATAACAGCCTTCAGCGTGTCGGCGCTGTGGCGCAGCTTTGCAACTTCCTCGTCGGTCAGCGGAACGTTGACCTTTCCGCGGATACCGTCGTGACCGATCATGTTCAGCGTGCTCAGGCAGACGTCATTGACGCCGTATTCGCCGTGCATCATGGTGGAGACCGTCATGGTCGTATCCATCCCGTCGAAAATGCACTTGACAATGTGGCAGACCGACACCGAGACCGCATAGAAGGTTGCGCCCTTTCTTGCAATCACGCGCCCGCCGGACTTGCGCACGTACTGCTCAACCTCTTCAAAGTCAAGCTCGGGGCTGGTCAGGCCGGGAGTCAGAATCAGCTTGCCGCACTCACGGATCGGCACATTGGAGATGTTCGCAACCGACCACGGAATGAAGGAGGAATCGCCGTGCTCGCCGAAGACGTAAGCATGAACGTTGCCCTGATTGATGTTGTAATACTCAGACAGGCGCGAACGCAGACGCGCGGTGTCCAGAATGGTGCCCGAGCCGATGATGTGGCTTTCCGGAATGCCGGAGAGCTTGAGGAAGGTGTAGGTCAGGATGTCAACCGGGTTGCTGACAATGATGTAGATGGCATGCGGCGCATACTTGGTGATTTCCGGAATGATGCTCTTGGTGATGTTGACGTTGGTCTGCGCCAGTTCCAGACGGGTCTGACCGGGCTTTCTTGCAATGCCGGAGGTCAGGATGACAATGTCGGAATCCGCTGCATCGCGGTAATCCCCGGCATAGACCGAGCAGGCAGCGCAGAACGGCGTGCCCTGACGGATGTCCAGCGCCTCGCCGAGTGCCTTCTCGTTGTTGATGTCGATCATGACGATCTCCTGCGCAATGCCCATCACGGTCAGGGTGTACGCGATGGTGGAACCGACGCTGCCGGTCCCGATAATCGAAATTTTGTTCATTTTCTCTCCTCCGATATTGACAAAAATATATCAGAATATATTATACCACAACCGAGTCGATTTGTAAAGTGCTTTTTTCTCATATCGGTTATATTTATATCGATATATGTCGGAACTATAGGTTTTCCGGTGAAATCGCACAACAAACAGGAGGGCGCAGCCGTCCAGCGCCCTCCCTTTCCCTACCTTATTATAATAAACGCCCCCTCTCCCCGCCGTCCGGCAGGAAAAGGGGGTGTCCCCGTCAGCGCTTGGTTGCGCTGACAAAGGCTCCGTCTGTATAGGTCACTTCATAGGTCCCGATTGTGGTCTTGTTGCCGTCCTTGACGGTGTAAGGCGTCACAACCAGAATCACGGTCCCGCTTGCAGGCACGCCGCAAACGGTCATCGTCCAGATATACTTGCCGCCAAGTTCCGCAGCGGTGATCTTGCGTGCAGCGCCGTCCTCACTGGGAAGAATCGAGCCGTAAACCGTGTGCGCCTCTACGTTGAAGGTCCGGTCCGGCGTCTCGCCGATGCTGCCAACGTAGCCCAGCACATCCATGCCGATGGCGTTGTATTCCAGACTGTCCAGAACGCCAACCAGGCGAATGTCAACCTTCCGGTTGTCGGCGGTTGCGTCAATTGCGGTGTTCTGCACGCCAACCAAACGGAAATCGGAGGACGTGTCGCGCGTTGCATTCAAAAGGAACTTGCTGATTGCGTAAATGCCGTTGTTCTCGGCGCCCGTAAAGGTCACCGCAGAAAGCTGCCCGTCAAATGCATCCGCAGCAAGACCAAGCGCAGCTTCGGTCGTGCCCCATTCCAGGTTGGTGCCGTCCGCAAACGCCAGCGTCAGGCGCAGGTTGTTGCCGCTCTGGGGCTTGTCGTGCGTAAGGGTCACGGACACACTGGAGGATGCCGCATCGGTGGTCTGCGTGAAGGTCTCGGTGCCGTCCACCTGAACGGTCACGCGGTTCTTCCATGCGTTGTCAATCTTGACGCGCTCAACCGTAACCGCAAAGGTCTTTCCGGCAAGACGGAAGGACATGCAGCCTGCGGTGTCAAGCCCGGAGGTCAGGAAATCAAGCTGATAGGAGAGTGCAAAGGTCCCCTGTGCGTTGGTCAGCAGCCGGCATGCAGCGTTTGCGCTGTTCCCGCGCGACGCATTGATGCGCATCGAGCCGTCCCGCATCGTCCAGCCGGACGCCAGTTTCCACATCACGGCATCGCCGAACTGCGTGTCCGGAACAGACGGGTCTCCGACCGTCAGGGAAAGGTTGTTGTACTTCCACTTGCCGTAGCCGTTCTGACCGTGTAGGCAGAAGCCCGTCACAGCGCCCTTGTGTGCGCCGCTCTTTTCGTCGCTGTCATAGAAAGTGACAAGCGACTTTCCGCTCAGCGAGAAGATGTTGAAACTCAGGTAGCCTTCCTCATCACGCTCAATAAGGACACGGTATCCGGTGTATTCGGGGGTGTTGACCCATTGATCAAGAATCTTGGTCCAGTTGCTGCTCCCCTTGTTCATGACCTCGATCGTGAAGTAGTTCTTCCAAACCTTGCTGTTGTAGCGTCTTGCAACGCGCAAGAGGAACGTGTCGCCGCCAACGCTGAACTGCGTCATGGCGTTGAGCCCGCGGTCGGTCGTGTCGGTCAGGTCACTGTAGGTCAACTTCTGATGCGTCATGTCATACTGCAGCGAAAATTCGGTGTTTTCCGGAATGCTCCCTGCCCAGGTTGCCTTCTTGTCGTTTGCGGTGTTGGTGTAAGCCAGTTCAAAGCCGTTCAGGCTCTCCCAGCCGTTGCCGACCGCATAGTTCTTCGCTTCGGCGGTTGCGGCGTTGGCACCGGCAGCACCGTTCACGGTCAGGTTCGAAATCGTCCAGAAGTTCGTGCTGGCTGCGTTGGAATCCGGCGTGAAGACAACGCTGGTAATGCGGCTCGGTCTTGCAGCCACATAGTTGTCAGCCGTGCTGTCCAGCGACGAACCGGTCAACGTAAAGACGCGGGTCCCATCGATGGTGTCAAACGCCATCGTCAGTTTGCCGTCCTGATAACTGAGCGAAAGCCGGAAAGAGGTCTCTGCCTGCATCGTTTTGATTGTCGGCAGACCGCTGAGCCAGTTGGCAGGATTGCCGCTCGCGGAAGCAACCGCTTCTGCCGAGCTGCCGCTCGTCTTGAACTTGACATCACCGTTCGCCCCGTTCAGATTGGTCTGCAGGCGGGTCTGATAGTTCAGCATCGTGTTATTAACCCAGCGGCGCTGGAACCAGACAATGTAACGGTCGCCGTTTGCCAGATTGACGGTCATGAGCATTCTCTGGTCGGTTTTCGCCATCTCAACCATATCCATCATGACATCCGCAGACATGTTCCAGTTGCCGTCGGTCTCGTCAGCGGAGGTCGGATTGGTAAAGGTCAGCGTGTCTTTTCCATAATTATTAAAGCGGAAAGCCGGTGCGTCCGTCCAGCCTTCATCCAGTTTCCATTCTCCCGCGCGGTCGGTATAGGTTTCGGCTGTCCCGGTCGGAATCAGCGCACAAAACAAAACCAGCGCGCACAGCAGGATTGCGGAAAATCTTTTGCTATTCATGATAATATCCTTTCTTATACTTGAAAAAATCGGGTCGCGCGGTTGCTTCGGAATCACCAGGATACCTTGTTGCTGTCTTTGTCCTTGCTGTCATCTTCGGAATAATTCAAATTTCCGCTTGTTCCGTCGGAGCAGGCAATCACATCCTGCGCAGAAAGCGCAATCTGCATCCATTCCGGTTCCGTATAACGCTTCTTCATGTTTTTTCTCCTTTCTCGTTTCTTTTGTTCAAGCATAGAACAATTGCACGATACCATTATAACAGATTCTTTCGTGATTGTCAATAACTAGGACGAATATTTTTTGCTGTTATCATGATAATTGTTACAATCGTACAATTCTTTTGTTTTTGCTTAGAACATTTGACCAAAAGTTATTTCCAATCCAAGTCCCTTCCCAGAACTGCACCCAAAATTTTCATGCCCCCGAGGGAGAGATGACAACGAAAAAGAGCAATGCCTTTTTCTAAACATTGCTATATTTTTAAACGCAAAAATATAAAATTCTGTTTTGAGCCAGAAACTTCACCGAACAGGGCAACTGGATTCGCAGCGCGTAACAAATTCTTACGCCTTACTATCCGGTTGCCCTGTGCGGTGAAGTTCTT
>OIGD01002752.1_pt1 | contig 13008 bp, 10 predicted proteins | sample 1582211 | NCBI WGS metagenome assembly OIGD01 (sample SAMN04414078, study PRJEB24778) | human gut metagenome | material: faecal | host: Homo sapiens
CCCTTTTTTGACCCAGCAGCCTTGCCGAACAGCCGCCTGCTGGCCCAGGTACTGCATGGCTGGAGCGGCATTTTTTCCTCTGCCGACCACCCCGCGCTGGCAAATTATGTCAAGATGATCCTGCAGGAAATGCAAACACGTTCCCTGAACTATGAGATCAGCGTGCGCGGGCTGTTTGTTGCCCTGATTACCGAAGTCATGCGGCTTTCCACCGAGCAAAATGATTCGGCCGCAGCAAACCGCATGGTCATTGCACCTGCATTGACCTATATTGATGAATTCTATATGGAGAATTTCAGCATCCGCGACCTTGCCGATGCGTGCAGCATGAGCGAATCCCATTTTCGCAGGGTGTTCCGGGAGCTTGTCGGCATGGGGCCGCTGGACTACCTGAACCGGACGCGCATTGCAAAAGCTTGCAGCCTTTTGCGCATGACCGATGATTCGATCCTGACCATCAGTGAAAAAGTCGGCTTTGGCTCCATGTCCAGCTTCAACCGCCATTTTTATGAGGTGATGGGCACCGCCCCATCGGACTGGCGGCGGGCCACAGGCACCGGCATTGGTACTTCTATCTTGAAATACAGCGGCTGGCTGCGCCCGCCAACCCCATAACTCCCGAAACAAAAAGGGAAGCCGTTCTCTACAAACGGCTTCCCTTTCAAATTATCGATTGCGGCTTATTTGCTGATTCTGTCGATCGCTTCCAGTTCCTCTGCCGTAAAGCTCGTGTTCTGCACTGCTTTGATGTTATCCAGGATCTGGCTGGTTTTCGATGCACCGATCAGCACGGTCGTAATCTCATCATGGCTCAGCAGCCAGGCCAAGGCCATTTCAGCCAGCGTCTGTCCGCGAGCCTGGGCAATATCGTTCAGGGCACTGATCTGAGCGATTTTTTCCGGCGTAATATCCTTTTCTTTCAAAAATCGCCCGTCTGTGTGTACCCGGCTGTCAGCCGGAATCCCCTGCAGATATCGGTTGGTCAACAGTCCTTGTGCCAGCGGACTGAAGGTGATAATTCCCTTATGCAACCGAGCAGCCATCGCTTTCAGGCCGTTATTTTCAATCGTGCGGTCAAAAATCGAGTAGCGGTTCTGATTGATGATAAACGGCACATGCAGTTCGTCCAAAATCGCAGTGGCTTTTTCCAGCGTGGGGCCGTCATAGTTGGATAGGCCGACATACAGCGCCTTGCCGCTGCGCACCGCCTGGGCCAGCGCGCCCATTGTTTCTTCCAACGGGGTGTTAGGATCCATGCGGTGGTGGTAAAAAATATCCACATAGTCCAGCCCCATGCGGCGCAGGCTTTGATCCAGGCTGGCCAGCAGGTATTTGCGGCTGCCCCAGTCCCCGTAAGGTCCGTCCCACATCGTGTAGCCCGCCTTGGTGCTGACAATCAGCTCGTCCCGGTAAGCGCCGAGTTCCTCGCGCAGGATGCGCCCGAAGTTGCGTTCCGCGCTGCCGGGTTCCGGACCGTAGTTGTTGGCAAGGTCAAAGTGCGTAATGCCGTGGTCAAATGCGGTGAAGCACAGCGCTTTCATGTTTCCCAAGGGGGCGGTATCCCCGAAGTTGTGCCAAAGCCCCAGCGACAGGGCGGGGAGCTTCAGCCCGGACGCGCCGCAGCGGTTGTAGCGCATATCGGCATAGCGATTGGAATCTGCAGTATACATGGGTTTCTCCTTTCAGGTGAAGCGGAACAGAATTTTTTGAATGTCCGCGTCAAACAGGTTTTCTTTTGTGACGGTTGTCATGGCGGTGGAGAGTGTGCGGTCCCCGATGTCGTCTCCGGCGGCAAGGCGCGCGGCGTTCCGGACTCCAAGGTAGCCGATGGCAAACGGATTCTGGATCACCAGGGCGTCCATCTCTCCGGTTTCCAGCAAACCGACCGAAAGAACATTGGAATCAAAGCCGATGCCCCGGACCGTTGCCCCTTTTCCGCTCTCCTGAATCGCGTTTCCGACGCCGAGCGTCATCCACTCGTTGAAGCCGACCAGCACATTGATCTCGGGGTGTTGGTCCAGCAGCTGCCGGGCTGCCGCCGTGGCGCTCTCCGCATTGCTTTCGGCGGTGACCGCTGCAACGATCTCTGCGTTTCCGATTGCGGCAATGTGATCGCGAAATCCTTCCTCGCGCCGTTTGCCGTTGGCGGTGTCGCTCATATAGTTGACCAGCCCGATGCGGATTCTGGCACCGTTTTTCGGCGTGAAATCGACTGCGGCGCGGGCTGCGGCTTTGCCTGCCTCGTAGTTGTCGGTCCCGATGAACTGGCTGACCAGCTCGGAGTTGACGCTGCTGTCGATTGCGATGACCCTGACCCCGTGCCGCACGGCATCGTTCACCGCTGCGGCGGTTTTGTCGTAGTCGATTGCGGAAAGCACGATGACATCAACCCTGCGCGTGACGGCATCGGCAATCATGCGGTTCTGCGCTTCGTAGTCTTCCTCGTTTTCGGGTCCCTCAAAGGTGACCGAGACGTTGTATTCGATGGCTGCTGTCTCCACACCGTTCCGCACGGCATGCCAGAAATCCGAATTGACGGCTTTTGTGATGACTGCGACCGTTCGGGTGTCCCCGGAGTCGGACTTGCAGGCAGAGAGGGGGAGGGCGAGCAGCAGGACCCCGAGCAGCAGGGCAATTCGTTTGATGTGCTTCATGATCGTTCCTCCTCGTGCTCGACCTTCGGAATCCGGACCGTGACGGTTGTGCCGACATCCAACTCGCTGTGAAGCGTGATGCCGTAGCGCTCGCCAAACCAGATTTTCAGCCGGTCGTTGACGTTCTTGACCCCGATTCCGCCGGAGTCGCTTTTTTCCTTCTGCAGAATCTTCCGGCATTGCTCCTCGGTCATGCCGACGCCGTTGTCGGAGACCGTGATGAGAATATCGTCCGGGCAGTCGGGCGCTTCATGGACCGAAATGACGATCTCGCCCTCGTCCACCATGCGGTCGATGCCGTGATAGATGGCATTCTCAATCAGCGGCTGAATGGTAATCTTGTTGCACAGGTACGCTCCCAGCGACTCGTCCACATCGAACCGGTAGGAGAACTGGTCACGGTAGCGGTAGCTTTGAATGATGAGATAGCTTTTGGCGTGCTGCAGTTCGTCCGACAGGGGAATCAGCTCGTGCCCGCGGCTGATGCTGATGCGGAAGAGCCTTGCCAGCGCGCCGACCATCCGGGATGCCTCGGCATCCTTGCCCTGCTCACACATCCACTGGATGGAATCGAGCGTGTTGTAGAGGAAATGCGGGTTGATCTGTGCCTGCAGGGCTTTGAGTTCGGTCTTGCGCAGGGCGGTTTCTTCCTTCCGCACCTGCTCCATCAGTTCCTGCACGCGCCCGGTCAGGTGGGCAAAGCTGTCCGACAGGGTCTGCAGTTCGGCAACCGTTGCCGGTCCGGCGGTGTAGCGGAAGGCTTCGGCGTTCTGCTCGAACCGCGTCATTTCATCGGCAAGCGCATGCACCGGGCGGCTGACCGTGCGGGAATAGACCAGCAGGACTGCGCAAAGCAGGACCGCGCAGCAGGCAAGGGAAATGCCGATGCTCCAGACGATGCGGTCCCTGCCTTCTGCAGCAATCTCGTCGGTGTAGCTGACACCGACAATGCGCCAGCGGCTGTCGGTTGCAGTTTTGACGGCGCGTATGACGGTCCCGTCGGTGTGAACGCCGTCTGCAAGCGCCGCAACGGCTGCGGTGTCCTCCTCCTTGAGGTGGGAGAAAATCAGCTGCTGTTGGGGGTGATAAACGAGGCGTCCGTCCTCGTCCATGATATAGCAGTAGCCGTGCCTGCCAATGCCTACCTTGTCCACATACCCGGCAAGCTCGGCAAAGTTGAAGTCAATCGCGATGTAGACACCGCCGTTAAAGACCGGCGCGGGAATGCGCGCTGCCAGCGTGACCACCCAGGGGTAGACACCCTCATAGAGGGTTTGCACGTGCGGTGCGGAGAGTGCAAAATCTTCCGTTATCTGTTCGAACCGTGTACGGTCAAAGGAAAGGTCGCGCAGCGGCGTCTCTTTGAGCCGGTGTCCGCTGCCGGCAGAAACCCGAATGCCACCCTCTTCGTCGTAGACCGTGACGGCGAAGATTTCACGCTCGATTGCGGTCAGCGCTGCAATCTGGGTCTTAAACTCTTCGGGGGAGAGGTCTTCCTGCACCATGCTGCGGATGACGGTCAGTTTATCCTTCATTTCATCAAGGCTGTTGCTGATGGCGGTTTCGGTCTGCTCCACCGACTGCGAGGCGTTGACCTCGGCATCCCGCCGGATGGCTTGGTTATAAGCGTGCGTGAAAACCGTGATGCAAACCGCGACTGCCATCAGGATGGCAAGTGTGACGGAAAGCACGTTAATCGTGCGGAGACGGACCGACAGTCGCCTGGCGTGCGGGGAACGTTGACTGTGCATGGTTGCCTCCTTCAGGCTTGCCCACCGTTCTGCTGACGCACGCGGTTCGGGGATTCGCCGTAGAACTTTTTGAAGCAGTAGCTGAAATAATGCTGGTCGCTGTAGCCGCAGCGCTCGGTAATCTCCAGAATCTTCATGTTGGTGCAGACCAGCATGTCATATGCCGCCTTCATGCGCCGCTCGGTCAGCAGGGTAATGAAGTTCTTTTTGCGGATCTTTTTAATCAGGGCGCTGAGGTAGTTCGGGCTGACTGCCAGCTCGCTGCTGACGGCGACCAGCGACAGCCCTTCGTCACCGTAGCGCTCGTCGATGATGGCAATCACGCGGTCGCAGAGAATTTCGGAATCCCGTTTGCGCGATTGCGTAATCAGTGCCTGTGCACGCCCGCAGAAATCCAGAATTTCCTGTTTCATCGCCGCCTCCGAGCTGTTGGCGGTGATGCGCGAAAAGAGGGGATTGGAGGCGAGGAGCGACAGCGCGTCCGGCTGCTCCGAGACCGAGCCGACCACGCGGCAGACCGTTGCAATGATCTGCACCACCACGAGGTTTGCGTTCTCCGGCGTGCTGCCCTTGTACAGTCCTTCGATAAATTCCGTGAGGTGTTCTGCCGTGCCGACCTTCAGCAGCTGCTCCAGCATGGCTGCGGTCTTTTCTGCCTGGTCGATGGCAAATTCCTCGTTCTTTTCCTGGTCGTTGATAAAGCGGATGTCGCCCGCGCCGTCTGAGGTATACCGCCGGGCAGTGACCGCTTGGAAATAGGCATCCGAGCAATCCGAAAGGGCGAAAAACTCCCGGCTGATGCCGATGGTGCAATGCTCCTCCAGCAGCCGGCGCGCGGTCTGGACGGTTTCGGTCAGAGGGAGTTCCAACAGGTTGGGCAGCTTGCCTGTCCCGCCCAGGGTCACCAGCGTAATCACGCGCTGATAGGCGGTCATACTGACGGTTTCCAGCTTGTGCCTGCTGAAAATGTTGTCGATGAAATCCTCGTGCCGGGTGCTGGCGGTATAGCTGCCGTCCTTGCCTTTGAATTTGGAGACCAGCACGCAGAAGCGGGGAGCGGTCTCGTTTTGCGCCACGGCGCCGAGCGCTTTTGCGCGCTCGAGCAGTTCACCGGCGTTCTGCCTGGATTCGTTGCTGCCCAGCATCAGCGGCAGCAGAAATTCGTTGATGCGCAACCGCCGGAACTGTGCCTGGAGGTCGGGGCCCTGCGCGGGGAGCAGCTGCCCCAGGCGTTCATCCATTTTCCGGTGAATCTCAAAAAGTGCCTCCGAAAGCTCGTCCGACGAAATCGGCTTGAGCAGATAGCTGATGATGTTATAGTCGATTGCGGTGCGCGCGTATTCAAAGCTGTCGTAGCCGCTGAGAATAACGATCTGCGTTGCCGGGCGCATTTCGCGCACCCGCCGGGCAATTTCCAGCCCCGAGATCATCGGCATGCGGATGTCGGTCAGAATCAGGTCCGGCTCCAGCACCTCAATCAGGTCCAGCGCCTCCACGCCGTTCTCCGCTTCTCCTATGACCGTAAAGCCTGCTTCGCTCCAGCGGACCCGCCCAATGAGCGCCTGCCGCTGGTCCTGCTCGTCATCCACTACCAAGACGGTATAGTTCAAGTCCCTTTCCTCCCTTTCCGGATCAGTTACTTCTATTATACCATCTTTTTCGCAAAAAATCAAGGGGAGGGGAAAACCTCGGGGCGTTGCCCAGAAGCCCCCTAAGAACCCCAAGAACTTTTACTAAGGGGATTTTATCGTTTCTTTCTTTCGTGGGTGCTAACAGGTTTTGTCCGTCTTGGATAGTGAATGACTGCACTGCCTCTACCATTCGGAGACAGTGCAGTCATTCACTATCCAAGTGTTACTTCGTCTCCCATCCGGCGTAGAGGGTCATGCTGCCGGTGATGGCATCTTCGGCGTTCCAGGCGGTGGTGCAGGCACGGTCGGTGTACCAGCCGGTGAAAACATAGCCCTCGCGCGTGGGGGCATCCTGTTCGGGAAGCGTTTCTCCGTGCAGGACTCGCACGCTCTCCACGGCAGTTCCGCCGCCGGTGTCAAAGCTGACCGTAAACCCGTTGTGCAGGGTCACAAAGACCAGAGCACCAATCAGCACGACTGCCAGTACCGCCACCAGAATGTTCGCGGTCTTCACCGACATCTTAATCTTTGCGTAAAGCCCTCCCTTGGGGCGGGGTGTGTTGTTCTGTTCCATGGATAACTCCTTTCCGATTTGCATCTTATCCTGACTTTCCGGAGCCGAGGACAGACCGGCGCCCCGCTCCATCCGCCGACGGACCGCCGTTCCTTTTTCCTTCTGCGAAACGTCCTCGGCTCGGGAAAAACCGGGAGCATAGCACTCCCAAAATGCCACCCAATACCATCTAATACCAACCAATCCGGTTACCATCCAATCCCCTTAGCCAAGTTCTTGGGTTCTTAGGGGCTTCTCCGAAAGAAGCCCCTAAGCGGGGGTTGGGGCAGAACCCCAAGGTCTTTACTTCTTAGCCAGATACTTTCTCATATCAATCGCGCAGGCGAAGAGGATGATCAGACCCTTGATCACGTAGAGCATGTTCTGGTCAACGGAGAGGAAGTTCAGACCGACGAAAATGATCTGGAGCAGGAATACTCCAACCACAATGCCGCTGATCTTACCCGTGCCGCCGACAAAGGACACGCCGCCGATGACGCAGGCTGCAATCGCGTCGGATTCGTAGTTCAGACCCGTATTCGCGGCGATAGAGGAGATACGGGCGCCTTCAATGAAACCGGTGATGCCGTACATCACGCCGGCAAGCACGAAGACCATCACAATCGTCCAGAACACGTTAACGCCGGAAACGTTCGCAGCTTCTTCGTTGGAACCGACCGCAAACATGTTCTTGCCGAACTTGGTCTTGTTCCAGATTACCCACATCAGGGCGGTCAGAATCACCGCGTAGAGCACATAGCGAGGGACCGATACGTTGCCGATCTTAAAGAGCGTGCCGCGCACAAAGTTTGTGTAGGACGGATCCAGACCGGAGAGCGTCTGCCCGTTGTTGCCGCCGATCATCAGGTACATCAGCACAAGACCGAATAGAATCAGCTGCGTGGAAAGGGTGACGATGAAGGGGTGGAGCTTGAACTTTGCCACAAAGAACCCGTTCACAAGCCCGATCAGTGCGCCGACCGCAATCACGATCAGAAGCACCACAGGCAGCGGCATGACACCAAGGTTCGGGAAAATCTTGCTGGAGTAGGTCGTCATCTGCAGAAGCGACGCCGCAATGCAGGCAGTCAGGCCGACTGCACGACCGGCGGAAATATCGGTACCGGTCAGCACAATCGCACCGCCGATGCCAAGCGCGATCGGCAGCTTCGCAGCGGTCAGAGAGATGATGTTGACAATGGACGAGACGGAAAGGAACGCCGGCACCCGAATCGCGACGTAAATAATCGCGATGAAGATGATGATATACATGGCGTTGTTGAAGAGCAGGTCGGTAATCGTCCGGCGCTTGTCCGCGGGGGATTGCGCGCGGAATTTTTCAAACCAGAGCAACAGGCGGTTTTTGCGTTTGGTAGTGGTTTCGGTTGACATGATTCGGTTCCTCCTTAAGCAAATTTGGCGGCAAGGGTCATAATTTCTTCCTGCGTTGCCGTGGCGGCGTTCACTTCGCCCGCAAGGCGCCCGCCGGACATCACCAGAATCCGGTCGCAAACGCCGAGCAGCTCGGGCATTTCGCTGGATACCATGATGACCGTTTTGCCCTTTTCGGCAAGCTCGATAATCAACTGGTAAATTTCGTATTTCGCGCCCACGTCAATGCCGCGCGTCGGTTCGTCAAGCAAAAGCACGGTCGGGTCGGTCAGAAGCCAGCGCCCGAGAATGACCTTCTGCTGGTTGCCGCCGGAGAGCGAGCGGATTTTCGTTTCCTGCGACGGGGTTTTCACCCGCATCGACTGAATGACCCAGTCGGTGCTTTCCTTGCGCTTCTTTTCACTTAAGAAGGGTCCTGTGCGATCCTTATCCAGACTGGAAATGGTGGCGTTTTCGCGGATGTTCAGGATGCCGAAAATACCGGTTGCGCGTCTTTCCTCGGTCAGGAGGGCAAAGCCGTTCCGGATCGAATCCCGCGCCGAGCGGTTTTTCAGCGGCTTTCCGTCAAGGCGGATGGAGCCTGCTTTGCGTGTTGCGGTGCCGTACAGGTTTTCCAGCAGTTCGGTTCTGCCGGAGCCGTCCAGCCCTGCCACGCCGATGATCTCGCCCCGGTGCGCCCGGAAGGAGACATCCGTCAGCTTTGAATACATGGCGGTCAGGTGCTCCACTTCCAGAAGCACGTTGCCCACCTTGTTTGTTTTCGGGGGATAGATGTTGGTCAGCTCGCGACCGACCATCAGCCTGATGATCTCGTCGGTCGTCAGATTCTTCGCTTCACGGGTCGCGATCCACTTGCCATCGCGCATGACCGTTACCTCGTCGGAAATTTCGAGAATTTCCTTCATTTTATGGGAGATATAGATGATCCCGCAGCCCTCGTCGCGCAGCATGTTGATGATGCGGAACAGGTGTTCCACCTCGTCCTCAGTCAGGGAGGAGGTCGGCTCATCGAATACAATTACCTTTGCGTTATAGGAGACCGCCTTCGCAATCTCCACCATCTGCCGCTTGGAGACCGGCAGCTTGCTCATCACCGTCCGGGGGTCCACATCGATTCCGAGACGGTCAAAGACTTCTTTTGTTGCGGCGTACATCTTTTTTTCGCTCGTGAAGGGCAGTCCGCGTGCCACAGTCGGGAAGCGACCGAGCCACATATTGTCCATCACGCTGCGCTTGAGCGCCTGGTTCAGCTCCTGATGCACCATGGCAACGCCGTTTTCCAGCGCCTCCTTTGCATTGCGGAAGCTGATTTCTTTGCCTTCCAGATAAATATGCCCGCCGTCTTTGCCGTAAACACCGAACAGGCATTTCATCAGCGTGGATTTGCCTGCACCGTTCTCGCCCATGAGCGCGTGGACCGTGCCTGCTTTGACGGTCAGATTCACCCCGTCCAGTGCCCGGACACCCGGGAAAACCTTTTCGATGCCCTCCATGCGGAGCAGCACCGGAGCGGTTGTGCTTTTGGTTTCGTTCATATTGGTTTCCTGCCTTCCGGATGGATTTTTTCCGGAGCGGCGCATGCGCCGCTCCGGAGTGGAATGGGGAACTTATTCGCCGAGATAGGTTGCGTAGGGGATGTTGACTCTCCAGTTCTCAACGACCTTTTCGGCGGCAACGGAGTCGAACATTGCCTTTCCGTTCACAAGGTTCTGGACGATGGTGCTGATTGCTTCAGCCATACCGTCTGCATCCTGCTTGACGGTACCGATCATCGTGCCGTTTTTGATGGCGTTCTTTGCGGCTTCCGTTGCGTCAACACCGAACACGGGGATCAGCTTGCTGTTGCCGCCGTTGTTGTAGCCCTTTTCCTGCAGAGCGGTAATGGCACCGAGCGCCATCTCATCGTTGTTTGCGATAACCAGCTCGATCATGTTGTTGTTGGCTTCGTTGAAGCGGCTGAGGTTGGTGTTCATATAATCCGTTGCAGCGGCTGCGGACCACTGACCCTGCTGGTCGACCTGATACTTGTTTGTGTTGGCTGCATCATAGTAAACCAGCTCCGACTTGCCGGCGGCGGTCAGGATTGCATTTGCATCCTTGACGGCGAACTCGGTGCGGGCGATGGCTTCCTGGTTGCCCTCCTGACCCTTGAACATGGCGTAGCTGATTTTGCCGTCCTTGTTCAGGTCGAGCTTGTCGTAGTTGGCAAGCACGTAATCACCGATTATTTTGCCCTGCAGGTGACCGGCTTCCTCATAGTCGGTTCCGACAAACGCGCACTTTTCATAGCTGGTGATGACCGACTTCTTGACCGAGCGGTTGAAGAAGATGACCGGAATGCCTTTTTCCTTCGCCATGTTCACAATGTTCTGTGCGGCATCATCGGAGTTGGTGTCAACCAGGTTGACAATCAGTGCGCGGGAGCCTTTCGCAATTGCGGTGGTGACCTGTTCGGTCTGGGTGGTCTGGCTGCCGTTTGCATCGTAGTTCTGGAACTTCAGACCGGCGGTATTGAGCAGCTTGTCCATGGAAGCACGGACAGTGGAAATGTAGGGGTCTGCGTTGGTGTAGTAGAAGACCGAGATTTCTCCGTCCCCGCTGCCCTTGCAGGAGACGAGACCGAGCAGAGCTGTCAGGGCAAGTGCCAGAGTCAGGATGGTTGCGATGAGCTTTTTCATGATGGATTCCTCCGTTTCGTTTTCGACATTTCGTCGTTGTCTTTATTATATCCCAAAAGGCGCGAAAAAGGAATGTGATTTTTTATCCGGAATGTACAAAAAATTACCGCCTTCGACAGCGGTTCGGATCAATCTGAATAAATAAAGAAGGAATTGTGAGGGATGGGTGGTTGCGAGGGGGTGAAGGATAAAAAATGTCCCCGTACGGGGGACGGTGAAGGGGATGACATGAAGGGGGGTATGCGGTTCTTACTTTTTTTGTCCGTCTTGGATCGTGAAGGACTGCCATTGCCTCTGTCCATCGGAGATCCAAGACGGATAAACCACGTTAGCACTCACGAAAAGAAACAAAAAGAAACAAACAATAAAATCCCCTCATTAAAAGTTCTTGGTGTTCTTAGCCCCTTCTTTCAAGAAGGGGCTAAGCAGGGTTCGGGGCAGCGCCCCGAGGTCTTCCCCTCAGAAAGCAGGTACAGATGATCACAGAAGAATTTGCGCGGCACAGCGAAATCCGGAACGGTGAGCTGATTCGCTACTACGGCAGCGAGACGGACGTAACGGTCCCCGACGATGTCACCATCATCGCAGCGGGGGCTTTTCGTGCGTGCAGGAAACTGACGAACGTCACACTGGGAAAGCGGGTCGCAGCGATTCACGACGATGCCTTTGCGGATTGCCAGAGACTGCGGCAGATTTCGTTCCCGGCGGGGCTGCGGGAAATCGGCGAGCGGGCATTCGCAAAATGCAGCTCGCTTACAGGCATCTCCCTGCCAAAAACCGTTTTCACGGTCGGTAACGCCGCATTCCGGCGCTGCGGGGCGCTGAAAAAGGTCATTCTGCCGGTGTCCCTGGCAAACCTCGGCGCGTTCGCGTTTGCGGACTGCACCGCGCTGGAGGAAATCCTCTTGCCTGAGGGGCTGGATGCCATCCACCGCAGCACCTTCTTCCGCTGCACCGCGCTGCGGCATATCCACATCCCCGAGAGCGTACGCACCATCGGCAGCAACGCCTTCGCGCTTTGCGAAATGCTGACCGACATCAGCCTGCCGGACGGCGTGACCTATATCGGCACCGGCGCGTTCTGCAGCTGCGCGGGACTGCGGACTTTCCGCGTTCCGGAACAGGTGAAATTCCTCGACAACGAGTTGTTCTCCGGATGCCGGAATCTGGAGAGCGTCACCCTGCCTGCAGGGCTCACCCGCATCGGAAACCACACCTTCTCTGCCTGCCGGGCGCTCTCCGCCCCCGAGCTGCCGGAGGGTCTGAAGACCGTTGGCGAAAGCGCGTTTTTCGGCTGCGGCAGCCTGCGCGACATTCGTCTACCGGATGGGATTGAAACGCTTGGCACCGCCGCGTTTGCATGGTGTACCGCGCTGGAGCGTGTCAGTCTCGGAACGACTCTGACGGTCCTTGCGCACGAGACTTTCCAAGCCTGCCGCGCGCTGGTTGAGGTCACCCTGCCGCAGACTGTGAAGGACATTGGCGACCGGGCATTTGCCGGCTGCACTGCGCTGACGGGCATCATGTTCCCCCCGGAACTGGAGAAGATCGGGGACCGCGCGTTTGCGGAAACGGCGGTTGAAGCGGTCAGTCTCCCCGTGCATTTGCGGTCGCTTGGAAAGCAGGCTTACGCCGACTGCAGCCGTCTGGCAACGGTCATTCTGCCGCCCGAGGGCTGTCGCATTGAAAAGGGTGTGTTTGCAAACTGCGGCGGGTTGGAGATTGCCGTCATTCCCGACCGACTCCTGTTCCCGCGCAAGAAGCTGGAGAAATGGCAGCTCGCGCCGGATGCGACGGTTCTGCGGCATCGCGACCTTCAGCTTGCAAACCAACTGGCGGAATATGCCGCGCCCGATACCTCCCCGGAGCGCCGGGACGCTCTGCGCGCAGAGCTACGCGCCGCCCTCCGTCAGGCAAAGCACAAGCCCCGCGCGGAGGAGCCGCAGGAAGGATAAGACCTTGGGGCGCCTACCCAAACCCTGCTTAGGAAACTTCTTGAAGAGAAGTAACGCTACGCTACTGACGGCTGCTTCGCAGCTGTCATTCCTAAGGACCTTCAAGAACTTTCACAGAGAAGGGGAATGGGTGGGATTCTTGAGTGGGTGCTTTTTGGGGGACGTGGGGATGTTGTTGCTGATATGGTCGATTTTTCGAAATACCGTGCCGGGCGCGCGGTATTTTTTCATTCGCGCCCGAAATTTTGCGTCCCCCTCTCGACAAACGGCGCAAAATGTTGTATAATAGGAGTGGAATCTTTCGCACTCAATGAGTAACACCTTCCCGTCAAGCCCTTCTTAGTAAAGTTCTTGGGGTTCTTAGGGGTGACTGGTTGCGCAGCAACCAGTCAGT
>OIGD01002753.1_pt1 | contig 13008 bp, 10 predicted proteins | sample 1582211 | NCBI WGS metagenome assembly OIGD01 (sample SAMN04414078, study PRJEB24778) | human gut metagenome | material: faecal | host: Homo sapiens
ATTCATTATCATCTATATCAATATCGATTAAAAACTGACTATATATTTCACTTAATCCGTGGATATCAATATTTATTACTTCTTTTTTCATAGTAAAAAAATCCACTTGAAAATTTAAAGGTACTTTTATTTTAGGACACTTTAACATATCTTTATTTGTAATATATAGTATTTTATACATATTTATTGCTCAAAATGCCTTCCTTACTATAAATAAATATTAGTAATAACACAATATAAAATAAATTGCCCGATTAGATAATAGAATAAGAATCATAATTCTTTTATACTAAATAATTTTATATTTATCAGGTACAGGATCATAACCGCCCTGTGAAAACGGATGACATCTTAAAATACGCTTTAAGCCAAGAATTCCTCCGCGAATTATACCAAATTTTTCTATTGCTGCTATCATATAATTTGAACAAGTTGGATAAAAACGACAGACTTTAGGTGTATATTTTGAAAAAAACTGATAAAATTTTATTAATATTATAAAACTTCTTTTCATTATTTTATAACAAATTCTATTAAAGACTTATAAAGTAATTTGAATACATCAACATTGTAAAATCTTTAAAATAACTAATTTGTGTAGCTGAAGCACTCTGAACACAAATTTTTGTTTGATGCTCAGGCGGGATATTTAAAGCATTTGCTACTGCTGATTGTATAACATCTCGATTTGTTATAACAACCAATCTTTTTGTTAAGTTATCTTTAATTAAATTTGAAATTACCGAATTTACACGTTTATTTAAATTGTTTAAAGATTCACCATTTTGAGGTGCAAAATCAGCCTTATTAGCTTTATATTCCATAAATTCTTCGGGATATTTTTCCATAATTTGTTCAAAACTAAGACCATTCCATTTGCCGGCACGCCGGGTGTTTAAATCTGGTATTATCTCAAAATCTTGCTTCAAAACTTTAGCTAATATGCCAGCTGATTTTATACAATCACAAGAGTCAGACGAATATATTTTATCGACTTTCAATCCACGACTTTGTATCCATTTGCTTATCCGTTCCATTTCTACACGACCTAATTCATTTAAAGGCGGGTAGTTTATATCATCATTTAGAATGTCACTGTCTGTGTAAACAGTTGAACCATGTCGTATAAAAGTTATTTTGCATTTCCGTTTAATCATACTTTTATTTTATCATATTTTTTTACTTATGTACAATGTTTTATATTTTACAATAGTAATTTGTAAATTTTTGTATCAGTTTTTATTAAAAATAGCAAATTTTATTTTTACATTTGTTATATTAGCATAACAAAAATTTTTCTGCAAAATTAGAAGAAGGAGTAATAATCTGTGAAAGTGTTATCTATTAGACAGTCATATTTTAAAACATCAAACAGAAAAAGCATTGCTTTTAAAAAATCTTCAATGAATTTATCGTTTGGTATTAGATTAAAACATGTTGATGAAATAGATACTTTAAAACCATCGAATAAACTTGTTATTACGGCTCACCCTGATGATGAAACTTGTTTTTTTGGATTTATTGCCAAGTTTTTAAAAAATCCCAATGAAAAGATCCAGCTCATTTATACAACCTCAGGACAAAAAGGGCAAGATGTTCGTAAAATAATACCCAGATATGACAAAAAAATGAAAAACCAAAGAGAACAAGAATTATCAGAGGCTCTTGATGAACTGAACCTAAAACAAGAACCTTTAATGCTTGATTTAATGGATGGAGAAACTCATTTTAAACCTAATAGAGAAAGATGCAAAACTCTTTTGAATAAAGTAATAGATATTGTAAAACCTGAAGAAATTTACACATTTGACTATTCTGGAATAACCGGACATACTGACCATATACAAGTTTCAAGAATTATTGAAGATTTAGTAAAAGAAAATCCGGAACAAAAAATCGATTTATATGAAGTCGGTTTCAGTCAAGATACCACTGATAAAATTATTGAATATACTAAAAATTCTACACAAATATTTTTATACTCAAGACCATCAATATACAAATCGCCAGATAAAGAAATTGACATTACAAACGAAATTCCACAACTTATCAATTCTTTAAAAAAATATGTTTCTCAGTTTAGCGCAATTGCATGTGTCAAATTGGAAGAATATTTTAAAAATAATCCTATAATAACTTTAATGAAAAAATAAATGAAAAAAAGGAGTATATATAATGAAAATAATTAATAACAGCATCAGAAGCATAAGTTTTGGTCAAGCTTTTACCACAAAAGAAAAAAAATACGGCTATAAAAAAATAGAAGAAGCCAAAAAGCTTTTAGATAATAAAGATATAATAGTTATTATCCCTGAAGCTTCACTGCCAGTTGATGAAAGTAAAAATATCGGGATAGGACAGTTAAATTCACAGTATTCGGATTCATTTTTAGATTTTATGAAAGCATATACCGGTATGAATATTGTAAAAACATTACCACAGGGCAACTATAGATATAAAGCAAATAGTTACTATGGAGCTTATGAGACTTCTTGTTTAAATTTAGGTTCACAATTGATTAATCTGTTTGAGCTTAATGAAGACAAATACGGCTCAATCCTTACAAGCGAAACTTTAAATAAGGTCATTGAGAAAAATAAAAGTACACAGGAAAAAGACCTTGCAAACTTTGAGAATATTGTTCTTGAAAATTCTATATTTAATAATGCATTAAAAGAAGCTTATCAGAATTTCTCAAAATCAGATCATCCAAATGTAAAAAAATTAAATGAAGAATTTAATACTTATAAAAAAGACTATGCTGATGTCCTTGAGCCTATGGCATTATATAAAGTTTTACAAAAAGAAAACGGTTCAAATCCTGATTTTAAAACTTGGAAGGAATCTGACAAAAATTTATATAACAGTGATTTAGTTTCTGAAAGTGATAGAAATGAAAGAATAGCTGAGCTTAAATCAAAATATAAGGACGAAATAGAGTTTAGTTACTTTAAAGAATTTCTTGCCGAAAAAAACTTATCAGATGCAAGAAAAAAAATAAATAAAGAAGGATTAAAGCTTATGGGTGATTGTCAAATAGGCTTTTCAAAAGATGAACAATGGGCGCATCCAAAAGCTTTTGCCGATGCAAATATCTGCTCCAAGGAATGGGACTTGCCCGCGCTTGATTATGTATCAATATGCAATGATGGAAGTGAAAGCAACAAACTTATAAAACGCAAAGTTGAACTTTTTGCAAAAAGATATGATGCAATTCGTTTTGATGTAGGCTGGTCATATACTGCTCCTATTCTATATTGCAAAACAGATGAACAGAAAAAAGCATTAACGAAAGACTATAAATATTTTTCTGAAATCGACGGATATAGGTTAAAAAATCCATTAGGTGATGAGCTTCTCAATATTGTAGAAGATACAATTAAAAAAACGAAAGGTGATGCCTTCAATAAAGATGATTTTATTTATGAAGTTGAAGCCGGAGTTGATGATTTTTCTGTTTATGATTGGGAGAAACATGAAGTTATTGATCCTTTCAAAAACCGAAAAATAGTACAGAGTACTTGTTATATGGATAGCAATTATACATCAATTGACGCTATTGAAAATCAAATGAAAGTTCCAAGAGATAATTATGTTCTTATGGTCGGAAATCATGACCATTTAGCTTTAAATGCTTATGCTGAAGAAATTGACAATGATAATGTATTTAAATTAAACGGAGACAATGTAAAACAAAAGAAAGACTTGCAGTATCCGGTTTTAAGTAAAGAATTACAACTTGATGAAGCGAAACTTAAAACCGATAAAAATGAATTTATAAAAGCGAAATTTGCACATTTATTCTTAGCTAAAAATATAAAAATGTTTTTTATGGATATATTTGGAAGAAAAGAACAATTTGACTCACAAAGAAAAAATTCAAAAATAAATTATCGATATACAATACCTTCAAATTATGAAGAAAGTTTTCACACGGCAGTTCAAAATGGCAATGGGTTTAATATTTATGATTCACTTGCAAAAGCAATGAGAGCAAAGGGATTGGATAAAGATAACCAAAAATTGTATAATGAGTTAAATAGATTAAGCAAAAAACTTTATAAAAAAGGAGTCAAAACTGAAGCAGAGGCTAACAAAAAACATTACACTAAAGTTGCCATAATAGCATTATCATCTGCCCTTGGTATTTTGGCAGTATCAGCTGGTATATTTTTTGCTTTAAATTGCAGTAAAAAACATAAAAAAACTGAAGCTGAAGAAAACGATATCTAGACACAATCAATTACTTAATTGTTATCTTTTTACCTTTTAAGTATAATTTAATTATGAATAAATATTTAAAAATATTAGAATTTGATAAGGTTATAAATGAACTTTTAAAGTATACTGATTTTAACTTGACAAAGAATAAAATTTTAAACATTAGACCTATATCTAACATTATCGAATTAAATAAACAATTTGATATGTTAAAAGAAATGAAAAATATTTTAAGATTAAATCTAAATCTGCCTTTAAATAAACTAAATGACACTACGCAATCTTTAAATGACATAAAATTTAAAAGAACTTTGTCTATTGAAGATTTAATAAATATAGCTAATAATTTAAAAACTTGTCGCTTGCTTAAAAGTTTTTTTTCACAATATCAAAAAGATTTTGTTATTTTATATAAAATGGAATCAAACTTATTTTCAAGTAAAGAATTAGAAGATGCCATTTTTAATACATTTGATGATAAATATAATATTGTTGATGACGCATCATTGGAGTTAAAAAATCTTCGCAATCAAAAAAGAAGTATTGAACAAAATATAAAAGATACAATTTCAAACTTACTTATAAATCCAAATTTTAACAAATATCTCCAAAGCAATATCGTTACATCAAGAGACGGGAGAAGTGCTTTTCTTGTCAAGGCTGAAAATAAAAATAAAATTGACGGAATTATACTTGACGCATCCTCAAGTTTACAAACTTACTATATTGAACCAAAGGAATTAGTTACTTTAAATAACAAATTACGCAATACTGAAATTGAGATAAATAAAGAAATTGAAAAAATATTATTCTTTCTTAGTCAAAAACTAGAACCATTTATATGTGAACTTGAAAAAAACTTGAAAATTTTAGTTGATACAGATTTTATCTATACAAAAGCAAAGTATTCCCATAAATTTGACTTAAATACTCCAAAGTTTGTTAAAGAAAAAATCATAGAATTAAAGGAAATGAAAAATCCTATATTGCAGCTTGTCTGTGAAAATATTGTTAAAAACGATTTTTATATGGATGAAAATTCAAACGCAATAATTATTACAGGCTCTAATACAGGAGGAAAAACTGTTGTTTTAAAAACTGTCGGTCTTGCAATTTTAATGGCTAAATCTGGTCTTGATATTGGTGCAACAAGTGCTAAAATTTATATGTTTGACAAAGTATTAGCTGATATTGGCGATGAACAAAACATTTTACAAAATCTTTCAACTTTTTCAGCCCATTTGAAAAATATAAACAATATTATTAATGAAGCAACAGAAAATAGCCTTATACTTTTTGATGAAATATGCTCAGGAACGGACCCGATTGAAGGTGAAGCACTTGCTCAGGCAATTTTAACACATATTCAAAATCTTAAAGCTTTTTCAATTTCAACAACTCACTTTAGCTCATTAAAAAACTTAGCCTTTATAAACAAAAATTTTACAAACGCTTCCGTTGCTTTTGATAATGAAACTTTAAAACCTACTTATAAACTTTTGCTTGGAATTCCCGGCTTAAGCCATGCAATAAATATTGCATCAAATTTAGGGTTAAATAGAGAAATAATTGATGAAGCAAATAAAATTATAAATAATAAACAAAACAATCAAAATACAAATCCAAACTTAAACAATGAAATTATTGACCAAATTGTAAAAACACATAACAAAATTGAAAAACAAAATAAAGAACTTGAACAAAAAGAGCTTGATATAAAAAAAATTGAAAAAGAATATATAGAAAAACTTGAAACGTTAAAAAATGAAAAACGCAAAAATCTTACAAGTTTTAAGAAAAAATATCAAAACAAATACGAAAAAACCCGAAATGAATTAAAGGATATAATTGAAAATGCAAAGAAAGCTAATGATAAAAAAGTTTTTGTAAATTCATATAATAAAATAGCCAATCTTGAAAAATCAAGTTTCATTATGTTTGAAGAAGATGAAAATGAATTAAGTCACGATTATAAAAAGATCAATTGGAACATCATCAAACCTCAAGATAAAGTAATGCTTAAAAATTTAAATCAAGAAGCTATTTTTTTAAACCATGTAAAAAAAGGTAAAACGGTTCAAATTCAACTTGGCAACATAAAAACAGTTGTAGATATAAACAAACTTGCAAAATATGAAAATTCTTACCTAAATAAAAATTTAAAATTAAAAAAATTTAAAAAACAAAAACCATTTGAATTTGAACGCAACAATGTTCCTTCAAAAATTGACCTTCGAGGAATGAATGTTGATGAAGCAATAAGAACTGTTGAATATTATGTTGACAAAGCTATTTTAACAAACTTAACCAATTTAACATTAATTGCAGGCAAAGGGACGGGCGCTTTAAAACAAGCAATTAATAATTATGTAAAAACATCTCATTATATAACAAAATACCGAACTGGAACACTTGAAGAAGGTGGCGATTGTGTATTTTTTATTGAAGTTTAGATTATACATATAATTTATTTTATGATATTATAAAATCTAGGAATTTGTTATATTATTTTATTTTTGAAAGTGAGATTAAGAAATGGAAAAGTATAGAATTGGAACAGATGTTGGTGGAACAAATGTAAAAATAGCTTTGGTTGACAACAAAGGTGCTTTAATATATTCAAATACAGTTCCAACCCGTGCTGAAATGGGATATGAATATACAATTAACAATATAAAACAGGCAATTCACGATTTAATGAAAGAAACGAATACTACAAAAGATAATATTGAAGGTATTGGTTTTGGCTTTCCAGGGCAAATCGATTTTACAAACGGTATAGTTCGCGCACTACCAAATATTCCAGGCTGGGTAAATGTCCCATTAGCTAAAATAATGGAAGATGAGTTTAAAATCCCAACCCGTGTTGATAATGACGTTCGAGTTGCAGCATTGGGAGAATTAAATTATGGTGCAGGAATCGGGTGCCAAAATTTGATTTGTATTACTATTGGAACAGGTATTGGGTCTGGCTTAATTATAAATGGAAAACTTGTTCGAGGAGCAAGCAACGCTGCTGGTGAAATAGGTCATATAAAAATGCAAATGTTTGACGGTCCTATTTGCGGATGCGGCGATCAGGGATGTTTTGAAGCGTTTGCATCAGGACCTTCTATTGTTGCTATGGCTTATGATTATATTAAAGGAGGCAAATCTACAAAATTTCGCGAGCTTGCCTCAGGCGGCGAAATTACTCCTTATATCGTTGCTGAGGCTGCTAAAGCCGGTGATTGTGTAGCTATTAAAATATTTGAAATTATTGGAGAATATATTGGCATTGGCTTATCATCAGTTATCAACCTTTTAAACCCTGAAAAAATTGTTGTTGGTGGTGGTGTTGCTGATGCAGGCGATATACTTTTTGACCCTATTCGTGAAACTATAAAAAAACGTGCTATGAAAATACAAGCCGATGCTTGCCAAATCGTTAAAGCTAAACTTGGCAACACAGCCGGTGTTATTGGTGCAAGCCTTCTTATAAAAAGTTAAGTGAAATAATATATTTATGAATGCGTATTTTTTATATGGCAAAGAAGATTATGATATAAATAAAAAAATTGAGGACTTAAAAAAAGATTTTTTAGATCCTCAATTTTCTTCACTTAATTTTAAAACCATAAATAATCCAAATTATGACACACTTGAAGCAACCCTTTTATCACAAGGGTTTATGAATATTAATACTATTATTGTTATAAATTGTGAAAGATATTTTTTTGATAAAGACAAAATTGATTTTTCGGATAAAGAATTAAAAAGTCTTGAAAAAATATTAAATAGTGATTTGGATTCAAATAAAAAAGTTATATTTATTGCAAAAATACCAAGAGACTCACAAAAAAAAATTGATACAAGACGTAAAATATTTAAAATTTTAGCTTCTGACAAAAAAAATACTTTTGAATTTGATGAATATAAATCATATGATAAAAATTTACCATCAAGAGTGATTGATATTGCAAAATCATTTGATTTTAAAATAAATATTCAAATTGCTGAAGCACTAATTAAACACTCAGGGGTAAATTTAAATGTTTTAGCTAATCAGATTCAAAAACTTATATTATCAATTTATCCTCGAAAAACTGCTGAAATAAATGATATAAAAAAATATTGCACACATTGTGATGATGTATTTACCTTAATTGATAAACTTTTTGAAAAAAATCAAGATGACACATTAATTGAACTTAAAAGCCTACTATTAAAACGACATCCGCTTGAAATTCTTGCTGTTTTGCAGTCAACTATTTCAAATTATTTAGTGATAAAAAATTATCAAAATAAACTATCAAATTTTGAAATATCAAAAAAAATAGGAATACACGAATATCGTGTCAAACTGGCTATTGATAAGATGAAAAATATAACTTTAAAAGAGCTTACCAACTTAAAGCTTGCATTAATAAAAGCTGAAGAGAATATAAAAGAAGGCAATTTAAACGAAAAGTTGGCTTTAGAGATTGTATTAATGAACTTTTAAGAAGTGCATTGCAAAAGTAAATTTTCCAATTCTTTTATAACAGAAAAAGCATCATCAACAATACCAATATCGCAATGATTAAAAATAGGTGCATTGGGCTCATTATTAATAGCAATGATTTTCTTACAATTTTTAATCCCGCACAAATGTTGAATAGCTCCACTTATACCAAACGCAATGTATAAATCAGCAGCAACACTTTGTCCTGTTTGTCCTATTTGAATACTTAATGGAGCAAATCCAGCCTCAACAGCCAGCCGCGAAGCTCCTATTTTAGCACCCATTATGTTTGCTAAGTTTTCAAGTGTAGCAAAACCTTCTTTATTTTTTAACCCCATGCCACCTGAAAGTATTATTTTTGCATTTGCTAAATCACTATTTATCTGCCGTTTTATTAATTTTATTAATGACAATTTACTTTTATATTCATTAAAATTATAGTCTTTAAAAATTATAACCGGATTATTTTCTTCAAATTTTTCTACCTTAAAAACATTTTCACGAACAGTTGCCATTTGTGGATAAGTTTTTGACCAGATAGTTGCCATAAGCTCACCGCCAAAAGTTGGACGTGTTGCACTTAAATTTTTTTCCTCATTAATATCAAGTTCAATACAATCAGCAGTTAAACCTGTATGCAAAGAGTTTGAAACCATTGGTGCTATTGTTCTGCCTATATTTGTACCGCCTATTAAAAAAATTTTAGGATTTATCTCAAAAACTATATCTTTTATACAAGTACAATAATAGTCACTATTAAACTCTTTAAAATTGTCATTTTTTAAAATTATGACTTCGTCAATGTTAAAATATTTAAGTTCATTAATTAATTCATCAAAATTCAAATCATTCGGACATAACATTAATAGCTTTAATTTAGAGTCATTAAGCTTGCTTTTTAAATAATTTGCTTTACTCAAAAGTTGAAACACACAAGGACGCAATTTATTTGATATAGAAAATTCACCAAATACTAAAATATCATTCATAACTTAATCCTCATAATAGTCAAACAACTTTTGGACTTCCTTTAAAATAATTTTTGCATTCTCATTTGAAGACAAATTGGAATAGATTTTCTTCTCACGATTATTATCTTCACTATAGCGATAAGCATTATATACATATGTTGGTGAACCTTTTAAGCCTACCTGATTTTTTTCAAAACCTAAATCATTTGCAGTTATAATTTTAATATCCTTTTTTTGACTTTGAACATAACCCAAAACATTTGGATTTCTCAATTTGCAATTATTATTTATAATACACATCAAACTTTTAAACGGCATTTTAACAATGTTAAAACTATCATCAAAATTCTGTTGAACAACAATAGAATCGTCATTTGCTTCAATTAAAGAAGAAATATATGTAACAAGTGGAATATTAAGGTTAATTGCAATGCCAGGTCCGGTTTGTGCAGTATCACCATCTGATGCAAATTGCCCACATATAACAAGGTCAAATTCATCTTTATATATGTATTTTATTGCTTGAGAGAGAATTTTAGATGTAATATAAGAATCAGAGCCTAAAAATAATTTATCTGAAATCAAGTATGCTTCATCACATCCGAGCGCTAGTGCATACTTTAAAATCTCACAAGCTTTGTTTGGACCCATTGAAAACACGCTTATATGCGTTTGTTTATTTTTATAAGTATCTTTAATATTAAGTGCCATTTCAAGGGCATACTCGTCGCATGGATTTATTATACTATCCATATTAACCCTATCAATAGTATTGTTTTCAGTCCATTTAATTTGACCTGTATCAGGAACCTGTTTTATACAAACAGCTATTTTCAATTGTTGTTTCATACAAACGTAGCCTTTTAATTTTAATTTAGAGTTTCCAAAAGTGCTTTGGCTTCTTCAAAATCAGGCAGCAAATCATTTGCTTTATTTAAATATTCACGAGCCTTATCATTTTGAGTCAACTTTATACAACATTTCCCCAAATTTAAAAGTAAATACGGATTATTTTTATAGTCTTTATATAATTTTTCAAAATAATTTTTGGCTTCTTCAAAGTTATTTAATTCCATATTAACAAGCCCCAAAAGGTTTAAAGTTTCAGGATTAAGGTTATTTAAATATGCTTTTTCAAGCATTTTTTGAGCTTTTTCATATTCTTTATTTGTATAATAAACACTGCCTAAATTATATAAAACTAAAGCATCATTTGAATTTATTTCATAAGCTTTTTCAAGAGTCAAATGAGCATTTTCAATATCATTTAATTTTAAATAATTTATACCCATAAATTTTAAAATTTCAAAATTGTTATTATCTATTTCACAAGCTTTATTATAAAGTGTTTTAGCAGAAATAAAATCGCCTGTCGCACTTAAATAGTTAGCGTATTCAAAATTTATAACAGCATTATCAGGTTCAAGTTTTAATGCTGTCTGAAACTGGTCATTTGCCTCACTTATAAGATGTTGATTTAAATATATAGTTCCTAAATCCTTATGGGCAAGTGCGTTATCTGGTTCCATTTTTATAACTTTTTTAAACATTTCAATAGATTCACTTGTTTCACCGGTTTGGTATAAAAGTATAGCATAGTTATAAAAAACATCAGCATTTTCCTGTTTTTTGTGTATTACAGCTTTCAAAGCTTCTTTTGCCAATTCTAAATTTCCCATACTTCGATGACACAAAGAAAGCTGCTGTGCAATTTGTATTGACTGTGGATTACTTTTAGCAAGTTCAGTTAATAATGGAAGTGCCAAATCATAAGATGATTTTTGTATATAACAATTTGCAAGGTTAATTTTTAAAACAGGATTTTTATCATCGGACTTCATTAAAATATTATATATATTTATAGCTTCATCATAATCACCTGCCTGCATTGCACAATATGCATAAGTTGATGAATTCTTTACATCAAAATGATAATTTGCAGCTATTTTTAAACATTCATAAGCTTGTTTAAAGTCATCTTTAATTTGATATATCTGTGATAAACTCATTAACCCTTCTTTATTGTCAGGTTCAATTTCAATAAGTTTATTAAACAAAACAACAGCTTCATCAAGCTTGTTTGTCATTATATAAAGCTTACCTAAATTTTTATAAATTTGAGCATCGGCGATATTTAGACTAATTGCTTTTTCAAGAACTTCAATTGCACAACTTCTTTCATTTTTTAATATATACATTAAAGCAAGTGTATTATATGCAATACTATCAAGTTCACTAAATTCTATAGCTTTTTGAGAATATTCAATAGTTTCATCAATTTTATCAAGACGAAAACAAACTAAAGCTAAATTACGGTAGAGATTTTCATACTCAGGACGTATTTCCTTTAATTTTATATAAAAATCATAAGCTTTTTGAAAATCATTAATTTTTGTGTATAATGCACCTAAATAAAATAAAGATGTAGCATCATTTGGATTTATATCATAAACTTTATTAAAATATTCTAATGCTTTTTCATTTTCATTCAGATTGACATAACATAGTGCTGCATTTTTTAAAACTTCCAAATTCTCATTTTCAATTTCATAAGCTTCATTTAAAAGCATTAAAGCTTCCTGATATTTTGAATCTTTTATATAATCAATAGATTTCTCTAACAACTCATTAATACTCATAGTTTTTATTATACAAGTTATATTGAACTATTGCAATATGACAAAAGTTTGATAAAATGTTTATACTATGATAATTGATTATATTGCTATTCAAAATAATGATGAAAGATTATTATTTTCTGAACACTATGCATGTCCGTATTGTGAGTTCACGGTTGGTAAGTTAGAACCTACGCTTTTTTCTTTTAATTCACCACTTGGTGCATGTCCAACTTGTCATGGATTAGGGTTTATTTCAACAATTGATCCATCACTTCTTGTAACTGATGAAAATTTATCGATTGCAGATGGAGCGATCAGATACTTAAAAAATATTATTTTTACGGAAAATTTAGAATGGCAAATGTATAAAGTTTTATTTGAGTATTATCATATTGATTTGTTTAAACCATATAAAGATTTAAGTGATGAACAAAAAGATATTATTCTTAATGGTTCTAAAGAACCTATTAAATATGAGATTCATTCTAGTGGTGGCATAACTATGCGTAAAAATAAAGTAATTGAAGGTTTAGCAACCCTTATTACTAGAAGATATGCTGAAACATCCTCATCTATGCAAAGAGAATATTATGGATCTTATATGAAAGAAATGATCTGTCCTACTTGTAATGGCAAAAGATTATCAGAGGTGGCTTTATCAGTTAAAGTAGGGGGTAAAAATATTTATGAATTTACGCAGATGTCTATTTTG
>OIGD01002756.1_pt1 | contig 12995 bp, 16 predicted proteins | sample 1582211 | NCBI WGS metagenome assembly OIGD01 (sample SAMN04414078, study PRJEB24778) | human gut metagenome | material: faecal | host: Homo sapiens
ACATCAGCTTTCTTTTTATCTAAATTAGCTGTAATTTCAGCCTTATATGTTTCCATCATGATTTTGTCTTGGACTTCTAAAGCAATATTAACTTTGTCTTGGATCATATCCAATATTTCTATTATACTTCCTTCGCCTGATTCTACTGTTGAATTAACACTAATTATTTTTTCATACTTCTTATTAGCTTCTAAAACTCTTTGTATTCTCCAGTCTATGTTGTTGTAAATCCATGTTTCCAACTTCATTCCTTTGTTATCTTTGTAGGTATTCTCAGCTCTCAGGACTGCCATAGAAGCCTCTTGAAATAAATCATCATAGTCTAGACCGACCTTATTTGCATACTCTAAATATTTCTTAATTACTGACTTAATAATTGGTTCGTATAATTTTATTAAATCCATTAATTCCACCTCTTTAGTCCGTTACATCATCTATAAATACTCTTGTTCCTTTTCCAGTTCCTACTATAAGTATTTTAGATGCCTCTGGATCTACTATTTCAATTAATGTTTCCGTTTTTAAATTCTTATAGATTAAATTACCATCTTTATATCCATTTTTCATCACATCCTCAGCCGCTTCTTTAGATAAGTATTTGCACATATCTTGTATCTCTTCCAAAGGTATATATGGATACTCTTCTACACTTAAATTCTTAATTTCTTTTCTCAATCTATTTAAATTCCTTTTCATTTTTTATATCCTCCAACATCTCTCTTAACTCTTCTATTTGTTTTTCTTGTTCATCTATTCGTATTGCTTGTAGTATTGCATTAGCTGTGTATACTATTGCTCTAGCTCTATCTGGTTCAATCTTATCATTCAGTAACATATTATTAACTGCTGATAAGCTTCTTCTAACTTCTCTTGCATTACTCCATGATAGCTTTCTATTAGTTGCCATGTCTATACCTCCTAATCTTAGTAATTATAAGCTATTCAAGCCTTTTCTATCTATAATAAAAGCCGTCTATAATAGCTCGTATCTCTGCTAAAATAAACGGCTCTATATTGCTAACTTAATATAGTCCTCTTATCCAGTTACAATTTTCTGCTGATTCAATTTTCTAACTAATTTTTCTGCAAATCTATCTAAATCAGCTTCTTCTCTTATTATAGTTCCGTTCATTGTTATACTAATTTGAGGAGTATTACCTTTTTTGTATTGTCTTACTTCTCTAGCTGTTAGCAACATTTCTCCTTGATGAGCATTGATTAAAGTATTATCTCTTGGAATTACTCTTTGTCCCATGGCTCGGTCTTTAATCTGTGTATAAGCTCCATAGGTAGGGTCCGTTTTCACAGAATTAGATGCATTTAATGCTTTCTGAACATCTTTTCTACCAAACGCTTGAGCTATATTTTTAAATGCTTGAGATACCCCATTGAGCGCTCCGGATAATTTTTCAGCTACCCATAGCACTGCATCTAAAGCATCTACAAAGCTACTCAAAATAGGTTCGAGTATTTTCCACGCCGCCTGTAATATAGGTCCAACAGCCCCCCAGATATTCTTCCATATATTACCCAGCTTCTGAATAATTCCTTTGATTTGATTTGCATGGTCTCCAATCCAGTTAAATATATTCTTTATAGTTGGTGAAACTGCTTCTATTACTGCTTTTGCAGCATTCCATACTGTTTCAAATACTCCTCTGAATACTTGTAACAAGTTATTAGCTTCCTCTGATTTTCTGAATTTCTCAAAAGCACTCTTTACTTTTTCTCCGAACTCTAACACCTTTGGAGTGATTTCTTGAATTACAGGCATTAATCCATTCATTAAAGCTACTTTAGCATTGTTTATCATTGTGTTTACTGGTGCTAATGTCTTTCCTAATTCAGCTTGCTTTTGTGCCACAGCATCTTGAGATTCATTGTATGCTCTTATCGCTTTTGTGTTTTCATCGTATATTTGCTTACTTTTACCGTATGATCCTATAAGAGTATCATTTATTAATTTAGCTCTTTCTTGAACTGTTTTAGTTGCTTCTAATCGATTGTTGAAACTATCTTCACTAACTCCAGCCCAGTTCAAAGCATCTGCTAAGTTTCCTGTAACCTTACTAACTTGTGCTGTTTCGTTTATAGATTCAGTAAGTCCTTCTATTGGAATACTATCGCCATACTTAGTCCAAACCGCTGTGGCTGCATCTAAAGTCTTTTGCATATCTTTTAGATTTAGTCCCATACCAGTTAGATTTGATACTGCATTTGTTGCCATCATATCATCACCAGTATATCCATACATACTTCTTCTCATCAATTGAAGATCTTTTGTATTGTAACCACCTTGAGTTGCTGCCCCAGATATTACCGCTTGATTTCTATTATATTCTTTGCTTACTTCTGTTGTATCTAGCACTGCTTTAATTCCAACAGTTACTCCTGCGGCTAATATAGCTAATTTAGTTTTAATACCGTTTAATATAGAACTTGCCTTATCCTTTACTGTCACCATGGCTTTCCATACTTTACTTGTGATACCTTTAAGTGCTCCTTGCACCTTAGATACTATAGGACTTATCTTGTCCCTAGCTTTTAACATTGCTGACCATGCTTTACTTGTGACACTTTTAAGAATTCCTTTAATTTTATTGACTACAGGACTAACTTTATCTTTTACAGCTAACATTATTTTTGTATTCATTATCTTATCAATTAATTTCTTTGCCTTTTGCAAGGCCGGAGATGCTTTATCTTTTACGGCTAATAGAATTGGTTTAACTGTATTGATTATTTTTTGTAGTTTACTTAATTCTTTGGACACTGGCTCGGTTGCTTTCTTTGTATTATCTAGTGCCTTTTGGACATCTTTTAAGGGTTTACTTATCTCGTCTCTAAGTTTAATGATTGCCTCTAAGGTTTTATTATCTGACATATTCTCACCTCCTTTCTATGGAGTTTTTTCATTATTCTTGGCTACCTTCATCAAATGAATTGAATTTTGTTATTCCGTTCTCTATGTAATCCGCATTAACACTATAGTCTCTATTATTGATGAATGCATTTACATCGTTCAAGCAACTATCAACTAATAGGTATGGTTTCTGTTCTTCTTTTCTTTTGGTAGCTATTTGGCTTACTATATGTGCGTTATCTTGATACTTAGCTTCTACTAAGCTCATAATGTCTTTTCTATTCCAGTTGTCATTCACAAATTGTTTCATTAATTCCGTATTATTTTCCATATTATCTAGGAAAGCTAATTTTAATAGACTGTTATTTGTTTGAGTTGCTTCCAGTTTTGGATCTTCTACTTTATATGCATATTTATTTTGTAGATCTGTTTTATAGCCTTGTAATTTGGATTGTACTTCTGTCAATTTCTCAGTTTTATATTTTAAAAATTCTTCTTGCATTTTCTTCTTATAATCAGTTTTGAATTCTTCTTTGTACCTCTTATCCTTGGATATACGATTTATTTCTTTTTGAAATTCCTTTTGCTTTTCAGCTATATCATTATATACATCTTCCATTTCTAATTTAGAGTACAGCTCTTGTCTTGTCACCGCCTCTGGAATATCTTTATTTAATACGTATACGCCGTATTTCTTGAAATTCTCTTGCATTTGTTTCAAGTCTTCTGTAGCTTTTCTCATTTTTTCAGCTGTTATATCATCATATTCACTCATTCTTCTACCCCCCTTTATAACTTAACGATTTTTTCCATTTTATATGGCATTGTCTTTTGTAATTCAACACAATGATTTTCAAGTAAATGTTTAGCATAATCCTTCGTATCTATTGTGTCTACGGGATTAAGTAGTATTTCTACTGTGTCAAAGTTAGCTCTACAAGCGAATGATTCGCTAGATTTTCTTACTTCATTCACCTCATATAATGTGAAATCTATTTTCGCTGCTTTCAATGCAGATACGTTTGCTTCTGTAGCAGGAACTTCTATTCTATATTGCTTTTTTGCCATTTTATCTCCTCCATTTTCTATATATTACCTATTTTGATTTGATTTCTAAGTATATTATAGCACGAATGTAACAAAATAAGCAAAGAGTTACATTCAAAAAAGTAAAAAAAATATAGTAATTTCAATAGTTGAAGAGCTTTTCTATTAAATGAATAGTTTAAAGTTTAACAAAGAGCCTCTCTCGTATAAATTATTCACCAATAGATAATACTCATTAATGAGGTGATTAAGTTGTTAATAGCTAGATATAAAGGAGCTGGTTGTTATAGATTTTTAGATACATTGGAAAATGTAATCTATGTTGGAAGCGCTAAGAATATAGATAGAAGACTTTGTAGCCATTTCAATGGTAAGCAAGGCCATCTAGGTAAATCAGTTTATAGTCAAGTTGCCAGAGTAGAAGTATGCAAGTGTGCAGACTATCCAACTGCATTGGCTTTAGAACAATTCCTTATAAATAAATATAAACCTCGATATAATTCTAAGGACAAGGCTCATAATATCAATTCTAAGGTAGTATCTAATCCAGATGTATATGAGAATATAGAGGCATGGGAAGTATACTACAAGCTAAGAAGCTTGGATAAGGAAAAGATAGATCTTACTAAAAAGCAAGATAGAGCCCTAGTAGTAGTTGCCTATTCTATGTTTATATTATTAATTCTAAAAATGATTCTCTAAAAAAAATAATTCAGCAGAAGCTGAATATAATTAGAAATATTTGGCTATAATTCAAGTAATTTTAGTTTTCAAAGAATTTATTTCTTTTTATTTTAAGTAGATGCTACAGTGTCAAACTGTAGCTTTTTTCATGCTATCAAGTATAGCCTTGATTATTTCTTCTCTTGTAAAATCTGCTAAAGGATATTCTCCTCGCTCGTCATAGTAGTATTCCTTTAACATTTCCATAGTTGAATTTTTCAATAATGTTTCCATAATATAACCCCCTTATATTTTCAAATTAGAGAAATTTAATTTACAACTTTTTATATTTAATACTTGATGATCTGTATTAATTCTTTTATCTGTAACTACTAATATGCTAGGCATTATAGGAAATTTTTCTAAATATTTTCTCGAATAATATAAATTCTCATATTTTTTATAATTTGGCTTTTTAGTCAATTCAGCCTCAATAAAATATATTTCAACTTGTTCATTAACTCTTGTAATAATTAGTCCGTCACTTATAACCTTATTTACTCCAGTATCAATAATAAAAGGAGTTCTATATTTTAATACTTCAATCCCCTTTTGGTGCAAAATTCCTAGCAATTGACTAAATACTATTTTATGCTTCCAATTCTTAGGCTTATTTTTAACATAATAAATATTTTGACTTATAGTGTTTTCTCTATAACTTTTTATAAATCTTATATTGGTTAATTGCTTTAATCTCTTTTGACAATTCCTGATACAAGTCCCTTGAAAAAAAATTTCAGCTATTGTTTTAGTATCAGCAACTTCTACATCTTCTAAAAATTCTTTGATTTTCTTGTCTCGTTCAGTAATAACTATCATGTCATCACCCCTAAATATTTTTTAAAAAATCTAAATCTATAATTTTATTATTTTTACTTGGTTCTTCTTTTGTGTCTGTGGCTTGTTTATTTGGATTGTGAGAGGTTTTATTATCTTTACTGATTAATTTATTATCGACATACTTATTTTTGTTCTTAGGCTTAATAAATGGTTTTATTAATTCCTTAACTCTTGTATCTGTTATAAAATATCCTTGAAATTCTTCTAAGTTACATCCTCTTTTTATAATTCCATGTCCGTTTCCTCTTAGGTTTTCAGCTCCAGCACTGTCAAGGGCAACTATACTATTTTTACTATCTTCACATTTTAGGGCAATTCTATTATTGATATTTGCTTTTACAACGTTGTCTATTACATCGTTAGAAGGTCTCTGAGTAGTTAGGAATATATATAGCCCACTAGCCCTTGAGATTGCTATAAGTTGCTTCAATAGTCTCATAGCATTCTTCTTCCTATCTTCTAGTAGCATTACTATTTCCTCAATGTATAAAACTTGATACTTTAGTTTTGTGACTCCTGGCAACTTGTTATATTCAAATATATTTGTAACTTCGTATTTCATAAATAAATCATATCTCTTGTTAGTTTCTGCCAATAAATCAGCTATTAATTCTGTTATATCTTGAATTTCATATACAAATTTTTTACAATGCATTGTATTTCTAAATAAATTCAATTCAACTCTCTTTGGATCTGCTAAGTATATTTCCAGCTCACTCGGTTTATAAGTCGTTACTAGACTTGTTAAAATAGCCTTTGTTATTACACTTTTACCACTTCCAGTAGTTCCCGTAATGTAACTGTGGGGATTCTCTTTTAAATCAAGTGTAATAGGTTTATTTTTAAAAGTTTCACCTAGAGTAATGAATATACCCTCTTTAGGAGTTCTCTTTGGTAATTTAAATTCTATAAACTCTGGCAAGGTAGGGAATAATTTTTCATATTCTTCTAAAGTAAATTTATCTTTAGGATCTGGGAAAAATTTATACCAGATAAAATCAAATATTTCTTGCAATAAATTCTCATTATTTTTTTTCGTAGTCATATAATCACCTCTGATATAAAATCTATTATTTCATAATATATTATTTTGAATTGCCCCTAGTTCGGAAAGAACTTGCCTAATAGAGTAATAGGCTTGAATTGAGGGGGGTTTAAATTACAAGTCGGACAACCTGTATTAAAGAACTAAGCTATAAACTACATAGCGAACTTTTAAAGTTAATTATATATATGCACTATAGCTTGTATATGTTTCCTATTTTTTTAATAAAAAAAGAACTGGATCTCTCCAGCTCTATTTGCTATTCTATTTCTTCTGCTTCTTTTAGGATCTGTTCTAACATAACAAGTAAATTACTATTATCTTCATCAATAACAATCTCATCAATTGAACCGCCTTTAACTCTTGTGAAAATTCTTATTTCGCTTTTCTCTGCATCTACTGTTATAAATTCATCATCTGAAAAAGATGTTCCAAACTCAACTTCTACTCCTGACTTCTCAATGAAAGTGTCTCTATCACGCTCTATCACTGATGCTACTGCGTTAAATAATCTCTTTCTATCTTTTTCCCATACATCCATTGAAGCATCCCCCTTTTTAATTTATTTTATTGCCTCTAATTTATTTTCTTTTACTAATTTGCATCCTTCGTAGATTAATTCTTCATGCTTAATGCTGAAATCTTGTAGTGTACTTGCTGCTAATTCTATTGCTGCTGCAAAGTCTTTCGGATCACTAGAACTGTAATTTATAGCATCTGCTACAGCATATAGTATTGACACAACTCCTTCCAACTTATTACTTTCGTTTTCCATAGCACTAAAAATTTTAAAAACATCATTTTTCATTTGTTACTCCCCCTTTATTTTGCTTACATGAGTAACTATGTGGCATAATTAAATTGGATATATGTAACTATACCTTTTAGTTACTAGAAGCACTTTTATTATTTTTAAATAGTAAAGGTGCTTTTCTTATGTCTATTTACAATATTCGTTTAAGGCAACCTTGATTAATTCAGTTACAGTGAAGCCTCTTTTAGCTGCTTCTTTTTTTATTTCTTCTCTCTCTTCAGTTGTTACCCTTATTTGAATTATTGTATCTTTGGTTTTTGGAATGTTTAAATTCATTTTAAGCACCTCTTGTTATTACTATTTGTTATTACAATATAATAGTAGTTCAACTTAGTTAGAAAAGCAACTATTTTCTTTTACATTTTTTTTCTGTACACAGTATTTTTTACCATTTAGTCCCCATTTTTTGGATATTTGGAATAACTACACTTATTCCGAATTTTAAATTTATTTCCAATTATTGTTGTGTACAACAATTTCTAGGAACGATTGAATTTAAGACTTTATCATCGAAGGCTTTCTTCTTAGAATTATGAATGTAACAAAAGAGAGAAAAAGTTACATTAACTTTGGCTATTTTTCAACGTTCTTTTAATATTAACTATTTATTGTAACATTCTATGTAACATATCGTATCAAATATAATAAAAAAACTGAGAGGATAATTCCTCCCAGTCCTAAATCTATTTCAAATCTTCTCTAATTGCATAATATAGAATTGAATGTATATAAGAAGCTACTTCTCTTTTCTCCATCCATACTATATTTAAATTAGGATATTTAGCTTCCAAACTCATAATCATACCTTTAGCAGCCTTCGGATTAACTTTAGATCTATAATTGCCAGTTAAAAGATTAGTATAAAACTTCCCATCTTCTATTAGAAGTATAAATTTCTTATTAGCTCTCTTAGCTCTTATAAGTTCCCTAGTAAATCTATTATTGCCGTTCTCATCCTTTGTGGCGGTATCTAGCAAATTGGATGTGATTTCATCTATAGAAGCTTTTCTCTCAATTACTATATTAGGTACATATCCTTCTAAACTCTCGACTATATAATCTCCAATTGGAAGGGCTCTTCTTTCGTATTTTATATTATTTTTTTCGAAAGCTTTTATTATATGTTCAATATTTTTTTCTCTTGTATCCACAATAACCTTATATTTTATCTTATTTTGCATTGTACTAATTCTCCTTCTCTGTTTAATCAAGAAAAGCAGATTGATTCCACACTATGCTTTCGTTATCCTATATATTTTACCTCCCTTTTGAACATGAACCCACCCTAATTTTTTTCACTTATAAAGGTGTTGTTTTAGAGGTAATAATTACTACAAATTTAGCTTCAATTCTATCAAAAAATGATACTCAAAAATGATAATTCTATATATAGAAAATGAGTCATCACTTTTTATTTTTTATGAAGTACCTGTAATAGTTGGTATCACTGCATTAGAGGGGTATTGAAATTGAAAAAATAGTGTACTAAAACACCCCTATTTTTAGTACACCAAAATTATCATTTTTTTGATGATAAAATTATCATTTTAGACTAGAAATTAAGTACCCTTTTTCATCACTTTTTAGAGTGTAAATTAAGCCTATTTCATGTATAGTTTTATTAATTATTCTTCCTAGTATTTTTTCTTTTTTAGCTTTATCTTTTTCTGCTAGATATTTCTCATAATCTTCTTTTAATCTTTGTTTATCGAACTGCCATAATAATTTTTTCTTGTGAAGCTCTTTTACAAGAGATAACATATCCTTTTGAGTAACTCTTCCTTGCACTTCTTTGACTTTATCAAATTTATTCCTAATAACTCCATAACTAGAATATAGATCTGGAATTTCTTTTGGATTAATCTCATTAAATTCTAGATAAGATATTTTTTTTGCAAGTCTGTCAACTTCTGCTACTGTTTTCATTACTTGATAATACTTCATTAAAGTTTTCATATCTTCTTTTAGCACATTTATATTAAATAATTTTTCTAGTTTCAACAGCTCCTTTTCTTCTTGTAACAAGAATTTAAATTGATTATATAAAGTCTCATTAACATACTTTTTGAAGTTTTGTAGTAGTTCAAATTTATCCTCTGAATATAAATACTCTTCTAAATATCCGTTCTTATATAGTTCCATTATTGTTTTTTTTGCTTTTATAGAGTTTTCCTCTTTAACTTCTTTAGTAAGTTTTTTAGTCTCTTTTAGATCCTCTACTAATAATTGAGTATCTTCCGGAGAAATTCCTAAAAAATCAATCATATCATTTTCAATTGATTCATCACTTTGGACAGTTATACTATTAGCTTTTATACGTCCCTTCAATGACGCACATAGTAAATCTAAATTATATAAGAATTGTTTATCATAATCCTTAAAAGCTCTATTTATTAAATTTTTCTTATTTATCGTAACCATTAAAGACTCTTCATCAAAATCAAGTACACCATTTATACCAGTAATAGCGGATATATGGTTTTTAATACTTTCATTCATAATACCTATATAATCTTCTATACTTATATTCTTTTGTGTTTCCTTTAATGCTTCTATCCCCTTTATAGATCCTAGAGATATATTCATTAATTCTTCTTTTATCTCATCAAAACTTCTAATACCTTTATTTTCCTTTGGTTCTTTTAAAATTAAATATCCTATACCATTTTTAGCTCTTAATCTAGCAAATTTCTGTTCTGTACTATCTAAATTAAAATGGTTTGGATTTTTCACAACCTCCATAGGAATAATATCAGTATTTTTTATATTAGTCCCACACTCTAATACTTTTGTAGTTAATACAACATCAACATCTTCTGAAATAGTACTGTAATTAACTATATTTAAATAAGAGTCAGATTGTTTATCATCTGAAGTAATTACTTCTACGTTATAGCCTTTTCTCTTTAGTACATCTCCAGTAGTTTTTAAATCGTTCTTAGATCCACTCATAAACACTAATGATTTTTTATTATTCATCTTATTGATTTTTAAAAGAGTAAATAAAGTTTTATCTAAATCTTTAGAAGGAATAATATTTAAATTATCTAAATTATTTTTAGCTTCTTTAAAGTTAAAAGTATATTTATTATTGTAATTATAGAACTCTTTCAGTTTTCTAGATGTTGCTGTTAAATGAATAGTGTTGTAACATTTTTCAACAGATAAATCTATTAAATTAATAGCCTTTTTTCTATAAGAAATACTTTCTATAAGTTCATGTGCTTCATCAACTACTAGAGTTATATCTTTACTTCTATAAGCCTTTATAACTTCATCTATTTTTTCATATACACAGCTCATAACTGTAATATGTTGTTCTGTATTAACTCCACCTACTACAACATAAACACCATATTCTTTTCCGTTCTGTTCGTTCTGTACTCTATTTGGACACAATATTATAAATATTCTATTACTAAATTCTTTAGATAATTCTTTAAATGCTTTTATGATAGTATAAGTCTTTCCTGAACCCGTAGGTGCTTCAATTAAGTTTAATCCTTCTTGGTTCAAAATAAATTTAATATCTTCATATCTTTCATCTAAAGTATTTTCTATAGTGATTATATTTTCAGTATCTTTTTTTATTTTTGTAAGATTTATTAATCTTTTATATTCTTCTTTTGGAAATCTATAATCATGTCTTTTAATTTTCTTTATTTCTTCATCTATTTGAAAAATTTTTATCATGTCTATGTTTTTATTTTTCAATAATTCTTCTTGAAAACTAAGAAGCTCATCAATTTTATATTTTTTTATATCTTGTAAAAAAGGATTATATTTTTTCTTATTACTTTCAAAGTTAGTATTGAAACTTGTATTACTTTTAGGTACTATTAATCCTTTTTCGTCAGCTAATAGCTTAACTGCTTGATAGAATTCGATACATTCCTTTTCTTGCACTAAGTTAATTACATCCCCAGTTTTGCCGCAGCTAAAACAATGATATATATATGTACCGTCAGTATTCTCTTTTATACTAAGTGCATCACTAGAATTACAATGCACACAACTATATTGTTTTCTCTTTTTTTCTATTGAACCGTATTGAAATAATTTAGTTAGTAATAATTGTTTATCTGATTTTATTAATTTTTTTGTATTCTCCATTGATTTTTTCCTCCTTTGGTCATTTAGAAGGAAAGATTGAATTGATTTTTTTAGAATTGTATTTCTTTATTGCACTATTTATCTTGCTTATTTTTAAGTGTCTTTTTAGCTTCTTCTAATTTTTTCTTTTGATAGTAAGCTTTGGCATATTGCTTTTTATAGTCTGCATTTTTTCTATACCATGCTTTTGACGTCTGACGAATATACTCTTTGTATTCAGCCATTGTAGTTATATCTGAAAAATTAATTTTATTTTCTATGTTCTCCATGAAATATCACTCCTTCAATTTATTAAATTGAACTTTTCATAATCTATTTTTATTCTATATAGTAGTTGTATAAAATATATATTTTGTGATATAATAGATATAGACAAAAGAGATCGTAAAAAGTTCTCTAGTATAGTGTGAAATTAAAGAAATACAATTAAAAATCAATTGGACAAGGGAAGTTGTTTGGCGCAGCTTCCTTTTTTCTTTCCTTAAATAATATTATACCATATTGTTTATAAAAAATATAACATGTTGCATTAAATATTTTCTAACCCCATTTTCACACCTAAAAAAATCAAAAAAATTATAAAAAAATACTAAAAAATTTCATATTTATGATAAAAAATTCATATTTGTATTAGTTTTATTTTCTAAAAAGTTCTTAATAAATTAAGTGATTTCTTTAAATTCCTTTGAAATTAAAGTAAACAATAAAAAAGCCTACTGTAAAGTAGACTAATTTAAATTATTTTCTTGTTTATATCTATCTACAAGTACATAAAAACTGCTTCTTGGTATGTCATATAGCTTGCATATCTGTTTCACATTTAATTCTTTTTCCGTATATTGCTTATAAATCTTGGTCCATTCCTTTGGATATTTCATAGAAGGTCGACCGGTAACTCTACCAGTTTTGCTTGATTTCTTTTTACCGGTTTTCTTGTCTATAGGCATAGCATCTATACCCTCTCTTTGTCTTTGTAGTATATAACTTCTTTCAAGTTCTGAGACTGCTCCAAATATAGTTAACATAAATTTACCTGTAGGCGTTGTTGTGTCTATAGCTTCCTTTTGTGATATGAATTCAACTTTCTTTTCTTGTAATAATTCTATTAATTCTAGTAGATCCTTTGTATTTCTTGCAAATCTAGAAATAGATTCTACTACAACTGTATCGCCTTTTCTTACAAATTCCAACATAGCTTTCAATTGAGGTCTATTCGTATTTTTACCACTTACTTTTTCAATATAAACTTTATCCACTCCTAGTTGCTCCATTAAAATTTCTTGTCTAGCAGTATTCTGCTCTTTTGTTGATACTCTTACATATCCCACTTTCATTATTTTCACATCCCTAAATTATTCTATATAGAATATTATATGGTATATGTCTAGAAAAGTCTATTAAAATTTATGGACACTTTTCGCCATAATTGAGAACAGAAAAACGTTGAAATTTGAATATTATCTATTATTTTAAAAAGGTGTGTCTAAATAATTGAAAATATATACCTTTATGGATATAGTGTGATATAATATATATAGAAAATATATTTG
>OIGD01002760.1_pt1 | contig 12983 bp, 9 predicted proteins | sample 1582211 | NCBI WGS metagenome assembly OIGD01 (sample SAMN04414078, study PRJEB24778) | human gut metagenome | material: faecal | host: Homo sapiens
TGACGATTTCGTGATTTTTGGTTGCCATAATGTTCAACTCCTTCATGTTTTGTTATAAACAAAACCGCCCTTTCGTTTGGAAAAGGCGGAGGAGTTGGAAACTGTGAAAACGCAGTATGCTTATTCGTCCGCAAAAGCGGCTTATCTCGCATCATCCTCCCTTGCAGGAGGTTATAATGTTTTCAAGGAGTTTCCACACTCCGCCGCCGGTCTAACCGTTTCCGTCGGCAGGAATGATTATAAAGGCTAAAAGCTATTTTGCAACGCCTTTTTTGCAGATGTCATTCCCCGGCTTTCTTCCCTCTTGTCATTTCCGGGTATTCTCCCTCTTGTCATTCCCGGGCACTTTTTCTTTTCTCTGTCATTCCCCGGCTTGACCGGGGAATCTATGGATGTCCGGGTCAAGCCCGAACATGACAGAAAGAGAGAGGCAATGACAGAAAGAGAGAGAAGCAATGACAGAAAAAGGGAAAGGCAATGACGGAGAGGAAGATGAGTTCTGCGATGACAGAAAGAGGGAGAGACAATGACAGAGGAGAAACAAGACCGCGGACGACAACAAACGAATGAACGGTGTATTGTTCAGCGGTCAAGGACAGTTGCAGACATGCGGACAGACTGCGGCGCCATTTTTCTTTTTTCCCGGGCGGCCAAAATCATCAGCGGCGACTTCAGGAGTTTTATCGGAACATCGCGCTGAATTTTTCTGAGCATCAGGCGCGCCTTGGTTTCCAGCTCCCGGCTGTCATGTTCGGCCGGCGTATACTGAATATAGGTCGGCGACGTATTGAGCGCATTTATCCAATCCTTTTCGCGCACCGGTTCGGCAAACAGAACCGGATCAAATACCAGTCTTTCGCGTTTGGCGCTGTTTTGATAGACCGGCAGGTCCAGACACATGGCAACATGGTGTTCGCGCCACATCAGATAATCGACCCCGGCGGCATTGTCTCCGGGGATACGGGCGACAATCATCGACGGCAGTTTTTCCCTGGCCGAAACGCTGCGCAGCGCTGCCGGCGCATTCTGTTTCATTTCGCGGAACAAATCCTCGCTTATTTCCGACTTACAGCACCATATGTTCAGCGGTTCGACGCCGAAATCGCGGCGGACGCGCGCAGACAGCAAATGAGCAAAAGCGCTGCAAGCCTCGTTACGGTACTGATATTCGCCGTCCGGAAACAATTCCCGCTTCAGTTTCTGGAACAGAGCATTGTAGTTTTCCGTTTTTTGGTAATCAAGTTTAAGAGTTTCGGGCATCGTCGCGTCCTTTGCTGAAATTTTCGGAAAAGCGCGCATTGCGGCGAAGTTTCATCGCTTCCATAAACAATGCCGAATTACGCGGCTGAAAATGTGTTGAATTGCAGTCGACCCGGCTGACAAACATTTTGGCATGACGGCTCAAATCCATGGCCGGATCCTTGTCCAGCCAATAGCCACTGCCGCCGTAGACCGAAGTATCTTTTCCGGCTTCTGCGCCGAACCGACAGCCGGAAACGCTGAAATATGCCGCGCCGCCGGCGCTCAAAACCTTCTTCCAGTCTTTTTCGAGCACGGGCGCATTGAAAATTATCGGATCGAAGACCAGACGCTCGGTCTTTTTGCTGTCTTTATAAACCGGCAGGTCGAGCGCCAGCGCGACATGGTAGCCTTCCCATTCGCGTTTGCCTGTACCCAGCCCGTTGTCGGTTGCAAACTGCGCCTCAAGCCTTTTGCCGGCCTGCGGCAGGCTCCAGACTTTAAGCGGCATCATTCCCCCTGCTTTTGCCTTTTCGGCCAGCAGATGCGCAAAGGCAAAACAGCAGCCGTTGCGATAGGCATATTCCTCGCGCGGAAAAAGTTCCTGTTTCCATTGGTTAAACTGCCGGGCATAGCCGATAATTTTTTCATAATCGAGTTCGCTCATCATTCCCGCTCCAAAGCAGCAACCACCGCACGGTCATAACGTGAAGCGCCGCGGTTTTCCTGCCGTTTGCGCAGGACTTTCAGACGGTCGGCGACATATTTGTTTTCGTCTTCGCGAACCGGACGGCTCAGTTCTTCAATCCAGGCAACGGCTGCGTCACGGCCGCGGTTAAGCACCTCGCCGCTCAGCGAATTAACAACTTTCAACGGATATCCCCGCCGTTCGACTTCGCGGACAATGTTGCCGGCCTCACGTACAGTTTCCGGCGCCAGACGCATTTTGGCATAAGGATGCGGAACATGCAGCCCGTTTTGCGGACGTTTGCCAGCCAGCGCTTCGTCAAACTCTTCCCTGCCGCGTTCGTAACGGGTGGCAATGTTCAGCTCCAACAGTCGCCGGGGCATGACCGGAACAACAAAATCCACCGCATAGCCCTGCTCTTTGGCATCTTCGGCAATGTCTATCATCTCTTCCGAGGGCAGGCCGTCGACAATCACATTATATCTCTGATTCCGGCAGAAATCCAAAGCCACCCAGAAAGCCTCCTCGGCAAACTTCTCAACCAGACTTTCCCTTTCGCCGTCTTGATTGGTTATCTGCGCGGCATCGTAGCAATCCGGCTCTTTGGAGTTAAGCCGTACCGGCGCCAGCTGATTGAGCTTGAACAAATTAGGATGGTAAGCCAGCATGTCGTCCTTGCCGAGGCGGACAAAGTTTTCGCCGGAAGCCATAGCCTGCGAGGTTTTTCCGGAACCAGGAAACCCCATGATTATGCGCATTTGCGGCCGGCCTTCCGTTTTGGCATTGGGTTTGGCGGCCATGATGTCCTTGAGTATGCGCGTGAAAATCTTTGTCTTTCTGGCTTCGGACAAATAAGAGAGACGGAAAATTTCTTTTTCTTGCTCGTTCATTACGAATCGCCTGCGGTAATTAAATATAAGAATATGTTAGCCCAATTTTAGACAAAAATAAAGAGCTATTTGGCCAATGTTTAAAGTTCGCGGATGTCGGGCATTTTATACGGCGTATCCAGAGAGGAGACTATGGCTTTTTCGTAACGGGAAGATGGTGCCGAAGTCAAACGCTTTTCCAAATTTCGCTGCCGCACTTTCAGGCTGACCCGCTCTTGAGGCGTTAAGTCACGTCCGAATTCGGCAAAATAGGCTTCGTCGGCTTTACGGGCGTCGCCGCTGCGGTACAGCGTCTGTCCGGACAGGGCATTATGCACGGTCAGAGCCAGTCCCTGCGCTTCGACGTTTTTCAAATCCCGGCGGAAAGCTACCAGTTCGGCCGCCGATTTGCGCAGTTCGGCCATCGGGTGCTGCACCTGCCGGTTTTTATCCAGCACAACCTTGCCCAGCGCCGCACGGTTAATCAGGTCGCGGCGGTCAAGGTAACGCTCGACGACGTTGCAGTCCAAAATCCGTTTCGGCGCAACCAGAACGGTAACATCGGCCTGATAGCCCTGCGCTTGGGTTTCCTTAACGAAGTCTATCATCTCTTCATTCAGCAGACCGTCGATAATGATGCCGTAGCCGTCTTTTTTCAGGCGGTCGGTCACTTCAAAAAAAGCTTCTTCGACAAAGTCGTACAGATACATGTTGTCCGAATAGCAGGAACCGTGGCGGTCGTTAAGCCGAACCGGCTGCATTTGATGAAGTTCGTACATATGGGGATGATACTGATAAAAATCGTCGACGCTGACGTTGACCAGCGAATCGTCTTCCGCCATCATCCGGCGCGCGACCGAAGACTTTCCCGAGCCGGGCAGACCGGTCAGCAGTTTCAGGCGGCGGGCGGCAGGATTTTTTGTTTTGCCTGCGGTCAAATCCTTATATATCCGGTCGAATATCCGTTCTTTTTCTTCTTCGTCCAGTTTGGTCAGTTCGATAATCTTCTTATAATCAACATTGCTCATATTTACGAATCGCCGCAGTTGTTAAAATCATGAAATGATCATAAAACAATTTTAGACAAAAAGAAAGTTTTTTCAGCGGGAGGAAAACTTATATTCCGGCGCGGCAAAAGGACACAGGCAGCAGTCAAGCGCATTGCGAAGCTGTCGGCGTTCGACAGGGTCGGCTACTTTTTCGACCCGGGGCAGCAAAAGCTCTCGCCGACGGCGGAGTTCGGCTGTTTCGAAGGCGGTCAGCGGACGTGAAAATTCCTTCAGAAACCCGGCAGACGCTCTGTTTCCGCCAAGGTTCCTTCCGTCGGCCGGATTGACAATCTGCAGCTCAAAGCCGAGTTTTTGCAGACTGTCAACATAAGAGGCGTAGTATTCGACCATTTTTTTCGAACGTTCCAAGGCAAAGGAAAAATGGCGGTCGCCTCCGGTTCGGACGGCAATAAAACGCGTCAGCATATTCATGTCCATTATTCGTTTGGGCACGGCCGCGACAACTATCCGCGTGCGGTAACCCGACTTCTCAAGATATTTGTACATCTGCGGCAGCATTTGTCCGCCCAAGCCGTCAACGGCGACGGAATAAGGCATTTCTTTCAGACGTTCTATCGCATAACCCATGACATCACCGCCAAACTCCATAAAGGCACGATCGGAAAAAGGGTCGTCATGGCGGTTAAAGCGCGGCGGCCGAACGATATCGGCAAAATGCGGACTGCGCTGAAAAATCTCGTCAATCGACAGGACTGCCAGAGAAACGTCTTTCCGTCCCAACCCCTCAATCAGACGGGATTTTCCGGAACCCGGCATGCCATAGCTGAAAACCGCACGGCGTTCTGCCGCCGGCATTTTTCCGGACGTTTTTTCGGCAACGATTTCCCCCGCAAGGCGGTCGGCTTCTTCCGGTCCCCAATCGTACCAATAAGGCATTGCGCCGTTTTCGAACATATTTTCTTCCTTCAAACCAAGATTTATATACTATACCACATTTTAGACAAAAATAAAGAAAATTTTTCTTGCCAAAGGCAGCTATTTTTGATAATAACCTTTTCGTTAAAACGTATTTATTTTAAACTTGTTATATTTATGGAAAGATATGTATTTTTATTTAAGAGACAGCAGTATGAATATCTGACAAAGTCTGTCGCCCTGGCCTCAGGCGCATTGCTGTTGACTTCCGTCGCAACCGCCGTCGGCCTCCTGTTCGCCAAAGACGCAATCGAGGCTTCGGTTTTCAGCGGAACATTTGCCTGGCTTTTGTTTTTTGTTCCGGCACTGACTGTTCGTTACCGTCATTTCATCTGCGGCAGAATTCCGTTTCGGCTTTTTTTGCCGTTGACGGCGCTGACGGTTTCGCTGCCGATGGTCTGGATTGTCGCCAAGGCCGGGCTGCCCCTGACGCTGCTGGCTCTTGCCTCTGCCGCCGCGTTGTTTTTTTATACGCTCCGGCGCGGCATGCAGGTCAACCGAACGCGCAGCATTATCAGTCTGTTTTATCTGATGTTCGTCTGCGTCGGCGTGTGCTCGCTGCTTGAAGCGACGGCGGCCATATTCAGCGGCGGCGGACCGTCGATGTATGCAACCTTTGTCGTGGCGGCCGTTATTTTCGGCAAAATCAACGTTCACGACGTGTTTCGGTTCCGAACAAGGCTTCCGGAAGGAACCGCTCTGGAAGAAAAGGAAATTGACAAAGTCGTCGAAGAAACGGCCTTAAGCCTGTATTTAAACTTTATCGGCATGATTTTTGTCGCCGATTTTATGAAATTCGTTGTCAAACTGCTGGCTGAAACTCCCAAAAAACGCGTTTCCTAACCGGAAACGCGTTTTTTTTTGTTTGTCAGGCGGCCTAAAAACCGGAAATGCGTTCCAGCGCGGCTTCGATTTTGGCCTTGTTTTCCAAGGCTTCGGCCTGGCGGCGCTTTTCCTCTTCAACCACCGCGGCAGGCGCCCGTTCAACAAAACTGGCGTTGCTCAGCTTGCGGGCATAGCCTTCAAGGTTTTTGTTCAGGCCTTCCAGTTCTTTTTTGAGACGCTCCTTTTCGGCGGCAAAATCAATGACTCCCTTCAGCGGCAAAAGAATGACCGCCTTGCGGAAAACGCTCTGAACCATGTCTTTGCTGATTTCGGCACCGTCGGCAAAACATTCCAGCTTTTCCAGACGCGCCAGCGAACAGATAATCTGGTTGAATGTTTGCAGATGCGCGCAAGAGGCATTGTTTCCGTCTTTCAGATAGACCGTCAGTTTGGCGCCGGCAGGCAGATTCATCTCGGCCCGCAGCGAACGAACTGCCGTAACGAAGTCAATGACCCAGTCGATGTCGTTCAGTGCCGCGGCATCAATTGCTTCCGCCTGCGGCCAGGGATAATTTATCAGTTTGATCTCGCTCTTAACCAGATTATTCCACAGTTCGGTGGTAATAAACGGCATAAACGGATGCAGAATAATCAAAATCCGTTTCAGAACCCAGGCAAAAGAAGCGCGGGTTTCGGCTTTTTCTTCCTGATTTTCGCCATAGAGAATCGGCTTAATCATCTCGATATACCAATCGCAGAATGAACCCCAGACAAACTGATAGACCGCATTGGCCGCGTCTGAAAAACGGAAAGCGTTAAGATTGTCGGTAACCTCTTCTGAGGCCTGTTTGGCTTTGGCGATAATCCATTTGTTGACGGCGCTTTTGACTTTGCTTTCATCAAAATCCGCAGGAAGAACCGCTTCGTTCATCTCGCCGAAACGGGCGGCATTCCAGAGCTTGGTGGCAAAATTGCGGTAACCGGCAATACGGTTTTCGCTCATGTTAATATCGCGCCCCTGCGTTTCCATCGCCGCCATAAAGAAGCGCAGCGCGTCAGCACCGTATTTTTCGATGGTTTCCATCGGATCGACGGTGTTTCCCTTGGATTTGGACATCTTCCGGCCCTGCTCGTCGCGCACCAGACCGTGGATATAGCATTTGCGGAACGGAACTTTTTTCATCATGTACATGCTCATCATCATCATTCTGGCAACCCAGAAGAAAATGATATCAAAGCCGGTTACCAGAACCGAAGTCGGATAGAAAGTATCCAAATATTCGGTTTTGTCCGGCCAACCCAGCGTCGAGAAAGCCCACAGACCGGACGAGAACCAGGTATCAAGGACATCGGTTTCACGCGTCAGTTCAACATGTCTGCCATAATGTCTGTCGGCGGCAGCCTGCGCTTCTTCGACATTTTCTTCGCAGAAAATTTCGCCGTCCGGACCGTACCAAATCGGCATCTGGTGCCCCCACCAAAGCTGGCGTGAAATGCACCAGGGCTGAATATTCTGCATCCATTCAAAATAAGTTTTCTCATAAGATTTCGGCACAAATTCCATATCGCCGTTCTCTACAGCCTCTATGGCTTTGACGGCCAGCTTCGGCGCATCGACAAACCACTGGTCGGTAAGCATCGGTTCAATAACGACGTTTGAACGGTCGCCGTAAGGAATAACCATCGGGTGATCTTCAATTTTTTCCATCAGGCCAAGTTCTTCCAGCTTTTCAATCGTCTTTTGACGCGCGGTCTGGGTATCCATGCCCGGGAACGGCGTATTTTCGTTGAGGGTGGCGTCCGGATTCAAAATGTTTATCAGCGGCAGGTTGTGGCGTTTGCCGACCTCAAAGTCATTGAAGTCATGCGCCGGCGTAATTTTAACCGCGCCGGTACCTTTTTCGGGATCGGCATGCTCGTCGCCGACAATCGGAATCGGACGGTTGACAATCGGCAGAATCGCATTTTTGCCGATTAAGTGCTTCAGCTTCTCATTTTCTTTGGAAACGGCAACCGCCGTATCGCCGAACATGGTTTCCGGACGAGTGGTCGCAATATGGATAAACTGTCCCTCTTCGCCTTCAATCGGATATTTGTAATAATACATTTTGCCGACGGTTTCCTTCTGGACAACCTCCAAGTCGGAAACGGCGGTCATAAACTTGGAATCCCAGTTAACCAGTTTCTTGGCCTTGTAAATCAATCCGTCCTTATACAGGTTTACGAAAATTTTGCGGACGGCGCGGCTCAAACCCTCATCCATGGTAAAACGCTCGCGGCTCCAGTCGCAGGAAGCCCCCAGGCGGCGCAACTGCCTGCAAATGGTGCCGCCGCTCTGTTCTTTCCATTTCCAGACGGTTTCAACAAATTTTTCGCGGCCAAGGTCATGGCGGGTAATGCCTTCTTTGGCCAGATTGCGCTCAACAACCATCTGGGTTGCGATACCGGCGTGATCCATGCCGGGCTGCCAGAGAACCTTTTTGCCGAGCATACGGTTATAGCGAATCAGAATATCCTGCAGCGTGTCGTCCAGCGCGTGTCCCATATGCAAAACGCCGGTAACGTTCGGCGGCGGAATGACAACGGCAAAAGCCTCCTTGTTCTTGCTCATGTCGGGCTTGAAATCGCCGCTGTTTTCCCAGTCGGCATAAATCTTTTCTTCAAAGTCTTTCGGGTTGTAGTTTTTCTCTAACATTTTTATTCCTTCAGTGTCTTAATTTTTCGGAAACTCCCCGGAGCCTGCATTCGCCTGCTCCGAAAACCTCGCTTCCGTGCCGGTTCTTTCCGGCAAAATTTATAAAAACCGCAAAAAGCCCTCAAGGTTCGACTTGGGGGCAATAAACATTTACAGGCCGGTCCGGGACTTTCCCTTAAGAACTGACCTTTGCCATCACTCGTTCAATTTCCTTTCTGACCGCCGCTTCGACAATTTCCGGCAGATGGGCGCTCAGCCATTCCCGGGTCTGACGGGTAATCTCCGCCGAGGCAGCCGCCGAGAAATCAAAATCCTGCGCCAGATTTTTTTCGACAATGCCGGTTACAACGTCGCGGACAATCGCTTCAATCGTCAGCGAACCGTCGCCGAGTTCTATTTCAGACATGGTCTGTGCGGTCAGCCGCTCCTTAAGATTTTCCCGTTCGGCGGGGTTTTCTTTCTGTTTTTGCTGCTCGGCAAACATCTTGGCAAAATTGCTGATGATACCGGCCGAGACGTCAATCGGATCTTCCGGCTGGCTTTTTTCCGCCGGCGCCGTTTCGGAAACCGTTTCTTCCGACGCAGGCTCAGGTTCTGGCGCCGGGACTTCGGCTGCCGGAGCAACCTCTTCGAAGGCGGCATCAATAACTTCGGGTTCCTTAACCGCTTCGGCTACGGCATTGTCATAAACATTGTCGGTCGGTTCGACCAGTTCTTCTTCCTGAGCGGCCGCCGCAGGTTCATCGGCATTTGCATTGAGAATCGCGTTAAGCGTATCGTCATCAACCAGACTATCCAATGAAACATCATCAGCCGCGGGCGTAAAATTTTCCTGATGCGAAGCATCGTCCTCCGCCGAAAAAATGGGTTCGGCATCAATATCTACGGCCGGTTCGTCAAAATTCAAATCGGGAAGTTCGCTGTCCTCAACAATTTCAGTGTCTTCTGCCGCGGCAATTTCGGACAAGCTGACGGGCTCTTCGTCAACGGCCGCAGAATGCCCGGCTTCAATGTCGTCCAGAACCGGTTCGGCAGGCAGGCTGTCGAACTCGCGTTCAAAATCAAGGTCTAAAGGGTCGGCACCTTCCTCAGCCTTTGTCTCCGGCTGCGCTTCGACGGTCGAAATGTTCGGCTCGACAATCATTGAGGGCGAGAGGGTCAGAACGTCATCGACGGTTTCGGCAGGCGCCGGCCGGGAAACCTCGGGAGCGGGCTGCGGCGCTGCGGCCTGAGGAGCAGGCTCTTCTTTCTGGGCAGCCTTGTGCTGTTCGGCGTTGTCTTCCATCAAAATATCTTTGATGGAAGACAGAATGTCCTCCATCGACAACTCTTCTTTATCCTCTGTATCCTCTGCCATTTTTCAATTCCTAAATAATTTGCAACAAACTATCTGTTAAGTTATCAAATTTCTTCCGATTAATCAACGGATAATGACAACCATTTATCCCTGGTTTCCTTATAGAACTTTTTGGGATTGTAAAGGTCTACATTCAGGCGCAGATCTTCGGCGGTCAGCTTGCCCATGGAGAGCAGCAGCTGCATGGCGGCAACATAATAGTCGCGGCGCGCCTTAACTTCGTTGACGTTTGAATTCAGCAGTTCCTGATACGCGTCCAAAACATCCAAAATGGTACGGTTGCCGAGCGCTTCTTCTTTCTGAACGCCGTCGAGGGCAATTTCGTTGGCCTTGACCTGATCCTTAATTGACTTAATCTGCGCCTTGTTGGATGTCATCAGTTCCCAGGCGCTGGTCACGTCGGAAACAGCCTGGCGTTCCGCTTCCAAAACCAGCTCCTGCGCCTGCCATTTCTGATATTTGCTCTGGCGGATTTTGGCGCGGGTTTCGCCGGCCGTATAAAGCGGAATGTTCATATTGACGCCCCACTGGACCTCGTCGACCTTGGTATCACGGTTATATGCGCCGTAAGCGGAACCGCTGCTGTCGCTTTTGCTGGTGGTTGCCGAACCGTCCAGGGTTACCGACGGCAGCAAGGCGCCGGTATTGGCGGCAACGTCATAAACTCTGGAATTCAGCAGCTCGCGGGCATAGCGGATGGGATAGTTGTTGGCCTTGGTATATTCCAAAGCTTCCTGAAAGCTGGCGGGGATAAAATCGCCGAGGTTTTCAGGTTCGGACAAATCTTTCGGCGCTTCGCCGATAACCCGGGTATAAACAGCCTTCGACGCCTGCAGGTTTCCCTCGGAAGCGATGCGGTCGGCCTTGGCCTGCGAATAGCGCGCCTGCGCCTGCGAAACGTCGGTACGGGTAACTTCGCCGACATTGAAACGCTCAACCGTTTCATCCAGACGTTTTTTCAAAAGCTTTTCGTTGTTTTTCTGGAGGTTGACAATCGCCTCGTCTCTGACTACATCCAAATAGGCTGTTGATGAATCGAGAAAAACGCCCTGCTCCGTATTATACAGATTGTTTTGTTCGGCGCGGACCATGCTGTCGGCAGACTTCACCGAATTGACGGTCGTAAAGCCGCTGAACACCGGCTGGCTGATTTTGGCGCCGGCCGAAAGCGTGGCGCCGCCGGTCTGTGACGGAACATTGTTGTTATGAACGTCAGAGTCAGAGTAGCCGCCGGTCAGATAAATGTTGGGGCGGAAGCCGGACTTGGCAATCGCGACGTTTTCGTCTACCGAACGCAGATACGCACGCTGCGCCTGAAGCGTCGGGTTGGTGTCGTAAGCCGTGCTCAATGCCTCAAAAATCGTTTCGGCCTTTGCACCGCCGGTCGTTAAAGCCGTGGCAAGCAACAAAGCCGACAGAAATGTTTTTTTCATCAAATTCACCTCTAAATTCAGACTTATTTATTCCGGAGTATATTACAAATTATTCTTATTTTGCAATGACAAATCTTAAAAAACTAATAACCGCAATGTATTTTAGCAAAGGAATGTTATATATTATTAACCATATTTCAAACAATTTGTCGTAGGGTCGGGATAAAACGGTATGTTATAAAGGCTTAAAGCTCAACAAGGGGGAAAAACTTTGAGTAAGAAAGAATCTGCAATCATCAACGAAATTGACAAGGCCAGGCTCAAACTGTCAATTGAGCACTACATCAAATACTTTATCGGCAAACGCACCAGCGAAATCAACAAGGACGAGGCACTGAACGCCATTGCGCTGGCCGTGCGCGAATTTGCCATGGACAAGATGTATGAAACGATGGCGCGCTACAACAAGGTCAATTCCAAAAGAATTTATTATCTCTCAATCGAGTATCTCATCGGCCGCTCGCTGGAAAACAACCTGCACAACCTCGGCCTGTTCAACATTTTGAAAAGCATCAAAATCGACGGCATGCCGGACATCTCCCTGCAGGAAATTTTTGACGCCGAATATGACCCGGCGCTGGGCAACGGCGGACTGGGACGTCTGGCAGCCTGCTATCTGGACTCAATGGCGTCGCTCGGCATCCCGGGTTTCGGCTACGGCATCAACTATCAGTTCGGCCTGTTTAAGCAGAAATTTGAAAACGGCTATCAGATTGAGCAGGCCGACAGCTGGCTCGGCGAAGACTCTCCGTGGCAGTTTTCCCGGCCGGACCGCACGGTCGAAATTCCGATTTACGGCGAAGTCGAAAACTTCAAGACCGCAACCGGACAGGACAGCTTCATCTGGATGAACACCCAGAAGTTCTACGGCGTACCGTACGATTTTCCGATTGTCGGCTATGACGGCAAATCGGTCAACTATCTGCGGCTGTTCTCGGCCAAAACCGACGATGAGCTGGATATTAATATTTTTAATGAAGGCGGCTATATCGAAGCGGTGCGTGACAAAATCGAAACCGAAACAGTTTCCAAAGTTTTGTACCCGTCCGATGCGGTTGAATCCGGCAAGGAGCTGCGCCTGAAACAACAGTATTTCTTCGTTTCCTGCGCCATTCAGGATATTATCCGCCGCTTTATGGAGAAAAGCAACGATTTCAGCGAAATGCCGAATCAGGTTTGCATTCAGCTGAACGATACCCACCCCTCGCTGGCCATTCCGGAAATGATGCGCCTGCTGATGGACGTTCACGGTCAGGATTGGGATGCCGCCTGGGACATCACGACAAAAATCTTTGCCTACACCAACCACACCCTGCTGCCGGAAGCTCTGGAAACATGGCCGTCCCGCATTTTGGGCAAACTGCTGCCGCGGCATTTGCAGATTATTTATGAAATCAACCGCCGCTTTATTAATTTTGACAAGAGCAAATTCGGCGATGATGCCGGCAAATTGTCGAAAGTAACGATTGTTTCGGGCGACGGCGACAATCAGATTATCCGTATGGCCAATTTGTCAATCGTCGGGTCTTTCTCGGTCAACGGCGTGGCCAAGCTGCATTCCGAACTGCTGAAAAAATCACTGGTTCCGGAATTCTATGAACTGTGGCCGGAAAAATTCACCAACGTGACCAACGGCATTACGCCGCGGCGTTGGCTGCTGGCCAATACGGCGTTGTCTGACCTTATCTCGTCTAAAATCGGCGACGACTGGATTACCAATCTCGATTTGCTGGAAGGAATTGCCGATTTTGCCGATGACAAAAACTTCATCAAAAAATTCAATGAAGTCAAACAAACCAACAAAGTCCGTCTGGCTCAGAAAATTTTTGAAACCAACGGCATTATCGTTGACCCGAACAGCATGTTCATCGTTCATGCCAAACGCATTCATG
>OIGD01002762.1_pt1 | contig 12977 bp, 10 predicted proteins | sample 1582211 | NCBI WGS metagenome assembly OIGD01 (sample SAMN04414078, study PRJEB24778) | human gut metagenome | material: faecal | host: Homo sapiens
TTAATAATTCAAGTGATAATATAAATATGGCTAGAGCTGCCAAAGATATAGTTTCTGATATAAAAAGTACTTATGAAGGAAAATTTGAATGGAGCGATAATAAAACTTACAATTTAAAGGTTGATATGGATATTAAAGTTGCAACTTCTATGAAAGATGTCGAAAACTCTGATCATTTATTTGTATTAGCAGATAGCGATAGTAAAGGAGCGCGTGGAGCAACAAGTATGTTAGGTGGAAAGGTTATGACTTTGGCTTCAAGCGATTTTGCTAATAATAATTGGTTGTCGAATAATTTGTCTTATAATAAAACTTTTACAGCTACTCATGAGTTTGGGCATGCAATTGGATTATCACATTCGCAGAATCCATTTAATATAATGAAGCAGGGAGGAGTTGTTCACAACAGCAATAGCAACCAAAGAGTTATCATGTTGCAGCAACAAAATAATCTAAATAAAGGTAGCAATTATTTAGAATATATGGGTAGAAAAATACCTTATCCATATATTCATTATAATAATCTTGTTGTCGATATATATAATTTAGGTCTTAAATGGCGATAATGTAGATGAAATTATGAAAGGGAAAAAAAAATAATAACGATAGGAATAATATTATGTGTGTGTTGTGTGTGTGTTACATCCAGAACTGCGTTAATATTTGTAGGTAACTCTTATGAAAATAGCAAAGAAATTAATGTTACTATTTCGGTGGATGATAAGGTATTATATAAATCGGCCGACCAATTGCCTACTTACCACTTGGCGAATATCGTTGACGACCATTTGATGGAGGTTACCCATGTGATCCGTGGTGAGGAGTGGTTGCCGAGCGCGCCGCTTCACGTATTATTATATCGTTTCTTCGGTTGGGAAGATACGATGCCTAGTTTCGCCCATCTGTCGTTGCTGTTGAAACCGGAAGGTAACGGTAAGTTGAGCAAGCGTGACGGCGATCGTCTGGGCTTCCCTGTATTCCCCTTGGAATGGCACGATCCGAAGACGGGTGATGTCTCATCGGGCTATCGTGAGAGTGGCTACTTCCCCGAGGCTGTCGTAAACTTCCTCGCTTTGCTGGGCTGGAACCCGGGTAATGACCAAGAGGTGATGAGCATGGATGATTTGATCCGTTTGTTCGACCTGTCTCGTTGCAGCAAGAGCGGCGCTAAGTTTGATTATGAGAAAGGCAGATGGTTTAACCACCACTATTTGCTGGAGAAGAGTAATACGGAGATCGCTGACCTATTCTTGCCGATCGTGGAAAGCCACGGTATCCAGACTACCCATGCTTATGTAGAGAAAGTAGTCGGCATGATGAAAGGCCGTGTCAATTTCGTGAGTGAGTTATGGGATCTTTGCTCTTTCTTCTTTATCGCCCCGACGGAGTACGATGAGAAGACTCGCAAGAAACGCTGGAAGGAAGATTCGGCTGTTCAATTGGGGGAGTTTATCGAGCAACTGCGTGCCCGTGAGCCGTTCGACGTAGAAGGTACCGAGAACGAGTGCAAGGCTTGGATCGAGAGCAAGGGATATCATTTGGGGAATATCATGAACGCCGCCCGTCTGGCCTTGGTTGGCGAGGGCAAGGGCCCCGGCATCTTTGATATTACCGAGGCTTTAGGTAAAGAGGAGTCTATCCGCCGTATCCAACGGGCTATCGAGATATTAAAATAATCATGTACAGTTTAGCAATACATCTCTACGCTTTTGTAGTCGCTTTGATCTCGCCTTTCCATAAAAAGGCGAGACTGATGCGATTCGGGCAATGGAAAACAAATTCCATACTTCGTGAGAAGATCGACCGGAACGCTAAATACATCTGGTTCCATGCCTCCTCGCTGGGCGAGTTCGAGCAAGGGCGTCCTATGATCGAGAAGATCAAGGCGGAACATCCGGAGTATAAGGTGCTGCTGACTTTCTTTTCTCCATCTGGCTATGAGGTACGGAAGAATTACAAGGGAGCGGACGTGATCTGCTACCTTCCTTTTGATACGCCTTTCCGGGTGAAGAAGTTCCTGAATCTAGCGAATCCGGCGATCGCCATATTTATCAAGTACGAGTTTTGGGGGAACTATTTGCGTGAGTTGCGGAAGCGGGGAATACCGGTTTATATCATTTCCGCTATATTTCGCCCCGACCAGCTATTTTTCCAATGGTTCGGAAAGCCGTACCGGAAGATGCTATCTTATTTTAATCATCTTTTTGTTCAGGACGAGCGTTCGATGAAACTCTTGAACGAGTTCGGCATCACGAATGTGACGGTGACCGGCGATACCCGTTTTGATCGGGTGTTGGATGTCCGGAAGCAAGCTCGTGAGCTTCCGTTTATCGAACGTTTCTTGGAAAGCAAGGAAGGTAAGAGGCCGATCGTGATGGTGGCCGGCAGTTCATGGCCTCAAGACGAGGCGATCTTTATCCCTTATTTCCATGAGCATCCGGAGATGAAGTTGATTATCGCCCCGCATGAGATTCACCGGGAACATCTCCTTTCTATCGAGGCGATGCTAAAACGTCCGTCCGTCCGTCTATCGGAGGCGCATGAGGATGATCTGGCCGATAAGGATTGCTTGATCATCGACAGTTTCGGACTCTTATCTTCCATTTATCGCTATGGACAGATCGCTTATATCGGTGGTGGTTTCGGAGCGGGTATCCACAACACGTTGGAAGCCGCCGTTTATGGGATGCCGGTCTTATTCGGCCCGAGATACCATAAGTTTAAGGAGGCGAAGGATCTGATCGCCGTAGGTGGTGGTTTCTCCATCACAGACGATTCCTCTTTCCGAACGAAGATGGACGAGTTATTGACCGACCCGACAGCCTTGGAAACCTCCGGGCAAGCTGCCGGTGATTTTGTGAAAAACAGTGTAGGAGCGACGGATCAAATCTTGCGACAAATCCATATCCGTTAATAGATAAAGCCGGGTTTGCTATTCGAGTGATTGTATGCCCAGACTCTTTTGATATAGCAATGGAATACGGATGAGATAGATGTACGGATTGGTAATTGAACAATTCGCGTTGTCTATCTCATCCGTGTTTTATTTTAATCCTCTTCAGCGAACATCGGGTCCCAAGCGGGAAGGCGAGTCGGTGTTTGTTTCAAGATCTCTTTTACTTGATCCGTGATGTACTTCTTGTTGACTACCAGACGGAACATATACTCATTAAACCATTGGTCTGTCATGATGAGGTGGCCGGCGTTCGCTCCGGGGCCCCAACTATTCTCAACCATCCATTTCTTCGGCTTTCCATTCGCGTCGAGATCAACAGCCATCAAGGTCATGGCGTGTGAGGAACCGCTGGCGAATGTCTGGATACGTTGTTTCTTATCCATGCCGAAAGTCGTACCCATCAGTGAACCGTAATCGTAGAAGTTTACATCCAGAATGCCTCTGTCACGATCGAAGAACTTGCCCACGTCGCAAGAGAAATACATCATGGTACTGTCCTTGATGGAAGCGATAGCCATTTGTTTGATATCCTCGATCGGAAGGTTTACGTAAGTCCAGTTCTTGCCATCGTAAGCGTGGCGGTCGTAATCGATCTCATACAACTTATAATAATCGCGGCTCGGATCGTTCATCAACATGACATAGTTGTTTTTCAAATCGTCCCCGATATATTCTTGGAAGAAGGACTGAGGCGTATATTCCTTCGTCTCTACCGGATTCCCTTTAGCGTCTTTGCGAGTCCACGTGAATTTCGTAGGCGGCTCTCCCAAGTTCAATACGAGCATACGGTAAATCGTACCTAGCATCTCTGTTTTCTTTTTCTCCAGATCCGCTACGGTCGTGCCTTTGGTCGTAGACAGGTCACGAAGTTGCAAGCCGTATTCTTTCAGCTTTAATCCGATCAGGTTGCTCATGCGTCCGGTACTGTTGCTACTGTTGGTCTCTACCATGACCTCGGCGGGAACCACGCCATACTTGGTCAAGATATCGGAGACACCCGTGAACTGCCCTCCGTCTCCGATCGGGTTCTTGAACAGCCATTCCACCATCTTGTCGTCCATCGGTTTCAGACGAGTATCGATGATGCCCTGTAAGAAAAGGTTCGCTTTCTCCAATTGATCCCAGAAGAAAGAATAATTCTGGGAGAATTGAAAGTCTCCCATGTCATATTTGGCGATGGCCTGCGCACGGAACACGTTCAATCCCGTGAAAAGCCAGCAACGGCCCGAGGAACGTTGGTTGGAGATCCCTTTGCTCTCTACCTTATTGGAGAAGTAAGTATCCAAATTGTTCTTGCTCTCCCCATTAACGGCAAGCTTGTTGATGTCGTTATTGGTGATCGCATTACGGATCGCCTTATCGGTCGGCGTTCCTTGATAAGACTGTTTGATTTGCTGCAACATCGTGGGTGAGATGCCTCCACCGCTTTGTTGTCCGTGAGCCGATAGCGTGATGCCTAAAGCCAAGGCCGCTATCCATAAATTCTTTTGCTTCATGATATTTTAGTTGATTAATAAATTGTGTTATTTCTTTTTAGGCCATACCAGACCGTCTTGCCGGATATTCCATACCGTACCGTCTGGTGCGGGTAGCGATATCTCATACATGGAAGGTGTCGTATGTATTTCCAGTTGATTGGCGATCTCTTGCGGGCATAGCTCGTTTGCTTTCAAGTCGTTGATGTTATCGGCATAATGTCCGAAGGTTGCGGCGAACTCATTCTGACGGTAATATAAATTACGCAAGATCCATTTCGTCTCTTCCGAAGGATGTTTTACGAAAGGAGTCTCACCTTCTCCCGCAATCTTATCCGATATTTGAACATAACCCCAGTATTCGGGCATATGGATATTGATTACCCCGGTAGGCGCCCATACCCAGTTGTACTCGCGAATCTTATCCTCTCCTTGGATAGGGACTTTCACGTATTTACCGTCTTTCACGTCCGTTGTCCATTCCACACGAGAGAAGTTCACACGGATCTGCTCGCCGATTTCCGGCTTTTCTTTACCTCTGTCCATTTGGAATACGGAAGTCCAAGGAATGAATACCTCTACGCTCCATGATTTATCCGTGTCTTTCGGGTTATTCAGCGTACCGTCCACATAAACAGCGGATTTCATTCCGGCAAACTCCCAGTTATTCAATACTTGCGGATTATCCCGATAGGGGCGGGTTAAGAACAAGTCCCATTCCGTACCCAAGGCGTTCACCTCGTACTCCAGATAATTATGGGTGTCGTTCGTAGGATTCAGGAAGATCTCGAAGTCGTTGTCATGGAAGATCACGGCGTCGTGTTCCGTGATGGTCGCCCATACGTGCGGCTCCTCCATAAGGACGGCGAAGTACATTCCGTTATCATCGTAAGTCATCTTGGCCCGGGTCTGGAAGTGAGGGGCCGGGCGTTTGTCGCCTTCGATATCTACGAAGTCGTTGGTCCAAGGTATCGCGTCCCATTCCCCGGGAGAAAGCTTTCCGTCGATCTTGATAGGAGCGGGGGCCTTGTAGCAAACATACGTCGGCGGATTGAACGGTGGTTGCGGCATATACGTGATGTCCGGCTTTTGCGTACTGGGTTTCTGTGCGCAAGAAAGCAATAGGAGTGCCACCAATGGCGCTGTCGTTAAAATCGTTTTTCTCATGTGCGTTTATTTTTAGATCGTTTGATAAATAGATTCTTATTGAAGTAAGTCCATCGCCGCGTCCAACCATGTATTTATATCGTCCGGATAATGTTGGTCGGCGGTATAAGTATCGCTGCGTTTGTGCCCGAGTCTTACGATCACGGCGTTCTTTTCCGGGAGCGTGAAGACGTATTGCCCCAAGATTCCTCTCATATAAGGGATCTTCATCCCTTTGTAATCGAGAATCCAGTATTGGAATCCGTAACAATGGTTGGGTTTGCCGAGATCCTTATAGACAAGACGGGTATCGGGGCTTGTCGCTTCCGCCAAATAAGCGGGAGAGATCAATTGCCGGTCATCCCATTGGCCGTTGTTGAGTAATAATTGTCCGAAGCGGGCGAAATCACGGGCGTTACTGTTGAAACAGCAATAGGCTTTTTCCATGCCGTCCTTCCGGTCGAGGCTCCAAAGGGCGCTTTCCTCGGCGTGCATCGGAGTCCATAGTTTGCGGGATACATAATCGCTGAGTTTCTCCCCGGTAGCCTTCTCCACGATAAAGCCCAGCAGTTGTGTCACGCCGCTTTGGTAGATAAAGTTTACGCCGGGCTCGTCGATCTCTTTCATCCCGAAGGCAATTTCCTGTAGGTCATCGCCATAATACAACTGGGTGGTAGGAGAGAAAGGAGAGCTGTAAGCCTCGTCGAAATCCACGCCGGCGCTCATGGTCAGCAAATGGCGAAGCGTTAGGGCCTTTCCGTCGTATCCCTTGAATTCCGGGAAAAAGTCGCTTACCGGTTGATCGACATCCCGGATAAATCCATCGTCGATAGCGCAGCCGATCGCTAACGAGACGATGCTTTTCGCCATCGAGAAGGAATTGCTATGCGATTCCGGGGAATAATCTTCCCAATATTGCTCGAATAGCAGTCGATTGTCTTGGATGATTACATAGGCAACCGTACCCAGTTCCTCAAACCGGGGAAGATAACGCTCTGGAATACTTTTCGTATTGTAAGCTTCCGATAGTTCCCAAGGGCGGGGCGAACCTGCTTTTACGACCCGGTTCTCGAAAATCGGATATTGATTGATCTTGGGTAACAAATGGATAAGGGCCCTACGTAGATAATAATTGGAGGGTAACGCCAGATATCCGCCTATTCCCAGCATAAAAATAAACACTATCCATCCCACTCTTCGGGACAAATAGTGTTTATTGGCTGGAACCCTATTATTTGAATCATTTTTCATGTAACCCTTTGGTTGTTACTTTACAGATACAAATATATGGTTTATAATTCAAATAATCAAATACATGCTATTATTCTTTATACCAAGAAGAATACATATGATAGTTCTTGGCTATCTTTTGGTTGATCTCCTTCGCTTGCTCGGGATCTACCTTCTTGACGAACTTAGCGGGAACTCCGGCGTAGATGCTGCCCGGCTCGACGATCGTCTTGCTTAATACTACGGAACCTGCGGCGATGATCGCTCCCTCGCCTACTACGGCGTGATCCAATACCACGGAGCCCATTCCGATCAAGGCGCCATTGCAAATCTTCGCCCCGTGGATCGTTACGTTATGGCCGATGGATACATCATCGCCGATCTCGATCGTCGATTTCTCATATAAGGTGTGAAGGACGGAACCATCCTGTACGTTTACGCCGTTGCCGATGCGAATCGAGTTCACGTCGCCGCGAAGCACGGTGCCAAACCAGATACTGCAACCTTCACCGATCTCTACGTCACCTATAATCGTGGCGTTGTCTGCTAAAAAAGTGTCTTTACCGATCTTCGGGGTAAAGCCACGAACGGATTTAATTAATGCCATTTTTAGTTGTTTAAATTTCTGTTGTTTTCTCTTTCAGCCAAGCTTTCTCCTCCTCGTTCAAGAACGGGCTGATCTTGTCGTAGACCATTTGGTGGTACTTGTTCAGCCAAGCGTGCTCACGGACAGAGAGCATGGGGATGATAATCAAGCTCGTGTCGATGAAACAAAGCGTCAGCGTATCGAATCCTAGGAATTTCCCGAATTCCGTTTCGCTGTCCTCACGTACCAAGATCATGTTCTCCGTACGGATACCGTATTCGCCGGTACGATACATGGCCGGCTCGTCGCTGATCACCATTCCGGGCTTCAAGGTCACCGGGTTCTCCTCCATGCGGATGCTTTGGGGGCCTTCGTGTACGTTTAGGCAATGGCCGATACCGTGACCGGTTCCGTGCAAGTAATTAATGCCGGAATCCCATAGCGCCTTACGGGCAAGGATATCGATCTGAGAGCCTCGTGTTCCAGCGGGAAACTTGCTTTTCGCCAAGCTGATCGTACCTTTCAATACACGGGTGAAATCCTTTTTCATCTGCTCCGTCGGCTCTCCAAGGGCGATCGTGCGGGTGATATCCGTCGTACCGTCCAGATATTGCGCACCGGAATCGATCAAAAGTAATCCTTCCGGTTTCAAGGTCGCATCCGTCTCCGTCGTAGCGGAGTAATGAACGATCGCTCCATGCTCGGCGTAGCCGCAGATCGTGCCGAAGCTATCCATGATGTATTGCGGTTGTTCCGCACGTAAGGCGGTCAGCTTCTCGGCGGCGCTGATCTCTGTAACTTGGGCTCCTTCCGCCATTTGTTTCTCCAGCCAGATATAGAATTTTGTCAAGGCGACACCATCTTTTACCACGGCGTTTTGGAAGCCCTTGATCTCGGTCTCGTTCTTGATGCTCTTCAAGTGGTTGGCGGGGGAGATCCCTTCCACGATCGTACAGCTTCCCGGGATCGCGTCGTATAAGGAGACGTTCGTCTTGTTCATATCCACGAATACCCGGCTGTTTTCCGGTAGGCGGGATAGATACCTCTGGATCATGGAGTATTCGGCCAGCGTAACCCCTTCTTTCTTCAAATGCTCGGTGATCTCGGCAGTCAGCTTCTCTGGCTTGATGAAAAGCACGCTCTCATCCTCCGATACGAAGGCGTAGCTGACTACGACCGGGTTATAGGTCACGTCCGTACCCCGGATATTGAATGTCCACGCGATCTCGTCCAAGGCGGCGAGGATCAAGCAATCGGCGCCCTCGCTCCGCAACTGGTTATTGATTAGGTCTAGTTTCTCGTGCACGGAGGCTCCGCTTAATGCTTCCGGCATCTCGAATATCGGGTTTCCGGGAACGGCGGGACGGTCCTTCCAGATACCCTCGATCAGGTCGGCCGAGGTATCCAGCTTGATTTCTTTACGGTTTAGTTTATTTGCCAAGGCACTCGCTTCGGCGGCGCTATAGGTTTGCCCGTCCAGCCCTACGGCCTGTCCGGCGTGTAACTCATGCAAGAGGAATTCCGTGATAGACGGTGTCTCCGGAAGCGCCAACTTATAGAGTTCGATACCAGAACCTTCCAGTTGGCTGGCCGCTTGCAGGAAATACCGGGAATCAGTCCATAAGCCCGCCTTGTCCGCGGTGACCACGATCGTTCCCGCCGAGCCGGTGAAGCCGGATATCCATTCTCTCGATTTCCAGCGATCGGCCGGATACTCGCTTAGATGCGGGTCGGAACTGGGTATGATGTAAGCGTCAACCTTCTGTTGCCTCATAGCCTCCCGTAGGGCGGCGATACGTTCAGGAATGTTTGTTTTCATCGCATTTTATTTTAGTCAACATTAATACTCGCAAAGTTAATGAATTATTTTGGATTTGTCTCGCCGGAGGCTGGCTCTTCTACCTTATAATATAGATGCGAGGTGCCTAGCTTTTCCCATCGCAGTTTCCCTTCCTCTACCATCCTTCGCAGGTCGAGGGAAGCCTTGCTTCTGGAGCATCCGCAGAGCGACATATATTTCTTCTGGTGAATAAAAAGGTTCGTCTCCAGATAACGGAATACCTCTTGCTCGCATTCCTTGGCGGAGGGATACGCGGGATCGCTAATCGTGTACTCGTCACGAAACACCGGCATGGTCTTCAGCCGGTCTCTTAGTTCCTTGGACGATCTGAACTTCACGTCCTTGAAATGGATGGATTCCGCCCGGATCTCATTCTTTTCCATCACGGGCCGGCTTTTCAGTGAGACGCTGAAAGTACCGATCCCCTCTAGCTCCACGTTATAACCGAACATGAGGAAGTCCACCATCATGTCTTGGAAAAGCTGCAAGATCCCTTTCATATCCGCGGGAGAGAAAGAAGACCGGGACTTCGCTCTGCTGATGAACTCATCCGTATGTATCGTCCCGCAAGAGACCAAACGAGGATGTAGGGGTAATGACTTCCCGGATTCCTCTGGATTCGGGTTGGGATTTCTGACTAACTTGTAATTTGCTGACATCTGTGCTGTGTTTAAATGGTTATAGATCTTTTGTCCGATTTTTCTAGATCGCTTACTCGTTTTTATAGGCGAGCTTAGCGGTTTCTTCAAGAAGAATTCATCTTTCAACAGCCGTTGCATGATCATGCACCAACTGTTGGACGATCATCTACCATCTGTTGGATGATTGTCCAACAGATGGTAGATGATGAATACTTCAGCTTCAAAGGTACAATATATAAAAGAGAAAAGGGTAAGGATTCCGGATAAAAGAGCTAAAGGTTATGATAAACGTGTATGGGCTCACAGCCTTGTGGTCCACAACCTTGTGAACCGATCCCTTTAAATCAAGTTAAAGATAAGGCACCCAATAGATATCAAGGAATAATTTGCTAACTTTGTAGAAACAAATAAGAAGTGCCATGAGGAATCTGCTTTATATTTTTGTCTTTGCGGCTCTGCTTCTCGGCTTGAGCGCATGTTCTTCTTATTATTATTCGATGTTGAACTCGAATGACCCCGTTGGGGAGAAGAATGAGAGAGGTGATTTTGTGCAGGAAAACGATACGGTACGTATCTCTTATCGTTTCTGGGGAGAGAACGCCCCGGTTACTATTACCATTTATAATAAATTGGATGAACCCTTGTATGTGGATTGGGGGCGGTCGGCGCTGATTATCGATGACGTGGCTACCACCTACGATCCGAAAGTGGCCTCGGTGAGAGGCGAGAGCTCTAGCGTGGCATCCGGTAGCTCCTTTCATTGGAGCGATAGGAGCAGCAGCGGGTGGAGCTACTCGGAAGGTTCCTTCTCCGGTGATGTGAGTTTGCCGAAGGGCGTTGAGTTTATCCCGCCGCATTCCAAATTAGTCAATACGCCTTTGCAATTAGCCAACTTCCCGTTTAACGAGATCCCGAAAGAAGAGTATGTAAAGGAACAAATGACAACGAAAGCAAACACAACCGTAAATATCCGAGTGAAGGATTTTACAGAAGAAGATTCTCCGCTGAGATTCCGTAGCTACCTGACGTTGTTCGCCGGAGGGACTAATGGGAAGCCCTTGAAGCATTCCTCTTTTGAGCGGAACTTCTATCTGGCGAAATTGATCAAGGTCGGCGACGTGGCTCCCCAGTATTTCGATGAGGGACAGCAGCAATCCGGCGATTTCTTTTACGTGAAAGAGACTCATGGGGCTACGGCAGGCCTTGTCGTAGGAGCGATAGCGGTTACCGCCGCAGGGGTGGCGATAGAAGCTACGCTGGGTCCCGTGAACTATTAATATATTCATATCGAATGATACAAACTCTATCTGATTTAAAGACCGTGCGTTTCAACGAGCAAGCGGACGGTGTGATCATTTTGGACCAAACTCTGCTGCCGGGTAAGGAAGCGTATCTGACCCTTACCACTGCCGAGGAGATATGGGACGCTATCTATAAATTAAAGGTACGTGGAGCACCTGCTATCGGGGTAGCGGCCGCTTATGGTATCTATGTCTGCGCCCGTCGGATCGATACGGCGGAGAAATCCGTTTTCGTGAATGAGTTTCGGAAGATCAAGGAGTATCTGGCCGGTTCCCGTCCGACAGCGGTGAATCTGGTGGCGGCGCTGAACCGGATGGAGCGGGTATTGGTCGCTCATCCAACCTTGTCTGTCCCGGAATGGAAAGAGCTATTATATAAGGAAGCGATCGCGATCCGGGAGGAAGACGCCGCCGCTTGCCGGCAGATCGGCGAGAACTGTCTGGAGCTACTCCGTCCCGGGATGGGAATCCTTACGCATTGCAACGCCGGACATCTGGCGGTCTCGGAGTATGGCACCGCCTTGGCGCCGATTTATCTGGGGCAGGAGAGAGGTTATGGTTTCAAGGTCTTCGCCGACGAGACCCGTCCTTTGTTGCAAGGCGCCCGGCTCACGGCCTATGAGCTAAGCAGGGCCGGCGTGGACGTGACGCTGATTTGCGATAATATGGCCTCTATCGTCATGCGGAAAGGCTGGGTGCATGCCGTGGTCGTAGGTTGCGACCGTGTAGCCGCCAATGGCGACGTGGCGAATAAGATCGGCACGTCCGGAGTGGCTATCTTGGCCCGGCATTACAAGATCCCCTTCTATGTATTAGGCCCGACATCCACCATCGATGGCTCGTGCCCGGACGGCGATTCCATTGTAATAGAGGAACGTAACCCCGATGAGGTCACCGAGATGTGGTATTCAAGGCGTATGGCCCCGAAAGACGTAAAAGTCTACAACCCCGCCTTCGACATTACTCCCCACGAGCTAATCACGGCTATAATTACGGAGAAAGGCATCTTTTATAAAAATAATCGCTGAAAGTTTTGCTAATCCCGAAACAATCAGTAATTTTGCCGCTCAATTTGAGGATATAAATAATTAAACAATATAACAATTTAAATTATGATCGTAGTTCCATTAAAAGAAGGCGAAAACATCGAGAAGGCGCTTAAGAAATTCAAGAGAAAGTTCGAGAAAACAGGTGTAGTCAAGGAATTGAGAGGCCGTCAGGCTTTCGAGAAACCGTCTGTTACGAAGAGAAAGCAGACTATGCGTGCTATCTACGTACAGCATTTGCAACAAGTAGAAGAATAATTATAGCTTCCGGGCTTGTTTTATTGAATTCTTATTCCTATTTTCGTTGCATGAATGTTGATGCAACGAGAATATGCTGATCGATGACTTTCTAAACTATCTCCGGTATGAGCGGAACTATTCCAATTATACGATTGGTGCCTATTCGAAAGATTTGGACCAATTTCAGAGGTATGTAAGAGAGCATCGAGAAGGTGTATTCGACCCCGGGGAAATCGACTCGGATTTCGTGAGAAGCTGGATCGTCTGTTTGATGGACGAGAAGTTTTCCCCCGTATCGGTAAACCGGAAATTAAGTTCTTTGAAATCTTTTTTTAAGTTTCTCATGAAGCGGGGGATTGTCTCCGCGAATCCGTTGAGATTGGTGAGCGGTCCGAAAACGAAGAAACCTTTACCTTGTTTTATTAAGGATAGCGAGTTGGAGGCGTTGTTGGACGGGGACGGATTTGATGAGGATTTTGAAGGTGTGAGGAATCGGTTGGTCATTGAGATGCTATA
>OIGD01002764.1_pt1 | contig 12971 bp, 18 predicted proteins | sample 1582211 | NCBI WGS metagenome assembly OIGD01 (sample SAMN04414078, study PRJEB24778) | human gut metagenome | material: faecal | host: Homo sapiens
TGATTTTAATGATAGTACTTCACCTTTGTACTTTATTTCAGAAGTTACATGGGCAGACTCTCCATTAACTTTAAGTGCTACAAAAGAATTATTTACAGATGCTATAAACAGAACTGAAAAGAGTATCGAATCTACGAAACAATGTTTAACTATTGCAAATAAAGAAATTTTGGAGCTTAAAAACAAAAGAGAAGAAGAACTTCAAGACTTATCTCTTTATCCAAAAAAAGGTATATTGTCTACTTTAGGAAGAATAGCAAAAGGTACAATTACAGGAATTAAAAATTTCTTTTATGGAAACAAGCATCCTTTTAAGGGAGTATATAAAAAGCCCCCTATGCCTAAAGCTCCATCAAGATCATCTGTAGTCGATACAAATAATAATTTCTTAGATGCATATAAAACTGAAATTGGACAAGATGTAATCGAGCAAATACTACAAAACCATAAAAAGCAAGTTGAAGAACAAAGACAATCTGGTTCAAGACAAAATAATTCGCAAGACGGGCGAACATTATAATATTACAAGTAAATACAAAAAGAAGTAGGTTAACCTACTTCTTTTTGTATTTGCTCTTTTAATTTATTAAGCCCTCTGTCAGCTAATATCGTATATTTTTCCTTTTTATCTTTTATTCTTTTTTCTAAGCCTGGAACTATTCCAAAATTAGCATTCATTGGTTGAAATTTTTCATTTGGAGTAGAAATATAATTTGCTAAAGCTCCGGTCATAGTTTCGATAGGTAAAATAAATTCTTTTTTTCCGTTAAATTCATTTGCAGCATTTATACCTGCCATAAGACCAGAAGAAATTGATTCTACATATCCCTCAACACCTGTAATTTGACCAGCAAAATATAAATTTTTTATATTCTTCATTTTATATGTATTAGTTAATAAGTGACTTGAATCTATAAAAGTATTTCTGTGCATTACACCATATTTTACAAACTCAGCATTTTCCAATCCAGGTATCATAGAAAATACTCGTTTTTGTTCCCCATATTTTAAATTGGTTTGAAATCCAACTAAGTTAAATATATTTCCTTCTGTATCATCTTGCCTTAATTGAACCAACGCATATGGTCTTTTTCCTGTTCTTGGATCAGTAAAACCAACTGGCTTTAATGGGCCAAATCTTAATGTATCTTCTCCTCTTTTTGCCATAATTTCTATTGGCATACATCCTTCAAATATCTCTCTTTTTTCAAAATGATGAAGTTCTACTACTTCTGCATCTATTAAATTCTTATAAAAGTTCTCATATTCTTCTTTATTCATAGGTAGATTTATATAATTTTGCTTTTCTTTTGTATTTTTTAGTCTTTCTTTCCATGCTTCTATTTCTTCGTCTTTTTCTCTTTCCTGCTCATATCTGTCTCCCCAAAAAGCAATATCAAAATTAATACTATCTTTTGTAACAATTGGAGCTGCAGCATCATAAAAGTATAATTTATCTTGTGCAGTTATCTTAGAAATATTATTAGCTAATTCATCAGCTGTTAATGGCCCTGTCGCAACAATCGTAATTGCATCTTCCATTAATTTTTCTAAATCTACTATTTCCTCATTTATTACTTCTATATTTGGATTGCTTTTAATAGCTTCTGTAACTTTCTTGGCAAATATTTCCCTATCAACCGCTAATGCCTGACCTGCTGGAACAGCGGTGTTATCTGCTATTCTTATAAGCAATGAATCCATAGCCCTTAATTCTTCTTTTAGCAATCCACAAGCATTTGTATGTAGATTTGATTTAAAAGAATTACTGCACACAATTTCTGCTAAATTTTGGTTTGCATGTGCTGGTGAATATTTATTTGGCTTCATTTCATATAACTTAACTTTAATTCCTCTTTTAGCAATTTGATATGCAGCTTCTGTTCCTGCTAATCCTCCACCTATTACATTTATAAAATCTTTCATCATTTTCCTTTCCAAACACAATATGTGTAAGACAAAAGCTTACACATATTAGTTTTATTCTTTCTTCTAAACTAGCAATTAAACCATCTTGATTCTTTCCAAACAAATAAACATCATCATACAAAGTACATGCTGTATTATTATCAACTATAATATAAGCAATACCATCTGATAATTCACTTTCACTTCGTTCTTCTGCATCTTGTTCTTTAGTTAGTTTATCAAGTGATTTTAAAGTATATCTACCTGCTGGGATATTAACATCACTAGTTCGTAAAACTACTGCCACTATATCCAATTCCAACTCATTCACCTCTCTATCGTATATAAAATATAGATTTCTTGCTTCTTTTTCACTTAACTTTAAATAGTCATATTTTGATATTTTTGAGATAGACTTAAAAACTGACACTTTATCAGTATCAGTTTTTAAATACAATTCTAATTCTCCATTTTTGTTATTGCCATAATATTTAAAATCAATATTATACATATCATAAATATCAAGTAATTCATTTAATGAATATTCTTTGTTCTTATCTATCATTATTTTTCCATTTCATCAGAAGTTTCTTTTTCTTCCTTTGGATTTGAAAGTGAATAAGCTAAATGCTTATAAGTTGTTACTATTGGATTAAAAGCCTTAATAGGTTCTTCCTCAGTACCATAATTTTTAATAGTATTATAACCATTTAAATATATTAACGAACCTTGTTTACTAATATTGCATATTTTCTCGGCATTTTTATCCCATAAAGTAAAGTCTAGAAAATCTACTATCTTTTCGCCTTCTGTATTCTCTGCTTGTTTTCCCCATATTACTACTGGTATAAAATCTGCTCCTTTCTCACCAGTTTTGCTATTATAATTATCAACTGCTAAAGTTAATGTTGTTACTGCTGTTCCATTTCCTGGAGTATATTTAAGCTCTGGATCTTTTGTAAGTCTCCCTATTACTGTAAATTTATTTTCGCTATTCATAATTTCCCCCTTTTAATATTTTATTTCTTTTTTCTTTTATCTCTTGAAAGTAAAACTAACACAATACCTAATCCACATAATGAAACTGGTATTAATATTTTGTAATCATTAGCAAATGTATTTGGTACATCAATGACAATTTTTTCATTTGATAAAGTATCTTTTACTATATCTCCATTGTTTAAAATCTCAAATTCATGAATCTCATCATTTAATATGTATCCTTCTGGTGCCTCCTTTTCAACAAACTTATATTTTTTACCGCTTTCCAAACCTTTTACATAAAGTTTTCCTGATTTATCAGTTCTTCCACTATAAATTAAAATATCATCTTCTGTATAGATTTCAATTAAAGCACCTTCAACAGGTTCACCAGTAGATAAATCAACTTTAGATAATTCAAAATCCCCTTTTGCTAAATAATTTTTTTGATTTATTATTAGTTTAATTGTATCAGTATATTGATCTTTGTATTTTATTTCAAAACAATATGGTTTACTATTTAATACATGGTTTCCAACTGTCTTGGTTTCAATTAAACAATACTTACCTAAATATAGATTAGTCAATTTAAAATATCTATCTTTTGTAACAAAAGATTTTATTAATTGTTTATCTTTGTAAATTAATGTACCATCTCCAGCATAAATATCACCATCAGCAATTAAGTCATAATGTACTCCATCTAGTTCTATTTCTTCATACCTAAATGTTCCATTTTCTATAACTAGCTTTTCACCAACCTTTTTAATTTCAACTTCTCCCTTAACCTCTTTGTTTTCAAATTGAACTTCTAACATAAGTCCAAATTCATCATCTTGAATAAATTTACTGTTTTCATCAATACTGAATTTTAGTGGTACACTATTCCAAACATATCCAGGAATACTTTGCTCTTCCAATTCTTCTATTTGATAATTTCCATATCCTAAAACATAAGGAGTTATAAACATACCATTTTTTGTTTCAAAAACACAGATTTTTTCTTGACCTGGATATGTAACGTTTTGACACACATATTCTCCTGTATCAAGATTTTTAATTCTAAATTTAATTCCATCTCTAACTAATATTTTTCGTGATTCACTATCAACTTTTATTAGTTTTAATTTTGCCTTAATTTCAGCATTAGAAATTATTTTAGTTATATCTTCATCTGAATCATTATTAATCACAATTTCAAAGTCCTTAACTTTTTCAAAACCTGATGTTGAAGATACTTGTTTAAATATCCATTTACCATAAGGTAACTTAACAGATACAAAGCCCTTTTCATCAGTTTTAATTGTTTTATAATACTCTCCAGTTGACTTCAAATATATTTCAAACGAAACATTAGGTTCACCCTTTAATATTGTCGTAGAACCATCTGCAAATACTTTATAAATATTTACTGTTTTTTCTATAACGTCCTCATAAACATCCATCTCTATATCAAGATTATCTCTATCAATTTTAAATCTATATTCTGTTTTATCAAGTAAATATCCTTCACTTGCTGTTTTTTCTCGTAATATATATATTTTATTTGGTGATAAAATTTTATCTGTTTTAGCACCAAAAGAATCATCTATAATTAAATCTGTTATAAAATTATAGTTTTCATCAAGCAATTCATAAACAGCATTTTTAAATGTTGCATCTCCTTGTGGTTTGCTTAATTTAGTATCTAAATCCTTTTTATTAATTTTTAATGAACCACCAACAACATTTAGTTTAACTCTTACCAAGACTGGATCATCAACTCCAAACATTCCCATCTTTTGCGAAGTAGCATCTTTACCAACAAAAATAATGGTAGGATCTTGTGTATATGTTTTTTTCTTTAGCACAACAGTAATATTTCCAACAACATTCGGTGTAACTGATAAAGTATTTCCATTAATAGATACACTAGCATCTGAACTTTTTACTACATCAAAATTTGATAATATACTTTTTGTATCAGTAAAAGTTGTTGTTTCTCCTATTACTGCATCTTTAGTATCACTATCAAATGTAGGAACCTCATAGTGTGTACTTGCTAATCTTAAAATTTCATTTCTTTCAGCATTTAAGTTTATGAAATTCCCATTTCCATATCTTTCTGTCCAAAATTCAATTATTTGCCCACCAGTAGCTTCCCAAATTAATGATTGAGCTGCTGCTCTATATCTTAAATTTTCATGTCCAGGATAATTATATCCATAATATCCATATAATTGAATTTTTCTATTAACTTCATCAGAATAAGGAGAATTAATCCAACCGATTGCTCCTTCATAATCAGAAGTTGTAATATTAACTCCTGGTTCTATACAATAAGCAGTTTTACCATCTAAATCATACAAATTCCATTGTGCAGACATATAAGGTTTTCCACCACCACGTCTTGTATAATACCAATTATCAACTGGTGTTTGAGTTAATGTAGCTGCTGATACTTCTGTATAACCAGCAAGCATAAAAAAGACACTAACAAAAAACATTAGTGCCAACTTATATTTATTTTTCAATTTTTATTTTCCCCCTTTAAAAAACACAACCTTTTCAGCTGTGCCATCATATATTTAATTATTATAAAAGAATTTCCCATCTCCATAAGTTAAAAGAACTCTATAACCTACTATTTGTCCTTTATAAGCAAAACTCTTGCAAGAAGCAGAAACCATATCATGTTCATCATCTAAATATTTTAATTGAATATTAGGTAATGCCTTTTGACATTCCTCTCTTGTAAAAAACTCACAAGTAGATTTTATTCTTTTGTATTCTTCATCTTGAGTTGGATCATCATTCTTTTTTGTATCTTCTTCTAAAACTTCAATTATAGTTGAACCTTTATCATCAATTTTATTATTAGTATCATCTGTTTTATTACCAACTTCTTGTTTACTATTAAGATCATTATTACTTTTGGTTTCATTAGAAGAATTATTATTTTTAGATTCTTCAACTTGATTCTCATTAGTTGTAACATCATTATCAATAGGTAATTCATCTTCAGAATTAATTATTTCATCTTCACTTAATGTTTCATTAGTTTTTTCTATAATTTGTGTTTTTTCTTTTTTAGATACATTATTTTCTTTATCCCTTGTTTTAAAAATAAACAATGTTGTACCACCTACTACTATAAGTACAATTAATATTACAATAGACACAAGAGGTATTATCTTCTTTCTTTTCATAAGAAATCCCTCCTTTTGTTAAAATAATTTTAACACGGATTTCAAAAAAAGTCAGCCCCTAAGACATATTTTGCAAATTAATAATTGGCACTTCTTGTAAAGGTGTTGCATAAATACCAAGTTTTTGTTGAGTTTCACAGATTCTATTATATAGTAAATTAATATATGTAACTAAACTTTGGTATCTTTGAACTGAAATATCTAAATCAGCTAGTAGTCTAAAATATTCTGATGTACCAGATAATCCAAGTTCTGTAGATCTTCTCACCACACTATCCTTCGTATCATGTGATAATGATATTTTAATTTGTTCCATTTAATCACCTCACTTTCTTAATCTTATTTAAGTTTTTTTTACGAGATCACTTTAAACTCAATAAAAAAAGTATAGTCATTTCACTATACTGATTTTAAATTTCTTTTGTGTATCCCATAGCACCAGCCATCTTCACAACACAACTATCTTTAATTTGATAAAATGAAGTTCTTGTAGCACCTGTTTGTCTCATAAACTCTGCTTGTGATTCCTTATAATACAAACATATTAAGAAATATTTAAATTCTAGTTTGCTTAAAAACTTTAGTGAAGAGGTTATTTCACTATACAATTCCCTAATTTGTTCTTCTTGTGTAATTTTCTTTGTTACATAATCTCCTACTTTATCAACTTTTCTAGGAACAAAACATTCATATCTAACTTCATAATTACAAGTTATCGTTGGTTTTTTAATGTTTGGAAAATTAAGTTGAGCTTTAATAAACCTATCAATTTCCTTTGTAACTTTTTCATAGCAATATTCAGTATCATATTTTAGTAAATCATTTTTTGATAATAAAGGATTATCAATATATATGTCATCAATCTTAAACTCTAAAACTATTGGTTCAACCATAGCTAACCCCCTATAAATCCTAAATTAAGAAAAAAGAGGGAAATTAGCCCTAAGGCATTTCTCTCTTTCAATAAAAATATTCACTAAATAAGACACTAAAAAATCACAACTTGCTTTTACTTGTGTTAGAATAAAGTAATTGTTTGTTCCCTTTCTTGATAATAATCTTTTCATTTGTTTCACCACCTAAACTTATTTCCTAATAATAAGCCGCTTTAGAAACCTCTCGCTTTTTTAATTAGGGGATTTACTCTACTACTTTTATTAGGATTTGTCAAGCATTTTTTATCATTTTTTTTTGTAATTCCACCAAAAAAAGCCCTAAAACACATTTTTTTAGAGCAAAAACAATATTAAATTAATAAAAACTTAAAGAAAGTAATATCTCTTTGGACATACTTTTTTCAAGTTTACTCTATTATACTACTTGACGTGTAGAAAGCAAGTCTTTTTCGTGTCAAATTCATGTTATTTCATGTCAAATTTGGTTTTTTTCGTGTTATTTCGTTATTTTGTCAATTCTACTATACTATTAAGCAGATCTTCTGCGTTATCAGAACTAAAAATTATTTCATGTAGTTTATCATATTCAAGTGTTGCACTATCTAATGATTTATTAGTAGAATATAACAAATCGTAAAATGTATAAAGTTTCTTTTCTTTATCATCATATATTTCTAAAATCAAAGATGTATCATAATGTTGTTCCATTATATCGTTAGGAGTATTAACCACATCTTCTATTGCTTTTGGATAAGCTAAATTAAACATCACTATATTTAATCTAACATTATCAACTTTTCTACTTTCCCTTTCTAGTATTCTATCGTTTTTATTTTCAACTGTTGGAATTATGCCATTAGAAGGTTCAACTTCATACTTTAAATTATTGTTAGACAAAAAAAGATTTAGATAAAAATTCATATAAAACTTCCTCTCTCGATTGGTCTATTATTATACACCTATTTTTTATTTTAAACAATATTTTTGAGTAAAAAAATATATGATAATATTTCACAAAAACATCATACAAGTTAACAAAATAACATTTCAAGCTTATTTTTATACATTTTACGTAAATTTTGCGACTTTTCTATATATAAATGTTATAATATATAGTCAGGAGGAAAAATATGCAAAAATTCACAGATGTAATTATGGAATTTGTGAATAAAATGGGGTATTTGAGTAGTAAAGATATTGAAGGTATTATTTTTTACGGTAGCAATCAAACTGGATTTGGCAATCAGTTTTCTGATATTGATTTGCATATTATATTTAATAATAACTTAGAAGAAGAAATAAGAGGTTCAGCACTTATAAATGGTATTAGAATTGAATACTTTGAAAAAAGATTAGAAAGCATGTATTCAAAAACCTTAAACGAGTTTAAAAATCAAGGAAATGCTGTAGTATCTATGATAGTGTATGGTGATATTATTTTAGATAAAAATGGTAAAATTAAAACATTGCAAGATTATATTAAAGCTATACATTCTTTGCCTATGCCATGTCTATCTGAAGAAGAAGCTAAAGAACAGCTGGCAATAATTAATAATTTCTTTGATGATTTAAAAAATCTAATAGAGCAAAATGACATTTATGCAAACCATGCATATCACTTAGCTTTAGAGAGAATTAAAGACTTTTACTTTTCTTATTATGGACTACCAGGAGTATCAAGAACAAAAGCACTTAAAACCATGTTAAATGATGATTATAGACACGCAATAAAGAAAGAAAACCCACCAGCAGAATTTATTGAATTATATTTAAGTTGCTTGGATGAAAATCAAACTCTTCCAAATAAGTTGATCTCATTAGAAAGATTATATAATTATTCAACTAGGGAAATAGACTTTGATAAATACAATCATAGAATTGTTCTTTCAAAAAAAAGATAAAATTAGATTAATGCTAAATAAACATTAATCTTTTTATATGTCAAAATTCTTTATTTTTATTTATCTTATATATTGTAATAAGTGCTAATATTCCCCTGATTATTGCATATATAACATAAATAACCATAAGTACGGCTAATACCACAAAAAGTATAACCTTAAATATTTCATTCACATCATTCATATTCATAATCAAACACCATATATTATTTATTTATCAACAAGTTTCATACCAAGTTTTTTCTTTTTATCTCTTATTTTTTCTTCTATCTTTTCTTTTTCTTTATTCATCTTTGAAAGTGCATCCAAATTTTCATCAGTTTGTTCATGCATCATTCTCATAATTTTATCGTAATCATAACCATCATCATTTTTTCTAAAGCAAAACATCAATAAACATATACCACCTAAAGCAGCTATAAAAAAGAATAGCATCGGAATTATTAATTTTTCTTCCATACAAATATCCTCCTTAATATTACCAAAACACTCAAGAAAAACAATTCTACCATCTTTTTAAATATCACAATTCTCATTTTTTTAACCATATCAATGTATAAAAAATAATCCATTTCATAACGAAGTGTATATTTAAAAAAATTCTCTTTCTTGCCACTTTTTTCTTTCATCAATAATTATATAAACACCATATATTATTGACAATATTACCTGTATAATTAACAAAACTACATAAAATCTTACATCATCATTTCCTCTCACACTAACCACCATTCATTAATGTTTATTAATTGAGTTTATAAAAGAAATTTTCTTTAGCAATTTACTAAAATAATATATTCCAATACTTTCAAGAATAGATAGTGTTAAAATCATTCCAAATATAAAAGGCATACCACTAGTAGGTAATACAAAATTCAATGGAATGTTATTTGCATTACAATAACTAATACTTACAGTATAATTAAATTTTAATAAAAAAAGAATACTAAGCAATAAAAACATATAAAAAGTTATTTTTGTTGGCAAATAACAACTATCTTTTTGTTTATATTTCATTTTTTTACCTCCTAACCAAATTTTTTACTGCAATTATATTATAACACAAATATCGTTATTTTGCATAAAAACCTGATATTTAAATTTAAAATGGGAAAATTATATTTAGGTGATAGTATGCTTAGTGAAAGATTATTAGATATTAGGGATGAAGCTGAATTGAATCAAGAAGATATGGCAGAAATTTTAAAGGTAAGTCAATCAAATTATTCTAGGTGGGAAAATGGAAAAGAATTAATTCCATTAAGTAAATTAAATATATTATGTAATCATTTTAAAGTTAGTATGGATTATGTTATTGGAATTACTCGTACCTCAAAATCGACTAAAAAATACAAATTTAGTAATGAAATAATAGGACAACGATTAAAAGAATTTAGAAAATCCAATGAAATAACTCAAACTGAACTAGCTAATATTCTTAATACCACTCAATCAACTATAAGTGCTTATGAAAGCGGTAAAACAACATTATTGACAGCGTTTGCATTAGAAATAGTTAATAAATACAACATTTCTCTTGATTGGCTTTGTGGAAGAAAATAAAAAACAGAATTAATCTGTTTTTTATTTTCTTGGTTTTTTTGTTAAAGTCAAGCCTGATTGTTCAAGATTAACATCTTTAGTTAGTTTTCCATTAAAACATAGTTCTTTTGCCCTATCATTATATAGACCAGATACAACTTCTGTTAGTTCCCAATCATACTTTTCAATAATAGGTTGAAACATTGGCAATTTATAGTCTGCTAATGTTATAAGTGGTTTTGTAGTACCTAAAAACTCCATTGATGCTTCAACCATTCTTGTACCTAAATGTTGTCCTCTACATTGATCTGAAACATATAATGTACAAATTTTTTGTTCTTCTTCATCTTTTTTAAGACAAGCCATTGCAATGATTTTATTTTCATCTTCTTCAGATCTTGCAAAAAGTATTTCTCCACTTGGTGTAAAAATTCTAGGAATTTGTTTGTGAAAATACCATTCTTTGTGCTTTGGGTAATCTTCACAGATGAAATCAGTAATATCATATATTTGTTTAGATAACTTTATAAATTCATCTTCATTTAAAACTCCAATATAATTTTTTAAACTTTCAATCTTTGCCATTTAAAATCCCCTCCCAAAAATTTGTGTTCTATAATAACACTTTTATATTAATAAGTCAATATAAAAATCGTATTTTTGCATATTTTTTTCAAATCTATAAAAAAGGAATTAGATTAATTCAATTCTAATTCCTAAAACTCCATACTTTTCTTGTTTTTCTTTTGTATAAAATTGTTCTAAAACAGATATCAATTCTTCTTTTGTCATAGATTTATCTGATAAAATTGAAATATCATAATCTTTAAACATTTCTTCAAAAGAATTATATCTTAACAATCCTATAACTTGTGCTTCAAATGATTCATTTAAATCAGGTTCTTTTAAAAATTTAATTTTATCACCCAATTTAATATTTTGTCTTTTTTCATCATTTAACCTAATTTCAATTCTCTTTGTACCATTAAGAATAAAATTGAAATATTCTGGTTGTAATTTCATTTCATGTATCATTATCTTCTACCTCTTTCTTTTGCTCTTTGTAATATGAATTGTTTTTCTCTAGCAGGATTTTCACATAGGTTGCCATCTAAACTAAAAGCATTATCCCATTCTTTTATAACTTGATATAATGGATCATTTTCATAAATATAAGAATAGTATTGTGGTAATTGTACATTAGGATTAATTTTTCTCATATCTCTTAATGTAAGATATTCTTCAAATTCAGTAACATCATATAATTTTAACGCACAACATCTTTGAAAATTTTGTCCATAATAATCAACTATTTCATGTCCATCTGGGCGAACATCATAACCGGTTGCTTTTAATATTTGATTTGTATTACCTTTCAATATATCAGAAACTTTCATATAGCCAATTAATGCTTTATCCTCTTTTGCTGAATATACATATATTTTTTTGTTTAAGTCACAATCCTTTAAAGGCGACTTTCTAAATTCATATCCTTTAGTTTCTGCAAAAATTTGTCTAGCATAATAACTCATTATTGAAATAACTATAAGTCTATCTCTTTGCTTTTTATCCATAACATAATTCCCCCTTACCGGATGTAATTATACCATAACATTTGTTTTTTTGCAACAATTATCGTATTTTTGAATGTTTTTTTAATAAATTTCTACATTAATCATTGTAAATATAGTCTAAATGCGGTATAATTAACACATCAAATGCAAATGAATTTATTTAAAAAGTGTGCTAAACCCGTTTAGCAACTGCTCCATAGTGAAATCTGCTCGAACTTTTCGAGTTTTGATAAATAACTAATCTAGAAATGGATTAGTTTTTTTGTGTATCGAACTCCCACGTTTCAGCTTGGAAGAATACAAAGACTATCCTACTTTATAAAGAAAGGATGGAACTATGGTAAATATTATTAAAGAAGAACTATCATTAGAAGAATCATTAAGAAAGAAAATTGAGTTTATTTGTAATTTTACTAAAAATAAACCAACTATTATAAATGGTAGTATTAGAAAAATTGATAAGACTAATTTAACTTATATTGAACCACATAGAATAATTATTAATAATACTACATTTCTTGCTTTCAATTATTCTAATGAAATATTTATTGAGAATTTATCTAATAAGATTAAATTATCTGAATTAGAAGATTACTTAAAAAAAACACTAACTTAGTGTTTTAATTAAAAATTGCATAATAGTATTTGTTTGACTGATTATTAATTCTATTTCATTTTCTTTAACATTATCATTATGTTTAATATATTGATTTTGATAATCGCCATAATAACTTAATATTTTTTCAAACACATTACTAATTTCTTTTGAAACATTTTCATCTTTTAATCTTTTTCCTAAAATTTTCCATTGATTTTCTAAAGATGCATCATTATTAAGTAAATCCTTTAATAATAATTCAAGTGATAATCTCATATCATCTAAAACATTTCGTTGAAAAACACCTTTACCATATTTATCTAATGCTTCATTATAAACTTTAAAAGACTTTGGATATTTTTCAAGCCAATGTTTTGTCTCAT